>Ga0182027_10011018_pt1 | contig 12815 bp, 7 predicted proteins | sample 712E1DmetaG_FD_121300 | JGI IMG/M metagenome (GOLD analysis project Ga0182027, IMG submission 121300) | Permafrost microbial communities from Stordalen Mire, Sweden - 712E1D metaG (Illumina Assembly) | ecosystem: Environmental > Terrestrial > Soil > Wetlands > Permafrost | place: Sweden...
CAAAGACATTGAATCGGGCCGTGCGAAACATGGGACCTTCGGCAGCATCGGGCAGTTTTTGGAAGATACCGGCGTGCTGGAAGAAGTCGCCGATAATCTGGCCGACGCCGGCGCCTTCGACAGCCTCGAACCGAACCGCCGCAACGTGAAGTGGGAAATCGGCCTCCGCTACCGCCCCATCAATTCTCAATTATCGCTGCCGCTGCCGGTGCAGCAGGACATGGCCGCGCTGCAGAATCCCAGCGATTGGGAAAAGATGCAGGGCGAATATAATGTGCTCAGCCTTTTCCCCGCCGGACACATTATGTCAAGAGTCCGCCCCTGCTTCCGGGAAAAGATGACCTGCAGCAAAGATATCCCCCGCATCAAAGACGGCGCGGAAGTAACCATTGCCGGGTTGGTCATTCGCCGCCAGCGGCCCCGCGGCAAGGTCGTCTTCATCACCCTGGAGGATGAGTTCGGCCACATCCCACTGATGGTTTTCCCGCAGGTCTACGAAAGCCAGGAAAACAAATTTAAATCTCCGTTCCTCATCATCAAAGGAACTATGGCCCGGCGTGAAGGCACCTGCAACGTGGTTGTCAACGAGGTGCAGCCGTTTAACGCCCTGGACAAAACCCTCCAGTCCAAAGACTGGCGGTAACGATAAATATGCTGTTAAACAAAATGAATTGCAGCATGAAACAGATTAACCAAATATATAATGGATTAAGAAGATGCCGGATAATCCGCTTGCTGAAGTTTCCATATCCCTGTAATAATTTAGCGCAATTGCGGTGGCCATTGATGAAGACTTTTTCCCTAGGTTCCCGAATCGTGAATTAGAGGCTGTCCGAAAAAATAGATATTGGAAGTTATTTTTTAGATTCATCCCTCGCCGGCATCGGGACCTTCGGCCATCAGGTCGGTACGTTACGACTGCGGTCGTAAGTATTTCGTCCGCCTGACGCGGACTCAAGAATGCAATCCAGTGATTTCGGATAGTATCCTACAGAAGGATTTATTTTACACCGCTCATTATTGTTATCCCCTGTCTCCTTTCTACCGTGATATAATTGTCGTTAGTATTTCTCCAACATATAAAAAAGATAAAATCTTGCTCTAATGCGTATCGATAAATCGATTGTTCAGAAAGTAGAACACGCGCTGAGATTCGCCACCGCCGAAGGGATGGCCTACGGTGCCGTGATGGGCTTCGGCGATAACTACATCGTCGCTTTCGCCGTTGCCCTCCAGACCAGCAGTTTCCTCATCGGCATTTTATGTTCGGTGCCGGGTTTTCTGGCCTCGCTGGCCCAGCTCTGGGACGCGGCCATTGTCCGCAAGATGAAAAGCCGCAAGGCCGTGGTCATCACCTTTGCCCTGCTGCAGGGGCTGATGTTCATCCCGATGCTCGGGCTCGCTTTTGTGCACAACGGCAGCGTCGGCTGGTGGCTGGTCCTTTTCGCCACCATTTACTCGATTTCGTCCGCGCTCACCTCTCCCGCCTGGGGCAGCATCATGGCGGAGGTCGTCCCGGAGCATCTGCGCGGCCGTTACTTCAGCTTCCGGGGCAGTCTCTCCACGCTCTCCAACACCATCGCCTTCCTGGCCGGCGGGATTTTCCTGACATTTCTGGCGCACAAAGCGCTGTGGGGTTTTGCCATTCTCTTCGGCGCGGCGTTTTTAGCCCGCATGGTCTCCTCCAGCCTGCTCACGCAGCTCTATGAAGTCCCGCAAAAAGACAAACCGGCGCAGCATGCCAGTAGCGGCAATTTTATCCACAGTTTATTTTCCACCAATCTGGGCCGCTATATGCTCTTCCTTTTCTCCATGAGCTTCGCGGTCAATATCGCCAGCCCCTATTTCGCCGTTTATCAGCTGCATAGTTTAAAACAAAGCTACTTCGTCTTCGCGGCGCTGGGGACTGCTTCGTCGGTGGCGACGCTGCTGACCATCTCCCGCTGGGGACGCGCCGCCGACCGCATCGGGAACTTGAAAGTGCTGTTGATGACGTCCGTTTTAATCCCGTTAGTGCCGTTGCTCTGGCTTTTCTCGAAAAATCTGGCCTATCTGGGCGTTGTGCAGGCGTTCTCCGGCCTGGCCTGGGCCGGCTTTAACCTCTGTTCGGTCAATTATCTTTATGATGCCACTGCCGCCGGGGAAAGGACGAAATATCTCGGCTATTTCAACTGCGGGAACGGCCTGGCAGCCGGGCTCGGCGCGATGCTGGGCGGCTACCTGATTACCCATGTTCCCGCTTTTATGGGCTACCAGGTCCTGACGATTTTCCTCATCTCGGGGATATTGCGGGCCGCGGCCGCGGCGATTTTCCTGCCCGGGCTCAAAGAAGTCCGCCGCGTCAGCACCGTGCCTGCCGCCGAATTATTCCATATCCTGACGGGCGGCCGTCCCGCCGACCGCCGCTTCAGCCATCGCCGCTTCTCCCTCATCCACCACCACGAACCCGCCACTTCCGAAACCAGCAAGTCCGGCTCGGTAAACGATTAGGTTTTGAAAGCTTTCGCGATCAGCTAAAATATTGACATGTAATTATTCCCGTGACATAATTTGGATGCAATAAATAAAAAACAAAGGGGATAATATGAAAAAAGTAATCGTCTTTGTATCCATATTGCTGGTAGTTACGCTTGTAATCGCGGGTTGCAGCGGAGGAAGTTCAAAAACATCAGTTTCAACTACGGTTAATGCCCCGATGTCCTCAGTGACTTCAAGCACAAAAGTTTCCACATCCTCAGCAGCTACGACCAGCAGCAATATTCAATGGCCATCTGCAACGCTGGTTGGCGTCCCTGTTTTCACGTATGGAACGATTACCGGATATAACAATAACGTCAATGGGAATGTTCAGGTAACAATTGCCAATATAACTGATTTGGCTGCCTCGGGGAAATACGAGAGCGATCTGACGAACGCAGGCTGGTCGATATACGTGTCTGTATATAACACATCAGCAGAGGGTACTGAAATCGAAGCATCCTTAAGTCAGAACGGGGGAATAAGCGGATTAGAAATTCTTTTTGCAAATGGCGAGACCAAGGCTACAATTACATACAATCCAACAACTCCACCATGGCAATGGACTACTACTTCGCCAGCCTCATAATATGCCGGTTATCCGTTCCCTGTTTGCCAATAAACTTACAAATAGATCTAATTTAGAAACGTGAGCTATGAGAAATAATTTGTTACCGTTACCTCAGGAGAACATTGTTACTTAAATTAATTTGGGAAAATCATTTTGGGTGAATGTTACTCCTGGAATGGCAACCATCCGATGTCTGTTCAATAATGGTCAAATTCTTTTAAAACGTAAGCATACTTTGTTTCGGTTTATTCCTGAATTAGGTACGGATTCACCTTTTTTTTCAGGGCATTTTTTACTCCCACCGCGAGGAGGGTAGCGACGCGGCGGGCTCTGCTATGCAGCTATCCGTTGTAACAATCCTCAGACTGTAGAAATCTCTGGATTGTCGGGTCAAGCCCGGCAATGACAAAAACGGATTTCAGTGAACCACAGGGACCTACGCTCTGCTTCGGCCTTAGCTTCGCTCAGGGCGTGATGAGGGTTACGCCATCGCTTTTTTCAGTCCTATCTCCACTCGTGGGAGAGAGCTAGAGAGAGGGGGCGTTCCTTCTACAGGTGCTACCCTTTCCCCACCGCTTTCTTATATTGTTCCAGCATCCCCTCCATCGCCTTCTTCTCTTCCGCCGTCAACACGATATTGCCAGCCGGAGCCGTTTCATCCACCTGTGAAGGCCGCCTCGCCCCAACAATCGCCGATGTCACTTCCGGCCGCCGCAATACCCAGGCGATGGCCATCTGCGCCGGTGTGGCATTACGTTTCTTTGCCAGCGCAGTCAGTTTTTCTACCAGTTCGAAGTTGGCGCTCAACCGTGGTTCTTTGAAATTGAGGTCGTTGCGGCGGTGGTCGTCCGCCGGTAATCCATGGATGCGCTCCCGCGTGAATTTGCCGGTCAACAAACCCTTCTGTATCGGGCTGTAAGCCACTATGCCGATGTTCTGATCGCGGCAGTAGTCCAGCAGGCCGCTTTCTTCCGCGCCGCGCTCTATCATGCTGTAAGGCGGCTGCAGCGATGCCACCGGATGAATCGGCTGGATGCGTTTGAGCTGCGCGATATTGCAGTTGCAGACCCCGGCATAGCGCAGTTTGCCCTCTTTCACCGCCTTGCCGATTTGTTCCCACGCCGCCTCTAGTTCCGTGTCCGGGTCCGGCCAATGTATCTGATACAGGTCGATAACGTCGATGTCCAGTCTTTTCAGGCTGGCTTCGACTTCCTGCTTGATGGTTTTGGCATTTAACACGTGGGAGGTCTGCCTTTTATTGTTCCAAACGATGCCGCATTTTGTCGCCACAATCGGCCGTTTGGGGAAATGCTTCAGCGCCTTGCCGACGACTTCTTCGCTGTGCCCCAACCCGTAGGCCGGCGCCGTGTCTACCCAGTTTATCCCCGATTCAATCGCGCGGATAATCGCTTCCGTCGACTCTTTATCGTCCTGCGGCCCCCACCCGAACGTCCAGTCCCCGCCACCGATCGCCCATGTCCCCAGACCGATCGTGGTCAGGTTCAAATCCGTCCCGCCCAGCTTCCGTGTTTTCATCGTACCCCTCCTCAATATTATCTTTCCCCAATTATACAATCACCGCAAAATCTTAACAAAAGCAATTCCGACACCGGAGAACTCCTATTATAGTTGTACCGGCGTCCCCGCCCATACGTCGCCCCACATCCTGCTTTGAAACTGGAAGGGGCGGCGAACCTGAGTTCGCCGCCCCTTGATTACTTTTTCGCTGGGTGGTTACAATTTATTCCGGTGATTAATGCCCTAAACCTGACTTCATTGACTGGTCAATCCACATTCTCTTAATCATCGGTATCTGGTTGTAGTATGAAGCATCAATTTCACCATAGTAGTTCTTCAACCACGGCCAGTAGCAGTTCAGCACGTAGGCATTAGCAAAACCGATGCAGCCGACATCCCATTGGAAAGCTTCGTTCAATTGCTGCAGCTCTGCCGTCCGGGAAACCGGGTCGGCATTAGCGGCGGCCTGTTCGTACATCGCTTCCATTCCGGAGGGGTCACTGGTCAGATAAGTGGAACCGGCCAACCCGGCCCTTGCCAGGTTCAACGCCGTGAACGGGTTAACCACCGTAAAGTTGGTGAAGATGGCGTCTTTGTAGGTGACATTGTTATATTCGGTGGCCGAGGTGGTCGCGTCAATTACGTTAATCTTAACGGTAACCCCGAATTGCGCCCATTCACTCGCCAGAATGTTGGCGTCATCCTGTTCGGTTTGCACCGGACCGACATCCAGCTGGATTGTGAAACCGTTGGGGAATCCAGCGGCGGCAATCATCTGCTTTGCCAGTGTCGGATTATAAGTCCATAACGTTTGTGTCTGTGCCGGCAGTTGGTCGAGCGGCACATATCCGGCGGCACCCGGAGCTAACGGGAAGCTGTAATACACCCCACCGCCGTATTCCAGCGTCGCGATGGTTTTCAAATCGGTACCGATCATGAGCGCTTGCCGTACACTCTGCTGGTTGGCCACCGCAGATGTCAATCGATTGAATTTCAGCAGGTCGATATTGCCGCTGGTATATTCCGCTGCGGTCATTTGCGGCGCGGAACTCGCCAGGTTTGCCTGATAGGTAATCGGAACTTTCGGGTCCCAGTCAATTTTACCGGTCCTGACGGCGGCAATCTGGGTAGAGATATCGGGGATAATCGGATAATCCAGTTTTTGAATAAACGGCTCCTGATATGATTGTCCCTGAATTGTTACCGAGCCCCAGTAGTTAGAGTTTCTGGTGTACTCGGCTTCGGAACCCTGAATATAAGAAGTCAGTATGAACGGCCCGGTGCCGCACTGGTTCTGCCAGTTATCGGCGCCGCCCTGAGCGGTGGCATTGACGACTTCGGATGCCCAGATCTGGCCTAAAGCCGTGCCGCCCAGCCTCCATGTCCAGTTGGTATAGAAACTGGCGCAGGTCCAGACCACAGTATAAGTGCCGGTAGCCTGTGTGGAAGAAAGCCAGCTGAACGCCGCGGCAAAGCCCGGACGGCTCATTGCACGCTGCTCGGAATATACGACATCAGCTGCCGTCAGCGCCCGCGGCGCCATGCCGATGTTGCTATTGCCGGTAAACATGACGCCCTGGCGGATTGTCCAGGTGTAAGTTAATACCGGCGTCAACTGGACGGTCCAGCCGGTGGCCAGTTCCCCGCCGAAATATTGTTCAGGGACGCCTTCATACAAATTGAAGGCAAAGGCGCCGTCGGCGCCAGGCCCCAGGCCGTAGGTCGCGATGTCGCCGGTGAGCAGCCATTCCATGTAAGGGTTGCCCCATTGTGCGGCTGCGCCCAGGTTCGAGGTCATCATGGCATCCCAGCCGGTCGGGTCGGCATTACCCTGGTTAATGTACAGGGTCATGGTCCCCCCGTATGTAGGTGTACTCAGTGAGCCGGGGATGATTGTGCCGGTGGTCGTACCGGTTGTTGTGGTTGTTGTCGCTGTTGATGTCGTCACTGATGAGGTGGCTGTGGTCGTCGGGGTCGTCACCGACGTTGTCGATGCTGTGGTCGAAGTTGTTGGTGTTGTTGATGTCGGGGTTGTTGTCGCGCTGCTGCAGGATGACAGTGCCATGGCTGTCACCAGCAGGCAGCTCAACGCTAACCAGGCAATCTTAGTTCGCATTTGTTCTTCTCCTTTTTTTATTTTTTTATCTTTTATTCGACCCTGGAAATATCTTAATGCTGTCCTGATAAAACAAAGTAGTAAGACCGGCTGTGCCACTCACCCCGATTACCCCCAGGGCTCCGTACACGGGAGGGGACAAAACCACACTTAGCTGAAAGCCCGACAGCTGACTCTCAGTACCCTGGTCTCCCCTGGCACAGCCAGTCTTACCGTAGTCTGCGATATTAATCACAAAAAATTATAGCAATCTCAAATTAAACCTCCATTAATGAAACATGAATGCTTAATGAATGATGAAGCTAATATCATTAATAGATTAAACATTAATTATATTTACAGCCTGATCCGCCGGTGATATACGATGATGTCCAACAAAAACTGAAAGTTGCCAGCTGATCGCTAATTATTTATTTGTATTTTAAATTTGCCGCAGGTCCTTTACAGGTCCTTTAACTGAAGGATACGAATTTCGATACCTTCGGGGATTTAGAGCTTATTCGTATTCCGACTAAAATCACATCTCTTGCTTAAAAACACGGTATAATAGATATAAATAGATATTAGATATCTAATATCGCGCGAAAATATTCCCTGCTCCGTTCATTAACATCAGTGGAGATATAACATGGCGATAGGATTCAACGATAAAACCGCCGGAGAAATCGGCAGCTGGCAGGAGCTCTTCCAGCCCAGTATCACCGAACGCATTAAAAGGCTGCGCGAAGACGCCCTCCGCACGCCGGAAATTTGCCTGGAGCGCGCCCGCGTCGAGATGAAAGTCTACGAGCAGTTTAAAAATGAACCACGCATCATCCAGCGCGCCCGCTTCCTCGAAACCTATCTCCGCGAAAAAACCGTCTTCATCGGCGACGATGAACTGATTGTCGGCAATATCAACAGCAAAGTCCGCGGTTCGATTATTGACGGCACCATGGCGCCCTGGCTCGACCGTGAACTCGGCGACCCCGAAAAAGACCCGCAGTACCGCACGTTCGATAAGCATATTATTCATCCTCACGAGCGCAAAGAGCTCAAGGAAGTCCTGATTCCGTACTTCAAGGGCAAAACACTCGTGGATTACAACCTTGCCCATGTCGATGCTGACCTCAAAGAAAAAGCCTATCCCAGCACCTCTTCCTGTCCGCACATTCCGGATATCGCCGACCGTTCGATGATGCGCGATGCCGGTCACCAGATGGCCAATTACGAGAAAGTGCTGCACAAAGGCCTCAAGGGTGTCCGGGAAGAAGTCCAGTACCAGTTGGCTCAGGTGGACCGGCCCTATGACCATTATCAGCTGCAGCAGAAAAAAGATTTTTACACCGCGGTGCTGATTACCATAGACGCCGCGATTGCTTATGCCCAACGTTATGCCGACCTGGCGCAGGTAAAAACGTCCAGTGAAACCGACCCCAAACGGAAAAAAGAACTGGAACAAATCGCCAAGGTCTGCCGGCAGGTACCGGCCAACCCCGCCCGTACTTGGTGGGAAGCCGTGCAGTCCGTGTGGCTGGTGCATGTCGTCATTTCCTGCGAGCTCTCCGCGCTGGTGCACTGCTTCGGCCGCTTCGACCAGTATATGTATCCTTATTACAAAAAATCCGTGATGGATGAAAAATCCATGACCCGGCAAGAAGCCCTGGAACTGCTGGAATGCTTCTGGATTAAAACCAACGGCAGCATCCTGCGCAACTACGCCCTGGTTAGAGTTTTAACCGGCATGGGTTTGGGCAATGTCCTCACCATGGGCGGCCAGACCCGCGACGGCAAAGACGCCTGCAACGAAGTCACCATGCTCTGCCTCGATGCCGATATTCAAACCGGCGTGCTTCTGCCGGAAACCGCGATGCGTATCTGGTCGGGGACGCCGGATAAATATCTCCGCAAAGCCGCCGAACTTGTTCGCCTGGGGCGAGGCAAGCCGAAATTTATCGGCGACAAGAAAGGCGTGCATTTGCTCGCCAAGGCTTATCCCGAACTATCCGTCGAGGACTGGCGGGAATATGCCCTACTCGGCTGCACTGAAACCAATCTACCCAACATCACGATGGGCTCCATCTTCGAAGGCGTTAACGTTGTCGCCAAAATCATGGAACTGGTGCTTAACAACGGCAAATGCGCCGTCTGCGGCAAGCAAATCGGGCCGTTGACCGGCGACCCGCGCACTTTTGAATCGATTGAAGGCGTCCGCAAGGCCTTCCGCACCCAGGTTTTTTACTGGATGACCTATCTCGCCAAAGGCGCGAAAACCTTGAAAGAGACACAGTCTGCCTGGTATCCCGCGCCGTTCAGTTCCTCACTGGCCGAAGGGCCGCTGCAGAAAGGGATTGATATCACTCGGGGCGGCGCCTGGTTTACCAACTACGGCTTCTTCCTCGCCGGCCTGGCCGATACCGCCGATTCCCTGGGCGTCATCGACCGCCTGATTTTCCGCGAGAAGAAAGTTACCTGGGACGAATTATCCAAAGCGCTCAAAGCCAATTGGGTCGGCTATGAAAATTTACGGCAGCTCTGCATCAACGGCGTGCCGAAGTACGGTAACGATAACGATTACGCCGATGCTTGGGCGGCTTTTGTAATGGATACCTGGTACGATGCCATTGATTGGATTAATACCCAGAAAGAACTGGCCCCGAAATGGGGCGGCCGCTATATCGGGGCCATGACCACCGGCTCGAATACCGTGGCTTACGGGCATAACGTCGGCAGCCTGCCCGGCGGCCGTATTTACCCGAATCCGCTCGCCGATACGATGTCCCCCGTGCAGGGCATGGACAAAAACGGCCCCACGGCTGTCATCAAATCGGCCGCCAAACTGCCGATGCACCGCTTTGCGCTCGGCGGCCCGCTCAATTTAAGATTGAGCCCGCAGCTCGTCGCCGGCGAACGTGACATTGATAACCTGATGTCCTTCCTCCGCGCAATCGAAGCCGAAGGCGTTTATCAGGTCCAGTTTAATATCGTCTCCAGTGAAGTCCTGCGTAAGGCGATGAAAGAACCGGAAAAATATCGCGACCTTATGGTCCGCGTCGCCAGCTTTACGGTCTATTTCACCGACCTTACATCCGAACAGCAGCTCGATATTATCAACCGCACCGAACACTCGGGCTGGTAATTGAACCGCGTTTTTTGTAGGGTCGAGTTTCGAACTCGACCGCCCCGTTTCTTCATCCTGAACGCAGCCGAAGGAGTTAGTCTGGTTTTTGTCATCCATGGGCTCTTCAGGCGGACCAAATCATTAATCTTCATCCCGTTGAAAGCTTGTCCCATACTTGATACGGGAACAGGATCCAGCCGCCAAAATCACACTGTCGTTCCTGCGAAAGCAGGAATCCATAAATCCAGCCTTGCCCTGGTTATCATTCCCGAAATACGATTCATTGACTCGGTGGTCATCGCCAGCAATTCCCAATCCCTTTGTAGGGTCGAGTTTTCCCCGATACTCAATTTCAGTAATGCTTAATGGCTCGCAGAAGGTACGACAACCGTGTTGCTAACAACTGCGGGCATAAAAGACGAAACGGCTTGATTTAGAGCGTTGATATTTCCATTTAATTGAAATCCGCCGTCGATGGTCAGTCCCGGCTGAACTATTCCGTTGAAAAGAAATGGTGTCTCCCCATAAAAGAGCAGATTAGGTTCATTGTTGCCACGGTTCCATTGAATGATGATGAGCATGGTACTGGTTAAGAGATTGCCGCTCCCTGAACGTAAATCAATTGGTGATGAATAAACAGCCATCAACGTTTCAGCATCAGTGGGTTTGTTTCGGGGGTCTTGATATTGACTTACTGCAGCAGCAGATAACGGGCTGCCTAAATTATTCACTAAAACAGCGATGGCTTGGGAAATCGCATCATCGATTGGAGAATTCATGCCATGAGAAGCCCCTTGAGACACAAGCATTATTTGGGATGGGCTAACTGTGGATATTATCGAAGTTTGTGTAGAGGGTTGTACAACTTGTGTAAATGTTGTTAATGAATTTGTATTGGTGGTGGTTGTTGTCGATGGAGTACAACTGGTGGAAAGGATTATCCAAACTGACGCTAGTGAAAGAAAGACTATTCTTATTTTGTTCTTCATGATTTTGCTCTCCCGTAACAGATCTAAATAGGTAAGTTCGATGATATGAATGAAGTTGATTATATTCCTCTCAACATGATTTATCAACCGCACTGAACATCAGGGCTGGTAGAAATCTTTCCCCATTTTGTCATTCCCGACCTGATCGGGAATCCAGTACAATTGAAGTGTCGTGTTTCGAACCCAACCGCGCCGTTTTGTTTCCCTGAGCCAAACTATGTAGGGTGGGCGCAGCCCACCGTTCCTGGGGAAGTTGAGACCGCAGTCGAAATACTGAACGAAGCGAATGTACAGGAATCTTGAGGCCCGCAGACAGAAATACTTTTGGCCTTCAGCCAAAATGTACATCAACCCAACCCTGCCTGAATTATCATCCCCGAAATACGATTCATTGCATCGATGGGTGGGCGCAGCCTTCCAACATTCCAACCCCCAGTTGTACAAGCGCCCCTGCCTATGCCTCAGTTCCCTCGCCCCTTGAGGGAGAGGGCCGAAGGTACTTTGCTTCGGTAGACTTACATCGAAGCAAATGTATAGGGTGAGGGGACATTGTATACTTTGCCCGGCAAATGTATATTCGAATTGTATATCAAGAGGCCTCTTCCATTAACTAAAAACAAATCCTGGCTTCTATTTCCAGGCCGTCTCCGCCGCGGCGTTTCTCCCCGCAATTCTTCCGAACGCCAGGCATTCCCCGATGTTACCGCCGGAATTATACAGGTAACTGTGGATTGAACCCAATTCCCCGGCACTGTACAACCGCGGCAAGACCTCGCCGTTCACCTGCACGATCTGGGCTTTCGCGTTGCGCCGCGGTCCGCCCTGCGTGTTCACAAAATGCGGCGTCACTTCCATCGCGTAGTACGGCGGCCCCTCGATGGGTGATACCATCCTCGTCCGGCCGAAATCCGGGTCTTTCCCCGTCGCCGCGTTCATATTCCAGCGGTATACGCTCTCTTGCAGCACCTGCGGGTCCAGGTTGATTATCTTCGCCAGTTCGGCGATGGAATTCGCCTTCTTAATCCAGCCCTTCGCCAGCTCGGCGCTGTTGTCTTTACTCCAGGTGTATACGTTCAATAACGGGTTCCAGCCGTGATAACGGTGCCCGTCGTATAACCCGACGTTGAAAATCGTCTGGTCGAAAATCATGTGCAGCGGCATCGGCGTCGGGGTTTGCACCCATCGGCCGTTAATCAGTGATTTACCGTGAGTCACCCGGTATTTTTCATCGGCAAACCGCCTACCGTCCGCCCCCACCACAATTACGCCGCCGGGGAACACCGCCCGGGATTGCGGCTCCAGCGCCGGTATTTCCAAAATGGCCGGAAATTCCGGTACTTTCAGCGAGCAGTAAACCGGGCCCGCAATGCAGCTCATGTGCCACAGGTCAGCGCCGGCAGCCATCGCCATCTTGATGCCGTCGCCGGTATTATACGGCGTACCCAGCGGGTAGCAGTGGGGTAAATTGGTGCAGTAGTCCCGCACCATTTCCTGGTTGTTCTCAAAACCGCCGCAGGTCAAAACGACCGCTTTATTCGCCTTAACATTAAATTTCTTGCCTCTATGCTCGACCTTCACGCCCAAAATCTCTTTCGTCGCGGGGTTCTGAATCAGTTCTTTGGCCCCGGTGTCGCAGAGAGCTTTGATTCCTCTTTTCTCGACCGCGCCTTTTAAGGTCACCCATAGCCGGGAATAGCCGTTCCCGCCGTCGTCCGTCCTGATGTGGTAATCGTGGATGCAGTCGGCCCCGGGCAATTCCGGAAATTCCGCCGGTTCCCGGTTCTTATATACCGTTTCCATGATGGCCGCTCCCAGGCTCTCGATAAAGGCGTTATTTTTGTTCATCTCTTCGGCCCAGGCCTGCACCATATCCTGCGGCACGGCATATTCCCCGCACATCGCGTTGAAATAGGTAATCGATTTTTCAATCGGATACGGATTCAGCCAGCCTTGCCCTGCCACCCGGGTATTGCCGCCTTCCTGTCCCGGCGGCGCTTTTTCCAG
>Ga0182027_10011019_pt1 | contig 12814 bp, 15 predicted proteins | sample 712E1DmetaG_FD_121300 | JGI IMG/M metagenome (GOLD analysis project Ga0182027, IMG submission 121300) | Permafrost microbial communities from Stordalen Mire, Sweden - 712E1D metaG (Illumina Assembly) | ecosystem: Environmental > Terrestrial > Soil > Wetlands > Permafrost | place: Sweden...
ACCTTACCAACCAAAAGATTTAAATATTCTAATTAAGTTTCTATTGCTAACATGACTCAAGAGGAGATCCTGAAAAACATAAGGCTGATATTGAGCTCTGCCGAAATGGTTTATGCAAATAAGGATTATACTTCGGCGACCATCCTTTATTTCAAGGCAGCATTTCTTGTCTTAGATCATATACTCCTTGAAAAGGAGGGGAAAACTCTAAAGGATCATACAGAAAGGTTTCGAATGCTAGAGAAAAAATATCCTGAGCTATATGAATTTCTCGACAAAAGATTCAAGACATACAGAGATACTTATTCTATCTCAATAGACAAACAAAAGTGCGAAAAAGTGAGGGAAGATGTCAAAGATATTATTAAAAGATACAAGATTCAAATCTGAAATACACGCGTTCTACAAGGCTAACCACGACTGCATCCTAGATATAATAGTCTTCGGCTCCTCGCTAAAAGGAAAGGAGAACCCTAATGATATAGATATACTTATAATATATACTGATACAAAAAGCATTGACAAGGGATATGCTCTTAAAAAAAGTCTCAAGGCTAAAGGATATGAAGCAGATATCACTGAGAAAACATATCATGAACTGTTCTCAGAGTCTTTCCAGGCAAGAGAGGCATTCTTATCTGAAGGATACAGCCTGATTAAAAACAAATCCATATCTGGAGGTTTAGGATTCACGAATCTCTCCTTATTTAGATACGAACTCAAGGGATTTTCAAAGACAGATAGGATGCGATTCTATTATAGCCTAAATGGGAGAGGAGATAAGCAAGGGATACTCGCAAGATATTATGCGATCAAATTCTCTGAATCGATAATATTGTGTCCGATGGAAAATTTGGAAAATCTGAAAGAATACTTTGTGCAATGGAATATAAAATTCGAAGAATTTCCAATACTCATACCACAAAGAATGGCGAATTTTCTGAGAAAAAACAATAAAAAATAATTCATCTTTTGCCCTGTATCGCTTCATAGAGGCTCAAAAATAATTCATTTAGGATTCTTTATCGCTGCATCAAAAGGGTAGAAGTCCATCTTGTAAGTCTTTATTATCCTCAATGTGTCATAGTCGCGCAGGATTTCTGAGAATTCTTTCCTTATGTCTGAGATTATATTATAAAGTGTGTCCTCATCATGCAGCTCGAACTCTATCTCTATATCCCATGAGCCTATGAGCTTGAGGAATTGCGGCGAGTATTTGCTTATTGCAGAATATTCCCTTAATTTCAATTCTGACTTTTCATCAAGGTTCTTTGTCCTTATCAATAATTTATAATATTTTATTCCTATGACATCATAATTCAGCTGGCATTTATACTGTGTTATCACATTCTCTTTCATGAGCCTTTTGAGCCTATAGACCATTACATCTCGAGTAAGTTTTGTCCTTGCCATCAGCTCGACAATCGAGAGCCGTGCATTGACTGATATTGCCTTGAGTATCTTCTTGTCTGCATCATCCAGCTGAATGATATTTTTTGGCGCGCCATACTCTAAAGCGCCATATATTTCTGAATGCTCAATCAACAATATATCTTTCTCTAGAACATATTTTGAATAATTTTTCATGAACTTTCCTAGAATATTTCCGAATTCATTGTTTGACCTCGCAAACACTGTGGCTGCAACATCCCATCTTCCCCGTATTGATGCGACCCAGACAGCATTCGTATCCTTAATCCAGTATTGTATTATCTCTTCCTCTTCTTCGATTCCTGCATTCTGCAATTTAAGATACAGCTTGTATGGCGTAAATCCTAATCTCATGAAATCTAACACAGCATAATACTGCATAATGGCATTGTTCTTCTCCAATCTTTTGATCCTGTAATCTATCGCAGGCTTGCTCAAGCCGACTTTCTTTGCCAGCTGGCTGTTGCTGTATCTGGAATTCTCATCCAATAATTTGAGAAGCTTCTTATCCTTGACATCAAGTTTTATAGCCATTTTATTATAAATATGTCTATTATTTAAATATTTTACTTAAAAGTTAGAAAATCCAAGAAAAAGTATTAAATATCAGCAATACATTATTACTCATTAGTGGTTATTCGAGAGGGAGAACTAAAATGGGAGCTGAATATAAAAACATCTCATTCAGGGAGATTAAAGAGATGAAATATGATCGAGAGTCTCCACAGTATGTGGTACTAAGAGGAGTGCCGAGAGCTGTTGAATTTCATGAATGCGGAGAATTCCATGAAGAAGGACATAATTATTCTACGTCTTTCTATCTCCAAGATAATCGTTTATTCTCTCTTGATAGAAAAAATATGGTCTATGTGTACAATAATAATTCAAAAGATTGGTTTCAGACATCAAAAGAGCAGCTTTTGAGAGCAGCATCAGAGAGCAATCTTGAAATTACTGTGAAAGGCCTGTTCGAAGAAATTGATTTCATTTCAGGGAAACAACCATCAATCTACTGGTATGAAATAGTATTCAATCAGCACACTATCAAGAGAGATTTTAGTGAGACAAGGAGGGGAAATTAAAATGAGATCTGAGACAAAATATTATTTAGAAGAGCTTGAGAAGTTTGCCAGATGTTTAGATAAGAGAGTAGATTTTACAAAGCTTGCTCTTGAAAATCCTGAATTGTATCCGAACGTGGATGCTTTAATAGAAACTCCTTCAGTCAGATTTGGAGATATAAGCGGCAATCTCGATGCATTAGGAACTCTTAGTAAGGGTTTTAATAAAGAAACAGGAGAGAAAGAATACGATATGTTGACAATACATACAGAACTCTATAGAATAGGAAATATAGCTTATGCTGGATTGAATCCTAGGAAAACTTCCTTTTCTAATAACTACATGCTCTCCCGAGAGAAGTTAATCTTAATAAGAGATTATGGCACCATGCGAAAAATACCTAGCCTAATAGAGCGAATGCAAGGTATAAAAACAACCTCTGAAGACACTCATAGATATAGATATTCGATTGAGACTAAAGATGATAATCTAGATCTAAGATCAGATTCAGAAGTCATACCGATAATGGAAAACAACAACGATTATAGAGCCATAATTGCAGTATTAAACTTAAGATAAGCAAACATAATGTATCCACATCATTCAATAATGGAGGAAAAAATGAATCTTTGTACAAAAATGATTAGAGAGATCAACAGAGACATATCTGACAGTATGCGATATGCAACAAAAGACACTATTGATGCTTCATGCTATTTAACTAATGCAATAGGATGGAAATGTTTATATCCGATTCTAGGAAATTTATCGCAAAATACTCAGCACAAAATAGAAGATATTGTAGAAAAAATTAGTGGAGAAAAATATTATAATGCAATCAATGCGTATTGTACATCATTAATAACAAATTTTATTGCATACCCAATTTTAGGTGGTGCAGCGTTTGATGTGTATGGTGTTCTTCTAGGGGTCACATATGCCATGGCTGAAACAATAACAAGATTAGACAAACAATTACAACGTGATGAGATAATTCCCAACCTTCCGGGAGCCGTCTTATCAGAACCAATAGACTATACACTATTTGTCTACGACAGGGTCAAAGGATATCTGAGAGACGTGAAGAGAAGAGTGCAGAGTGAAGAAAATGCCTTGGAGTTATTTCATAAAAACTCTTCTCAATATAAGAGAAGAAGTAAATGAAAATGGTCGCATCTATCAACGAAGAGAATAATGAAAAGCACGAGCAGGCAGTCGATAGGGGATATTACAAAGAACTGTTCCAAATCTGCTGCAACACATGGATAGATTATCCTCATGACATGAAGCCTAGAGAATTGCTTCGCATTCCGTTCAGGACATTGGCAGATCTCCAGACAAGGAATTTTGACAAAGAATATGCAAAAGGACTTGAATCGACCAAAACATATGAAGAGATATTTTATGGCTCTTATGGTGCTTCTCATAAAGAGGAAAGGGTCAAGACTCCATTTGTCGCGCAGGTGATGGTTGAAGACATGCCGCGCATTGTCGGCGTCCTTGACGTATTGAAGGATTATCATAAGAGCAACAATAGTGAGATCCTGAGAGCAATAAAGATTGCATATGCTGATGAGTTGGCAGCAGATAAGACAAAGCATAGGGCTGGGACAGGCATCATCAAGATCCCTGTGACAAGGCGCGAGACACAGATAAACGAGTATCTTTCTATCTCAATGAACATCAGTAAATGGGATGGTGGCTATTATGCCAGGTGCCATACAGGAGGTTTCATGGCATATGACAATACTGTCAAGGAGCTGGAAAATCTTGTCAAATGCGTAGAACAGTATCATCAGACAGTAACCAGCCCAAGCTTCAAGGCATTGTTTGATAACATAGACAAAGGGATGAATGCGTTTGCAAAAATCCTTGCAAGATCTGATCCAAAGACATTGGAAGAGGCATTGCAGCTATCATTCCTAATGCCAGGACCACTGAACAAAAAAGATTGGTATTCACAGGAATATCCGACGCAAGGCAAGATAGCCAAGGCAGTGCTGAGGATGATTTTAGAATTATAGGGGGAAAAATGATAGACTTAGAAGATCTTGTTAGGAATAGAATGGAAGATGTGACTATTCAGCTACTTGCTAGATGGAGCCCAGAAAAACTTGATCACAACACAGCATATGCTAAAGCACATACTGCATTATTGTATGCGTCTTTTGGCATAGATGAAAATGATGAAAGATTCTCTGATGCTGCATCTCTGAATACAGTGTTAAAAATCAATGCAAATGATTATCAAAGAATAAGATTGCGGGTCGGTAATAACATGATATTTTTGAATTTCAGCAAGGAAAGCGGAGCGATGCATGGCAATGAACATCAAGATGCGCTGGCATATTTTCAGAATATCACATCATTACAAAAGATAAAGGATGTAGAGAAAGCAAAAGACATCATCAATGATAGATTCTATACAGCAGAAAAAATATTGGAAAAGCATCACAAATCGATAGTTCCTGTGATGGGAACAGATTATAGGACATAATTATATTACTTGATAACATTCAAACCCAGCTCCCTCCCGAACTAGAAATAATTTCTAGCAAAGGGGCTGGGATGATATTTCAGGAGGAGAAAAATGATTGAACAATACGAATTATCAGATAAATTGCTTGAACAGATGAAAAAATCCAAGACCATGCTCGCCAAAGACTTGCCTGTCGATGTACAGGCAATGGCCACTTTTACGACTTGGTCATCTGGATATACTTTTCATGAGAACATCTTCACGATTATAACAAATCCCGTCATCTCCACAACCAGGCAGCACAACATCCTGGTCGTAGGTGATTCTCCTGGATACATTATCGAAAATATAAAGGATAAAATATTCGGGAACAAAAATGTTATCGAATACACTTTCAAAAGAGAAGTCTTTGGCATGAGACCAAAATCAGAACAAGTGCGTCTTTTTTTACCTGAAGATCGTGTGAATTTTGTCGTGACAAAATATCTGTAAGAAATATAATATTCAAGGTCGATAAAGAATGATTGCGTATCAAACATTAAAAAATGAACAAGATCAATGAATTAATCTCCGATATAAAAAAACAATAAAAAATAATCCATCTTTTGCTCTGTATCGCTTCATAGAGGCTCAAAAATAATTCATCTACGATTCTTTATCGCTGCATGCGCAGCAGCCAATCTAGCGATTGGCACTCTATATGGCGAGCAGCTTACATAATTCAATCCTGCACGATGGCAGAATTCTATTGATGATGGCTCTCCGCCATGCTCTCCGCATATGCCTAATTTAATGTTCGGACGAACACTTTTTCCATTGTGCACAGCAAATTGTATCAATTGCCCAACACCAACCTGGTCAAGCACAGCGAACGGGTCTTTCTCAAGAATATTTTTCTTCAGATAATCTGGCAAGAATTTTCCTATATCATCGCGGGAAAATCCTAATGTCATCTGTGTCAGGTCATTTGTGCCGAATGAGAAGAATTCTGCTTCTGCTGCAATCTGGTCTGCAGTCAGTGCTGCACGAGGGACTTCAATCATTGTCCCAATCATATAATTCAGGCTGCTTTTGTATTTTTTCTTCACATCTTCTGCTATCTTCACAATTATATCTTTCTGGTCTTTCAGTTCCTTGACATTTCCGACAAGAGGAACCATTATCTCTGGCAATACCTTGACTCCTTGCTTATCCAATTCGCATGCTGCTTCCATAATCGCCTGCACCTGCATTTCTGTGATTTCAGGATATGTTATGCCAAGCCTGCATCCTCTATGCCCTAGCATTGGATTCACTTCATGCAATCCTTCAGAGATCTTCACAATCCATTCAGGAGCTACTTTCAAGACTTTTGCCAACTCGACAATCTCTTTTTTCTCTTTCGGCAAGAATTCATGCAATGGAGGATCAAGCAATCTTATAGTGACTGGCAATCCATCCATCACTTTGAATAATCCTATGAAGTCAGATTTCTGATAAGGCAATAATTTTGCCAGTGCTTTCCTTCTTTCTATCTCATTGTTCGCAATTATCATCTGCCTCATCGCAAGTATCCTGTCGCCTTCAAAGAACATATGCTCAGTCCTGCACAATCCTATGCCTTCAGCACCATATGACCTTGCGACTTTTGCATCCCTTGGAACATCAGCATTAGTCCTAACCTTCAAAGTCCTGAAACTATCTGCCCATTCCATTAGCCTAGCAAAATCTCCTGACAGTTGAGGCTCGACAAGATTCAGCTGGCCTTTGAACACTTCACCAGTGCTGCCATCCAATGTTATATATTCGAGCTCTTTCAAAATAATATTTTTTTTCTCTATCTTCAATGTCTTGGATTTTTCATCCACAGTAATTTCCTGACAGCCTGATACACAGCACTTGCCCATGCCTCTAGCTACAACAGCAGCATGACTTGTCATCCCACCACGTGCTGTCAATATGCCTTGCGAGACATTCATGCCAATCAAATCTTCTGGGCTAGTCTCAGTCCTAACAAGTATTACTTTGCCATTCTTTGACATCTCTTCAGCCCTTTCAGCAGTGAACACTATCATGCCGACTGCTGCTCCTGGACTTGCTGCAAGGCCTTTTGCTATCATCTCAGCCTTTTTCTTTGCAAATGGATCTATCTGCTTATGCAATATCTGATCAAGATGATTTGGATCGACACGCAATACCGCTGTCTTCTTATCAATAAGCTTCTCAGCAACCATCTCGACAGCGATCCTCACTGCTGCATGCGCAGTCCTCTTGCCATTCCTGGTCTGCAAAATGAATAATTTGCCTTCTTGGATTGTGAATTCCATATCCTGCATGTCAGCAAAATGCTTTTCTAATTTATCCCTGACAGCTACGAGCTGCTTATAGACAATAGGATTCTGTTTTGCCAATTCATCCATGCTTTTCGGAGTCCTGATGCCTGCAACAACATCTTCACCTTGCGCATTCATCAAATATTCTCCATAGAACTTGTTCTCTCCTGTGCTCGGGTTTCTTGAGAAGCATACTCCTGTGCCTGATGATTCGCCCATATTTCCAAAGACCATTGCTTGAATATTTACAGCAGTGCCTTTCAATCCTTTTATATCATTCAATCTCCTGTATGCTATCGCTCTGTTATTGTTCCATGAGCCGAACACAGCCTCTATAGACATGTCCAATTGAACTCGTGGATCTTCTGGGAAAGATTTGCCTGTGGCTTTGTTTATTATAGCTTTATATCGAGAGACAAGATCTTTCAGGTCGGCAGCGCTCAAGTCAGTATCGAGCTGCACTCTTTTTTTTGATTTCACATTATGCAGTTCTTCCTCAAACATGCTATGCTCAACACCCATCACAACATTTCCGAACATCTGTATGAATCTCCTGTATGTATCCCATGCAAACCTTTCATTGCCTGTTTTTTTTATCAATGTCTGCACTACAGAATCATTTATCCCAAGATTAAGTATTGTATCCATCATGCCAGGCATGCTGCTTGCTGCCCCGCTCCTCACTGACACCAGAAGAGGATTGCTCTTGTCATTGAACTTTGCTCCCATAGATTTTTCAAGCCTTTCAACATATGAATCGACCTGCGCTTTCAATCCTTTTGGAAATATTTTGCCTTGCTCATAATACATGTAGCATGCTTCTGTCGTGATAGTAAAGCCTTGCGGCACTGGAATCTTAAGATTTGTCATCTCAGCAAGATTCGCGCCCTTGCCGCCCAATAATTCTTTCATGTCCTTATTGCCTTCATCAAAGAAATATACCATCTTCAAATCATTCATCTTCAATCCATCCATTTTCTTTCCAGAATCTTTTGCATCAGCTTTTGCACTCGATTTTACATTCTTTTTCATCATACCTTTCGCCATAATTCCACCCTTGTAAATAGAAGCTGTCTGTTCTATTATATAAATCTATATCCGATTCCTTGGTCGTCAATAATCATAAAAGAAAAAACAGGTCATTTATATGTTTTATGGTAGCAGATGGTAATCCCTAAATTCACAAATAATATTTAATTTCAGAAATGCGAACAAGCCTTATTCAAGATCAGATTTTCTCCACATACCCAAATTATAGTCTGTGCTGATCATATCAAGAGGATTGGGAACTGTCCTGTACAACCCTGTCTTGTCTCTCAACGTACCTATGATGCTCGTATATGATCCAGATCTCTTTGCATTATGCCTTGCGACCCTGAATTCAACCATTTCATAGCCTAGCAGTCCTACGCCAAGGATAGGATTCCCTGTCAAAAAAGCTGCCGCTGAGCCAAGCATCAGATATCCATGAAATATTTGTGAGGAAAACTTCTGGCTTCTTTCGAATGTGTGGCGCCACGCAGAATGTGCTTTCGGATGCTCTGCCTTTAGCATGCTCGTAAGCATCTTGTATTCTTCCACAGATTGCCTGTCATGCTTCATTCCGAATGATTTATTGTCCTCAGTAGAAAAAAATATATGTTTGGCTGGATTAGATACTACTTCCTGCAATATGCTTTTGATGACTGTTCTTGAGATCCTATCGGCATTCATCAATGAAGATTCAGCACTTTTTGCAGTCCAATGCCTAAATTGCCTTCTTGTCCTCGGCATCAATTCCAATCCGTGTCCATTCTCATCTTGAAATGCCTCTGTCAATGGAGACCTTAGGTCATCATAAGCATGGACTATTGAAGTCTCTATCGATTTCTTAATGTCAATAAAATCTTGGAATGATTTGACCTTGACAATCTTATTTGTGGTGTCATAATCCCATTCTAGAAATTTTATGAATGCATTCAGTATATCCTCATTCTTCTCTCCTATCTTGTGAGCGAACTCTCCTGGAAGTATCCTGAATGGGAATTGTCCCTTTGCCTGATACGGCAACACTCTATCTGTATATTTTTCTTTCAGCAGAAGATAGCCTTTGCCGTCAGATTTTATTATATGCTCTGTAGTCACATCCTTAAATGATGTATATTCTGAGCTGCCATCAGGCAGGAATCTTAGATAGATCTTCACATCATTCTTTGACCTTAGGTGAGAGCCGTGCGGGCTTATCAATACATCCATCCTCTTCCCGCTCTTATAGAGAAGGTCTGCCCTGCACCTGTGGTCGACATAGGTGTCGGTGCCCAAGTCAAATGCCGTTATGTTATTGATGATCGTGTCAAGGTCCACACACAAGGGAGATGATAAGACATTTAAAAACTTTTCGTTCGATAATCACTAATAAGTTACAACAGTATTAGATTCTTGATTTTGTTGTTCAACATAGAATTTATAGGACTCGAAGAATAGATTCAAATTTAATAGGTTTTATTTCATCTTCTCTATCGTCTCTATATCTTTGATGCGTTTTTCAGCCAATATAGAAGTCCTGAACAGATTCCAGAATATCTTCTGTATCCATTCTACCCATTCCTCATCTCGTATCTCATAAAATATGTATGAGCTATATTTTGATCTCTGCTTTTCCAAATGCCTTATCTCCTTGAACCTGGCGAACTTATCATCGACAACAAATGCCCTGAACGGCTGCTGGCAATGCCTTATCTCAATCATCTGCTTTTTTATCTTATTGTTTATCTCAAGGCATTTCTCGACATTTTTTATGGATTCAGGAGTGACTTCACAGAGTATTTTTATTGTGACATTATGCTCTGCCAATTCCTCGAATACATTTATTATCTTCTTGTTTTCCTGCACGGCATTCACCCACGAGAGGTTTCCTGAGAATATCAGCAATTGCTTTTCTGCCCCTTTCAATGCACTCACAAGGTTCTGTTTTGCTGTGACCTTGTATTCTGATTGCACTTCAGAGAATGCATACCTCTTGTCCTCATCTACATATTGGTAGATGTCAAATGGGCTGAAATCCTCTTTGTTCTTCGACGACTCTATTTTTTTGAAAAGCCTCTCCTGGAAATCCGAGCTATGTATGTTCTCGACATTGTTCCAGAACACTATCTTCAATGCTCCTCTTGTTCCTTCGCGGAATGTCCTGACCTGGAGTATGCCCTGCTCTTTCATGATCCTTTCTATATAAGAGTCTGCAGTCCTCCAATTCTTCTGAATATGATGAGCGACTTCTTGTATGCTCCTAGGCTTTACATAGACAAAATCAGATATTTTTTTTATTGTCTTGGAATCGAGCATAGCTAATCAATATCATTGGATATGAGAATATTTATAAATTTTCTCAAATACAACACTGATACATAAATCTTTACAGAAACAATTAATAAAATCACAACTCTTATACATAATTTAATGGACAGTTTACTCAGTGATGAGCAGAGGGAAATAATAGGAATATCATTCCTAAGGCATATGCTAGGAGTGAGCGAGGATTCGATAAAGAATTTTGTCGAAGACAAGCCTGTATTGCACAAGGATATATGCGCCAAAATGTCTGGGATGAAGTTACCAGAAGCAGAGGCTGCCAAATATGATGAGAAATCATTTTGGGATGAACTGAGACCTGTATTGGGCCCATTATATGAGACAGCTACCACAAGGTTCATGACATATGCAGCAAAGCAAGGGCCATACATGCTAATGATCAGCGCCACACCCATAAATGACAGGAAAAGTGTCACAGCAAGATTATTATATATGAAAGAAGTCTATGACGATAGGCTTTAAGGGGTTTAACATGGTCAAGGTATATAGGTCATTAGAAGAATTGAACCAGGATATAGAAGATTCATTCAGGGAGCGCATAGTGATGCAGGAAGAAGAATATATCGACTTGAAGAACAGGATTGTTGAAGAGAAATTGAAGTGAGGATATCAAGAATTAAAATTGATTTCTATCGGCAGATAAACTTGCTTTATTGTCTTCACGAACCTATTGTATCGCCAATAGTCTATGACGTCAGAGAATCTTGTCCGTATATCATCAACCATGCCCTTAAGCTCGTTGATGTCCTTCACCATAACTTCTATCTCAAAATCAGGACCCCCGACTGTCTTCATGACATTCTTTATGTTCGGATGCTGTCTTGCATATTCTATCATCTGGGTGATCTTTGAATGGTTGAATAGATAAAAATCTATCTTGTACATGCTATACCCTATCTTTGTCTCATCGATGATCGCATTATACGCGAGGATTATCTTTTTCTCCTCTAGTTTCTTTATGCGGTATGCAGCAAGCTTTGCTGAGATCCCTGATTGCTTTGATATCTCCACTATAGGCCTATTCGCTTCCCTTGAAAGGATTTTTAGTATCTTGAAATCCACCTCATCAATCTTTTCCAAAGCATTGTTCCTGCCTACGACCCATTCATCCACTTCCTTTGGCATCTTCAATATCTTTACAGGATAATGTATCATGTTGATCGAGAGGTATACTTCTTGGCGCAGGATATACTGGCGATATTTTTTGAAAAATCTTTCCCATTGTTCATAGAATTGTGATATCGTCCGTATCCAGACATAAAATCCTATATCTATGTCTCCCTCGAGATTTACAGTCCATAAGAAGAGGTCGTTGCTCTTCATATCCGCATACATCTCTCCTTCCTTGTCTGGCGTTATGTTCCTTAGCTTGAAATATACTCTTATGCTGTTGAATCCGAGGACACGAAAATCTATCAGGGCATTATAGGCTGTTATTATCTTCTCTTCCTCAAGCCTTTTCATCCTATACAATATTGTCTGTTTGGATCTTCTGAGTTTTCTTCCGATGATTGAGTTGGATTGCCTGCAATTAGATGTCAATTCGAATAGCAGATCCTTATCAAGCTTGTCTAATCTAATACTTGTGCTCACATTGATACAAACATTCTTTTTTTATATAAATCTTTTCTTTTTGACCAATAATACTGTAGAAACTTTAATATACTTGTTTTGACACTACTATATTGTGATAAACAATCACAAAGAGCTGATAAAATAAAAGAGGGTGAAAAAAATGGCACAAAATAAATCAGACAAGACATTGGACAAAGTAGTCGATGAAAAGGAGCTGAGCGGGCTGAAAAAAGATTCCATGGGAATGTACATCTGCCAGCTATGCGACAAAAAAGAGCACGAGCATCTTGAAGGGATGCAGGAGATAATGAGCAATCCTACAGAAATGGAAATGCACAGGCAGCAATACAACGCATACAAAGAGGGTGTAGAAGGAATAAGAAAAGCGTACACAGACGACCTGATCTGGCGAGGACGGGCTGACATTCACTACATCTGGCTAAAGTACGGCGGAAACCCTAAAAGCTATAAATTCTACGAAAGATTCCTGCAAAGAATGGCTAACCCTAACAAATACGAGAACTGCAACACTGAAGAAGAAGAGCTCGAACAGATAGAAGATGAGTTCTGGGCATACAGGCATAGAGGAGGCATCGACCAGGAAGCA
>Ga0182027_10011020_pt1 | contig 12814 bp, 7 predicted proteins | sample 712E1DmetaG_FD_121300 | JGI IMG/M metagenome (GOLD analysis project Ga0182027, IMG submission 121300) | Permafrost microbial communities from Stordalen Mire, Sweden - 712E1D metaG (Illumina Assembly) | ecosystem: Environmental > Terrestrial > Soil > Wetlands > Permafrost | place: Sweden...
TCGGGCCGGGAGCGATTGCCGTCCACGTCTCCGTGGTAATGGTTAGCGGCGCATCGTTCCCGATTACGCCTGCCGGGGTCGTCGTGGTGACTCGTCGGCCGCGCGCCTCAACTCCCTGGAAGGTCTGGGTTCCCAGGTCTTCGATGGTGGGCTTAGGACGTTCTGCCACCATCCGAATTTCAGGCGGCAGTTTTACCGGCATGTTGGTTAAGCAGCCGGTACGCGACACTCCTGGCACGGGCATTTGTATGACCGTTGCCGTCTTGCCCGGAACGGTCCAACTGCTGTTAGTTCGCGCCACGGGATCCATGACGGTTACGCGCGCAATCGGCGTCTGGTTGCCCATCGATGGAATCATCGTCGACGAAGTCATCCGGCGGCCTTGCGAGTCAAGAGCAACCGTTTCGGTCGACTCGTGGGTGATAGTGCTCCCATTGACCAGCGTCTGGACACGCGAAATCTTGAACTCCGCCGTGTAGGGCAGCCGCGGGGTGGTCGACGGATTCCCCAGATTTGGCAACCTAACATTTGGCAGCTGGCTCCTGGAATCCTGACCCGCAACCGGCAGAGCCAAACCCGCTGCTGCGCACACAATAACCACACCGAAACTTACGCGCATAACTCACCTATCATGCCAAACTTGGCAGCACAAACATTATGACGCCAATCGATGAAAAACGCTTGCGAAATTATGAGCCTATTTCACCAGGCTCAGCAGCACCTTTACGTTCCGCTCCTCGTCAGCGGGCTCTTCGACGGGGGTTTCGGCGATGAAGGCGGCGTGTGCGAAACGCTTGTCGTTGAGCAGGCGGCGGAAGGGTTCCAGGCCCATGGTTCCCTGGCCGATGTTTTCATGGCGGTCGAGTTTGGAGCCGCGGGCGGCCTTGGCGTCGTTCATGTGCCAGACGCGGACGGCGGCGAGGCCGACAGTTGCGGCGGCCTGCTTGATGGTTTGCTCGTAGCCTTCGGCGGTGACCAGATCGTAACCGGCGACATGGGAGTGGCAAGTGTCGAGGCAGACGGCGACCGGTGCGGTTGGCTTGAGGCGGGCGACCAATTCGGCTACCTGCTCAAAGCTGCCGCCGAGGGAGAATTCCGCTCCGGCGGTGTTTTCGATGAGGATGTGAAAGGGCGTTCCTTGCCACGCGAGGCCGTCGATGGCTTTGGTGATGGAGTCGGCGGCCAATTTGAGGCCCTCGTCACGTGTGAGGCCCTTCCAAGAGCCGGGATGCAGCACCAGGTACTCCGCGCCCAGAGCGAGGGCGCGCTCGATTTCGCCGCGAAAGGCGGCGATGCTTTTTTGGCGAATCTCATCGGACTGGCTGCAAATATTGATTAGATAGCCGGTATGAATCACCAGCGGGCCTACGTCGAGTTTGGCGCGCAGTTCCTTCATGCGGGCGCATTGTTTGGGATCAACCTTGGGTGCGCGCCACATGCGCGGGCTGGTGGAGAAAATTTGAAAAGTGTTGGCGCCTATTTCGCGGGCGCGCTCGACAGCGTTGGATGCGCCGCCCGTCGTGCCCAGATGGATGCCGATGCGCTTGGTCATGTGGATAGTGTAACTGGCCCCGGAACGGAGTCATTTGTGATCTGCCTCTTCGTACGCCGGATTAAAAGACAAGACAACTGCGACAGCGGACGCCGGCGGCATTGCTGCTTCTCGCTGTGCCCCTTCATTTCATTGAGAGCGAGCACGAAAAAAGCGCGGCCACGCTGTATGGCGCAGCCGCGCTTGTTCAAGGATTCTCCTACTCGGCGAGCGCTGAAACCTCGATCAGTTGAGGCGGATGCTCGCTATCGTGCGCTTTGACCGGCACAAAGGCAAACTGGAAGACTGGGCTTAGCTGCTCCTGTCCAGCCTTATCTGTCTCCTGTTTGTAGCCCAGCCGCGATGAACTGAGCTTATAAGCGCCGGATGCGCCGAGTTTTCTCTCTGCTTCGGCACGGGCCTGATCGAGACCTTTGGGCGCGACAGGCGATCCGATGGCTTCCAGATTGCGCCAGAGCTTCGTCGCTGTCAGTACAGCACCCTCGTTGTTCAGATGCACGCGAATCGTCCCCGCCGAGCCGAGTACCTGGATGGGCGTTCCGCTCTCAGGGATGACCCGCTTGTAGACGACGCTAACGCCGGCCTGTGCCTTCTGCACCTCAGAGGACTTACTGTCGACAGGGATGCTGGCGGTCATGTAGCGGGTGACCATCGGTTCCGCGCTATGCTGCTCCTCCAGTCCTTGTTCACGCAGGAAGCTGGCTGCCCGCTGGACATACTCCCTTTCTTCCAGCATTCTTGCGCTAGGCAAGGCAACCTGTCCTGAATCCAGATGCAATGCGCCCGTCTGCTGCACGCGCACCATACGGGCATTGCCTCCGGCAACCAGCGTCGAGGCGATCTGCGCCGGCTTGTTCTCGACCATGAGGGCCCTGAACTTCTCGGGCGGAGGCGGCGGGATCAATCTGTACCTCTGTAAGACCCTCGGCATCTGCGCCAGAGTCAGCATGCTCGTCGCCGACTGCGCCGTACCGGAGGGATACATCAGGTAGTAGTGGGAGGTTCCGGAGGTATTGGGTTCAGTGGTAAAGTCCGTGTCATAAAGCGGAGTCTTGGTAATGTCGCTCCCTCCCAATGTCATGCAGAGAGGAACCACGCCATAGGCGCCGTTTTCGCCAAAACCATCCAGGAACATATGGGCAATCGTGCCATGCCCGTAGTCGCTCCAGGCCCTGTTGACCTCTTGAGTGTGGCAATACATCTCAGTGGACCCGCCGCAGGCCATGCGCAGATCAGGTGTGAGTGCGGGACCCCAGCGTTGGAAGACATTTCGCATCGAAACTGAGTCGGCCCCTCCGGTGAACTTGTCGGGACAGCTGTAGTCCATCGTTCCCGGGGAGCAGATTTCGGGACCATGAGCAAAGACCTCGCACGAACACTGCCAGTAGTAGCGCAGGTTCCCGCCTCCGCTAAGATTCGCCAATCGCATGCTTGACTGCGTTCCCCCATCACCCAGGGTGCTGAAGAAAGTCGGATTACCGTGTCCCGCATAGAAGAACAGCATGGTACGGTCGATGCCGTTGGGGATGTTGGTGTCATCGCCAGTACTGACGATGGCCTTGTCGAAGTAATACTTCGCGGTGTTGGTGAGTCCGATGTGGATGTGCGTTTTGCTCCAGCCATCGGGTGCATGATTGGGCGCGGTCAACGTACCCGCCATGTTTCTGCCGAAGAGAAACTCATTGGCCGTGTCAATGTGCCAGTCGGTATTGCCATGCGCGGCAAGAATACTGTGGGCTGGCGGGTTACAGCGCAGGTTGAATTTTGCCGGCGCTGAGGTGACTACGCTTGGCTTGGTGATCTTGACGGCTTCCCAGCCCACATAGGATGGCAGGCCATCGCCGCCTAGCGTCCAGGTCGTGCTGACTGACTTGGCGCCTGGCCCGGTGAATGTCAGTGTCTTCGGCAGCGTATCCGTGGCGCCATCGCTTCTCGTGAAGATGTAGGTGACTGTCTGAGCCTTGTCGGATGTGATTGTCCCGTTGAAAGTGATGACACCGGGGCAGCTGCCCCGATAATCAGCCGGGCTCGCGCCGAGGGTCGCATGCAGTTGTGCCATGGCAGAGCCGCACCAGAACAGACAGCACGCGATCGCCGTGAGTCTGAGGATGTGTTTCCAGAAAAGCATTCGATTCATAGGGATAGTCCTCCTGAGGACAAACGCGGCTACGGCCCTGCTGTTGCAGGAGGGCCGGGGGGGGGTGGTTGGAGCAGTCGGGGTAGAAACTGCCGCAGAAGGCTGCGACACTTGTCTCTCTGCAAGCGTGTGACCTGCTGTGTCTCCGGTCACACGTTGATGTGATAAGAGTGCAACGTATGGCCGCGATAACTCGCGATCAATCCACACCGCAGCTCGCGAACAGCGCGAAGAACACCGATTTCGGGATGGTCTACTGCGTTGACTTGCAAGCTACTAATCGTCGTCGTCCGTAGTGGATTTTTTGTGGTGGACCTTCAGAATGGCTGGGACAGGTTTGTCGCCCATGGCGTCCTTCCACAGAATCACGTTGAGCTTTTGCGCATCAGCGCGGTCGGCGTGGGTGAAGTCCATCTTCATGCTTTCGCGTGCGCCGGCGGCTGTGGGCGGGTTGGCGGTGTAGATGAGGCCGTTGTCGCGGTTCCCGTAGTCGGCTGAGTAGGCGGGCTGGTCGCCGGGACCGGTGAAGAGGGTGGAGATCAGCGAACTGAGGGCGTCGTTGTTGTTCATGGGCGGCAGGCCGAGCAGCGACTCCATGGTGCGAATCATGCTGACGGTGGAGTAGAAGCGGCTGTCCACAAAAGGCGCGCTGTTGGGGCCGCGCGGAGAGTATTTGCTGATGACCAAGGCGATGCTGCGGTGGGCGTCCACATGGTCGGCGCCGTTCTGGGCGTCGTCTTCGATGATGAAGATGGCGGTATCGTCCCAGAAGGGCGAGTGGGAGATGGCTTCGACGACGCGGCCAACGGCTAGATCATTATCGGCTACCGATGATTTGGGCGAGGGTCCGCCGGGACGGGTGCCGGCTGTGTGGTCGTTGGGCAGCCGCATGAGGATGAAATTGGGCATGGTGTCTTTGTCTGCGGCCCAGGCCTTCAGGTGGCGCAGGAAAATCTCCACACGCACCTGATCCGGAATCATCAGGTTGAAGTCCGGCGCCTCGACGGCGAAGTGGCCGACCAGTTCCTGTTTGGTCGCGGTGTTGGAGGCCATCAGCGGAATGGGCCAGGGCCATTTGTTCTGGCCGCCGCCCCACTCGGCGGGAAATGTTTCGCCGGGCGCAACGGCGTTGCGCGGGCAGTTGCCGCCGGCCAGCATCGCGCCCTGCTGCGGGTTCGAAACCTTGGCCGCATTGCAAAAGGTGGAGGAGATGTACTCGCCGAAGTGGTAGTAGGTTTTGCCGTGGGCGGCGAGATTGTTCCAGATATAGCCGCTGGCCGGATCGCTGACGTCGGGAATCTTCTGGAGCAGCGGATTGCCGTCGGCCACCATGCCCTCGGAGTCGTAGGTTCGCTGTTCGCCGCGATAGGCCTGCTGCCAGGTCTTTTCCAGGTAGTCGGTGCCGATGCCGGCGATGGACCAGACGTGGCCGCCGCTGGAGATTTCGGCCGAGTCATAGAAGTTGTCGAGCACTCCGAATTGCAGGGCCAGTTTGTGCTGGTTGGGCGTAATCGCTTCGCCGTACATGGCCAGGCTGGGGTCGCCGTTGCCGACCGGCTTGCCCTCCTTTTTCAAGTCGCCGAGAAGCTGATCGTAGGTCCGGTTCTCCTTGAGGATGTAGATGACGTGGCGGATGGGGTTCTGCGCGCCGCCGGCAAAGGCAATCTTCTCCTCGGCGGCGTTCATGCGGTTGGAGTCGAGAACTGATGCGGCCCACTGGGGCAGATTCTTATCGATCCCGGCCTCATCCAGAGTGGCCAGAGAACCGTAGAGGAGCGTGGCGATGTAAGTGAAGGGCCGCAGCAGACGGCTTTTTTTCGCTGCCTCCGTTGCGGGCTGGGGCATGTTGTTGGGGCCTGTGCCCTTCCCTTTGTCAGTGGCGAGATAGAGCTTGCCGCCGGAGAAGGTCATGGAGATGGGCATCCAATCGGTGGGGATGAAACCGAGAGGCTCGACCATGGCTTTGCGGGCAGCGCTCGATGTCAGCTTGCTGGTGTCAAATACCGCGACGGAATCGCTGCCCATGTTGGCCACGTAGAGTCGGCTGCCGTTGGCGTTGACGGCAAGCGCCACCGGCTCTGCGCCAAAGTAGCTCTGATGCGACAGGCGGGTAGAGAAGTATCCCTTAACGGAGAAGCGGCCTGCGCTGACGTTGACTGCGGCCACGGCATCGCGATTGGCCAGAGCGACGTATAGAGTCCTGCCGTCGGGCGAGAACTCGAAGGCGCAGGGGTGTGTACCGGGAGCCATGGGGCTGGAAGGCTTGAGCAGAGCGAGCTTGCGGCCTGCTGTTTTGCTGGTCAGATCGAGTTCTACGATCTCCGATGCGTTCCACAAGGCGACATAGGCGCGCGCGCCGTCTTTGGAGACCGCGAGGGCAATGGGATAGGTGGAGGGCACCGAATTGCTTTCGGCCAGGTCAAAACGAGTTTCAATTTTGCCGCTGGCGGCATCGAGCAGCAGAACGTCGTCGGAGAGGTTGTCAGCGACCAGGAGTTTTTCCGAAGCAGCGGAATCGATGACCGCAATCGCCGCCGGGTAGGGAATGCCCTTATCGCTGTCCGTTCCGCTGGGGAGCTTGGTCTTCTTGCCGGGAGCGAGCTGCTGAAGCGGCAGGGGAATCATGCGCTCCGGGGCGATTTTTCCCGCTGTGAAGCTGTACACGACGATACCGTTGCCGATTGCATCTTTGCCGTTGGCGAGCGGGTCGGTGAGCGAGGCCATGCTGGCGTAGAGGTGCTTTCCGTCACGGCTGAAGGCCAGGCCGGAGAAGAGCGTCTGCTTGGCGCGAACCAGCGTGCGATCCTCGGGGAAGTCTGCTACTCCGCCGGTCTGGGTGTCGAGCACTGCCAGCGACTGCATGTATTGCGATTCGAAGACGCCAAAGCCGGCGTTCACTGTGACCACATAGCGCGAGTCCGGAGAGACGGCTATGGAAACGGGCAGGCTGTTTAACCGCTGCGGATGCCCTGGAATCTCTCCGATCAACTGTTTACTGGAGGGCAGATCGATGGTCTGCGCCGTAAGAGTGCCGGTCCCAAGAATGAGGACCGTTAAGGAAACTGCCAACCGCGCTGTGGTGTGCATGACCAAATTTTACAAAACCGGGGCGGATTGCGCTTTGTGGTGGAGCTGACTTGCCTGGGAACCGTACCATTACCAATTGTTGGGCAGCAGTAATCATGCGCATTTTGTGGATTATCCTTAGAATCTACTCATGAGCGAGCCCCTTGTATCTCTTACCCGGATCCTTACTGACGTGATCCTGCCAAATCTGAAGAGCGTGCAGGTGAGTCAGGCAGAGCAGATTGCCGCCAACGACCGGCTGGAAAATTCCATTGAGGAACTGCGTTTGCATCTGGAGTCGCAATTTGCGCACCTTTCGGCGCAGTTGACGGCCTGCCGTGCGGAGCTGGCGGCGGCGCAGGCGGCGTTCAAGGCGGTACATATACAGAACGGCACGCTGGAGCCAGACTGCACCACTTTGGTTCACTGAGCGCGCTTCACTCATATATGCGCAGACTCAGGGAGCGGATTATCGGAAGGCCGTAGCTCCTGCAATAATCACAATATGTGTACTGTGCTCACAGCGGAGCGGCTTTGGGATGGGACCAGGTTGCTCGACCGGCCGATGGTGGTGGTTGAAGACGGCCGGATCGCCTCCATCTCCTCGCACGTGGCTACAGATGTACCAGTTGGGGCGCGGGTTCTCGACTTTCCCGGTGCAACGCTCGGGCCAGCGTTTTTCGATGTGCATATTCACGGAGCCAAAGGCCACGACGTGATGGAGGCGACTTCCACGGCGCTTGCCGCCATGGGCAGCTTTCTGGCCCAGCACGGCACGGCGAGCTTTCTCGCTACTACGGTAACCACTCCGTTGGATGCGACCCTGCGCTCGCTCTCCGGGCTGGCTAAGCTGCTGGCGCGGCCGGCGCCCCAGGCCGAACAAGCAGGGCGGGCGCAAGCCATCGGAATTCATCTGGAAGGCCCGTTTCTTTCGCACACCCGGCGCGGCGTGCAACCGCCCGAGCATCTGCTGGCGCCCGATGTTGCTACATTCGACCGGCTCTTTGAGGCCGCCGAGGGCCACGTCCGGCTAATGACGCTGGCTCCTGAGCTGCCGGGAGCTGTCGAGTTGACTGCACACGCTACAGCGCGCGGAGTTCGGGTTTCGTTGGGCCACTCGGACGCCACCGCCGCCGAGACTCGCGCGGCGATCAAAGCAGGAGCTATCAGCGCGACGCATACCTTCAACGCCATGCGGCCTCTGGACCATCGCGAGCCGGGAATTCTGGGGACGGTGCTGACCTGCGACGCGATTTATGCCGAGATGATTTGCGACGGCATCCATACCGCGCCGGAGATGGTGAAGCTGTGGTGGCGGGCCAAGGGGCCGGAGCGCGCGATTCTGGTGACCGATGCGATAAGCGCCACGGGAATGCCCGACGGCGAATACCAACTGGGAGATTTTGCCGTGCAGGTGGCCAATGGGCGAGCCATGGCCCGAGGGGTGCTGGCAGGCAGCGTGTTGACGCTGGACCGCGCCCTGACGAATTTCATGGAGTTTACCGGCGCGCCGCTGGAGCGGGCTCTGCGATTGCTTACCGTGAACCCGGCAGCGATGGCCGGGCTGGGCGAGCAGGCTGGTTTCGTCGCCGTTGGAATGCCGGCCAATCTAGTGGCCGTGGATGAAGCAGGGAAGCTGGTTGGCTCGGTGGTGAACGGAGAGCCGACTCGCTAACCGGCAGTCTCCGCCAGCCGCTGGGCGCGCCACAATGCGCCCTCGAGAGAAACGACCTCTTCCCGTTTCACCGGCATCTGAGGCGCGGCAGCTTCCAGTCCTGCAAAGAAGGCCTCGCGTACCAGCGTCATGTGCGACAGGACGCCGCCGGTCCAGGCTACTGGGACCTCGCTGGCAATATTGTGTTTGCGGCGCAGCTTGGCGCGGACCAGCAGGACAAACTCGACCAGATCAGCGGCAGCTTGAGCGAGGGTTTCCTGGGCGACGGGATCGCCCGCGTTGGCGAGTTCATTGATGGCCGGGGCGAGCGCGGCAAAGTCCGGTCCGGGCGTGCTGTCGCCCAGGTTAATCAACTCTCGCATTGTGGGAGTGCCCCAGATTTCGCCCACTTTCTGAAGGATTTGCGTAGGCTGTTCACGATCATATGCATGGAGGGCGCGGCGCAGGCTGTTGACGCCGATCCAGTAGCCGGAACCTTCATCGCCCAGGCGCGAACTCCAACCGCCAGCGCCCTCTCGGGTGCCGTCGGGCGCGCGGCCCACGGTGTTGGAGCCGGTGCCGGCAATCTGCAGGATTCCAGGGCCGCCGCGAAAGGCTGCATCGAGGGCAATCACCTCGTCGCCGACAACCTCCGAGCGCTCGACGCCGAAATCGTTGAGAACCGCCGTGATCCATTCCGTGATGCCGGGCATAGAGACGGAGGCCACGCCTACGCAGGCAGCGCGCACGCCGCTCACGCCGGCCTTGGCGAAGGCCTCCTTGAGCACCGCGCGCAGGTTGGCTTCTGCGGCTTCCGCGCCCACACGCAGCCGTTTGATGGAACCGCTCTCCGCATGAGCCAGAACCCGATCGCCCGTCACGATGGAGGCGCGGGTATGCGTTCCTCCTCCGTCGATTCCCAGAATTACGTTCATTGATTGCTTGCTCCTTCGCTTACCGAATCTCCAGCTTATCGCATGGGACGAAGGGGCGGTTTCGGTGACCAAAACGGCATTGCAATTTTCTAATTGAACCGATCTCAACCGCCCGCCTTTTTCTGAGTCGATATATTATCTCTTGAAGGCGCGGCGGGCCTTATGTTGAGGGCTGGCTCTCCATTGGAGGGAGCTGTGCGCCGATTAGGGGAGACGAGGAATTCGATGACCGAGATATCAACCGCCCTACTGCCGCAAGCTAGCTCTCATAAGGGCCAGAGAACCGCGCTGGATGTCGAGGCGCTGGCCCAGTCGTTTTTAGACAACCTGTTTTTTGTGCAGGGCCGGAGCGTCGAGCGGGCGACGGTGAACGACCTTTACATGGCGCTGGCGCATACTGTTCGGGACCGGCTGGTGGAGCGGTGGATTCAGACAGTGAAGAACTACCAGGCGCAGGACGTGCGAGTGGTGTGTTACTTATCGGCGGAGTTTTTAACCGGGCCGCACCTGGCCAACAATCTGATTAACCTGGGCATCTATGGCGAAACCGAGCAGGCGATGAAGCAGTTGGGCCTGGACCTGAGCGTTTTGATCGAGCAGGAAGAGGAGCCGGGGCTGGGCAACGGCGGGTTGGGGCGGCTGGCCTCGTGCTTTATGGACTCGCTGGCCACGCTGGATATTCCTGCGATTGGTTACGGCATCCGCTACGAGTACGGAATCTTTGACCAGCAGATTCGCGACGGCTGGCAGGTGGAGTCAACCGACAAATGGCTGCGGCTGGGCAATCCCTGGGCGCTGGAGCGGCCCGAGGATGCGTTTGAAGTAAAGATGGGCGGGCGCACGGAAAAGCATACCGACGCCAAAGGGCGGGTGCGCGTGGAGTGGATTCCGCAAAAGCTGGTGCGCGGGGTTCCGCACGATACGCCGATTCTGGGCTACCGCACCAACACGGCAAACACTATGCGCCTGTGGGCGGCACAGGCGGTGGAAAGTTTCGATTTCGGAACCTTCAACCAGGGAGATTTTCTGGGCGCGGTGGCCGACAAGGTGTCGAGTGAAAACATTTCGAAGATACTTTACCCCAATGATGAAGGCACTCAAGGCAAGCAGTTGCGGCTGGCGCAGCAGTTTTTCTTTGTCTCATGCAGCTTGCAGCACATCCTGAAGATTCAGGCCTCGCAACACCGTCCGCTGGCCGAACTGCACCGCAACTTCGCCATTCAGATGAATGACACGCATCCAGCAATCGCGGTGGCGGAGCTGATGCGGCTGCTGGTGGATGAGCACGAATTGGAGTGGGACGCGGCCTGGCACGTAACCGAAAACACGCTGTCGTACACCAATCACACGCTGCTGCCGGAGGCGCTGGAGCAGTGGCCGAGGAGCCTGTTCGGAGTGTTGCTGCCGCGGCATTTGGAGATTATCGACGAAATCAACCGGCGGCATCTGGAAAATGTGCGCGTAAAGTTTCCCGGTGATGAGGGGCGCGTGCAGCGGCTGTCGCTGATCAATGAAGAAGGCGAGAAGTTCGTGCGCATGGCGCACCTGGCCGCGCTGGGCAGCCATGCCATCAACGGCGTGGCCGCGTTGCACACGGAGCTGCTGAAGACGAATGTGCTCAGTGATTTCTACGCGCTGACGCCGGAGAAGTTCAGCAACAAGACCAACGGAGTGACGCCGCGGCGCTGGATGCGGTTGAGCAATCCGCGGCTGGCGCACCTGCTGACCGCGCGGATCGGCTCGGGCTGGGTAAGCGATATGGAAAAGCTGCGCAAGTTGGAGCCGCTGGTGGACGACCATGAGTTCTGCGCGGAATGGCGCGCCATCAAGCGGCACAACAAGCTGCAGCTTGCCGCTTACATTCATGACCGGCTGGGAGTGGCGATTGATCCGGATTCGATCTTCGACGTGCTGGTGAAACGGCTGCATGAGTACAAGCGCCAGCACCTGCTGATTCTGTACATCCTAACGCTCTACAAGCGCATCCAGCGCGACCCGGACGCGGAGATTGTGCCGCGGACCTTCATCTTCGGCGGCAAAGCGGCGCCCGGCTATCGCATGGCCAAGCTGATCATCAAGCTGATTCACTCGGTGGGTGAGGCCATCAACTCCGACCCGCTGGTGCGGGGACGGCTGAAAATTATCTTTCTGCCCGATTACAGCGTGAAGCTGGGGCAAAGAGTGTACCCGGCCGCGGACCTGAGCGAACAGATTTCATTGGCCGGCAAGGAAGCTTCGGGAACCGGGAATATGAAGTTCGCCATGAACGGCGCGGTGACCATCGGCACGCTGGACGGAGCCAATGTCGAAATTCGCGAGGAGGTGGGCGCGGAGAACTTCTTCCTCTTTGGACTGACCACTCCCGAAGTGGAGAAACGCCGGCAGGAGGGCTACTATCCGCGCGCGATCTTCGAATCCAACCCCATGCTGCGGGAAGTGCTGGTCTCGCTCTCCAACGGGGAATTTTCGCGCGGCGACCAGCGGCTCTTCGAGCCTCTGGTGAACTCTCTGCTGGCAACTGACGATTACATGCTGCTGGCCGATTACCAGGCTTACGTCGATTGCCAGGATCGTGTGAGCGCGGCCTACAAAGACCAGGAAGCGTGGACGCGCATGTCGATTCTGAATGTGGCGCGCATTGGAAAGTTCTCCAGTGACCGGGCGATTCGCGATTACTGCGCGGATATCTGGAAGACCTGGCCAGTGAAGATTCAGTTGTAGGGCCGGATGGAACTGCGGCGATTGTGGTATTGTTCCCGCATGGATCGCCTACGCTGGTTTGTTGCCACTCTTCTTTTTGTCGCCGCCGCAACCCTCGTTCCCGCGCAGAGTCCCGCGCCCACGCCGCCGATGGGGTGGAACAGTTGGGACGCATACGGCCTGACCATCAACGAGGCTGACTTCCGAGCCAACGTGAAGGTGCTGGCTGGGTACAAGGACCTCGGCTGGCAGTATGCGGTGATCGACGAGGGGTGGTACATGGAGAACCCCTTTGGCGCGAACCTTGCCGAGAGAAAGTATCTGCTGGATGGAAACGGGATTCTACTTCCGGTGACGAGCCGCTTTCCTTCCTCAGCGGACGGCGTGGGCTTCAAGCCGCTGGCTGCGTGGGTGCATAAGCAGGGGCTGAAGTTTGGCATTCATATTGTGCGCGGGATTCCCAGACAGGCGGTGAAGGATAATCTGCCCATCGCAGGGACGAGCTTTCACGCGGGCGAAGCGGCCGACACCACGGAGACCTGCCCGTGGGATGACGGCAACTACGGCATGGCCGACAATGCCGCCGGTCAGGCTTATTACGACTCGATGTTGAAGCTCTATGCCGGCTGGGGCCTGGATTACATCAAAGTGGACTGCATCAGCGACCATCCCTACCGGCCCACGGAGATTCAGCAGATTGCAGCGGCGATCAGGAAGACTGGCAGGCCGATTGTGCTGAGCCTTTCGCCGGGGCCGACGCAACTGGAGCA
>Ga0182027_10011021_pt1 | contig 12813 bp, 15 predicted proteins | sample 712E1DmetaG_FD_121300 | JGI IMG/M metagenome (GOLD analysis project Ga0182027, IMG submission 121300) | Permafrost microbial communities from Stordalen Mire, Sweden - 712E1D metaG (Illumina Assembly) | ecosystem: Environmental > Terrestrial > Soil > Wetlands > Permafrost | place: Sweden...
AATTCAAAATATACTGCAACATTATCTCGATTTTGTTTTTCGCTATATCAATAAGGAAAATATGAAACACGAAAATGTCCGACAACTCATTAACGAAAATTATAAACCCTCCAAAGCTCTGCGACTTTATCAATTTTTCAAAGGATTCTATTTTGAACCGGATGAAAAATTTCAGATTAAAAAAGGGCTTAACCCGTCCACCATTTGGCGATATAAAAAAGATTTGAAAAAAATCGGCGTTTCATTTGAAGAAAATTTGGGCGATTCCAACTTCGTGGCGGTGGAAGAATTGATCATCCCGTCCCCGAAAGCTTTTTTCACTTTGCTTGATTATAATTTAATTCAGAATATAGTAAAAATATGAAATACATTATCTATTGCCGGAAATCATCGGAATCGGACGACCGGCAAGCCCTGTCTATTGAATCGCAAGAATCCGAAATGCTAAAAATCGTTGAAAAATTTGGTTTGTCTGTCGTTTCCTTATTAAAAGAAAGCAAATCAGCTAAACAGCCGGACAGACCAGTTTTTAACCAAATGATCAAAATGATTGAAGCGAAAAAAGCGGACGCTATTTTATGCTGGAAGTTAGACCGCCTTGCCCGAAATCCGATTGACGGCGGAAAAATCGCTTGGCTTTTGCAAAAAGGAATTATCAGCAATATCAAAACAGCCGAAAAAGATTATTTTCCTACTGATAATGTTTTACTGATGGCGGTTGAATTTGGAATGTCTAACCAGTATGTAATAGATTTAAGCAGTAATGTGAAAAGGGGTATCAAAACAAAATTGGAAAAAGGCGATTATCCGAACCGACCGCCGATCGGTTATCTGAATGACAAATTAAACAAAAAAATTATTGTAGATTCCGAACGCAGTAAATATGTTGTTCGCGCTTTTGAATTGTATGCGACCGGCGGTTATGGATTCAAAGATATTTCCAAAATTCTTTTTGACGAAGGATTTAGAAGTTCGGCAAATCGCAAAGTTGTGAAATCTTTAATTCAGCGTATTCTCTCAAATTCTTTTTATCACGGGGTTATGAAACACGGCGGAAAATTTTATAACGGAAATCACACCCCGATTATTTCCAAAGCTTTGTTTGATACCGCGCAAGAAGTTATGGAAAAAAGAAAACATCCGCATGCTAAAAATTTATTCTTTCCACTTCGCGGTTTTGTTGTCTGCCAGAATTGCGGTTGCCTATACACCGCCAGCTTGAAAAAAGGTCATGATTATTATTACTGCACCAACGGGAAAGGGGGTTGTTTAGCTCACAAAAAATATATTCGGGAAAAAGAGATGTATAAAAAGATTCTGCCTATTCTAGAAACATTAAGATTTGATCCGGAAATTATTGACATCATGTATGAATCCGCCAAAGAACAAAGCGGGCTTGATAACCAGTATTTCAAGGAAACGCTAGATAATCTAAACGGCACGCTTAAAACTCTCACAGAGCGAGAATCAAAGCTTTTAGACGCACTCCTTGATTCTTCTATCACAAAAGAAACACACGACAAAAAAGCACTTGAATTACAAAATTCTATTTTTCAGATCAAGCAGTCCATTAAAGAAATTGAAACCAAAAAAGCAAATCTGTTTTCTACTTTGGAACCGACCCGAAAATTGTTTTTAGATTGTATTCATTGGGCGAATGACTTTTTAGCAATAGAACCGGACAAAAAGCGCGAAGTGATAAAAAAGGCACTTTGGAACCTTTCTATTAAAAATGAAAAAGTCTTTGAATACAAGCTTAAAAGTCCGTTTAATGCCATGTCTTTGGCGCCGAAAAACGGCACTTTGGACGAACTGCGGAACAGTCGGGTTAAGTACCCAGAGGCACAATCCGTGTAAGGGTATTCTAGCACATTTGCCTCACTCGAACTGAAGAAGTCGGGTCGGGGTCAGATTTTAAAATGTTACAATGTTACAGTACTGTCGACCAACTAATTTTTCTTATTTTTACCAAATAATCCTTATTTCACAAGGTATTTTTATATTTAGACTGTGTAACATTTGTAGTCTAGGTAAACTAAATCAAAATTCATCAGAAGAAGGAAATTCTTCAAACCCTACATACATAACACTTCCAATATATCCTACCGAAGGGACTACTCCCACCCTATTGCCGTACGGAGAAAAACTATTGCCATGTTTACTTTTCTTTTGACGATTTGTGATGAGGCGACCATTTTTCAACTCTCCAAGATAATGGCCATTTTTATCATAAATTTCTTCATTATCAAAACGACCAACGTGTTTACCGTTGTGCGTCCAAAGATTGTTTCCATCGCGATAGCCAAAATATTTTCCTCCCCATGTGTGAAGTGAGTCCATAAAATTTTATTTATTAACCTGAGGTTTTTTAATTATTTGAATAACTTTTCCATTAATCATATAACTATAATCGTCGGTAGGATTGATATAGATAGGTGGAAAATCTTTAGTTGATTCAGAAAAAAGCACTACTTGGTTGTTTTCTTTGTCCCAAATAAATTTTTTAATATTTGCCATCCCTTCAATAATCGAAAGAACATAATTATTATTCTCGGCACTCCTGTCGCTTCCATCAATAATTACATAGTCACCATCTTCAATATTTTTTCCTCCTATTTTTGCTCTGTTCATTGATGAACCACTAGCCCTTAGGGCGAAAATTTCTTTTTTGTTTTTCAAAAGTAACGAGGGAGATATCTGTAAATAACCCTCGACACGTTCTTGCGCTATGCTTGTTGCCGGACCACAATTTGCCATACCCAAAATCGGAACAGAAACCAAATTAGTGTTTTGCATCATTCCACTTTTTACTCTTTCAATAATTCCTCTAATTTTATCAATTCTAATTAACCCTTTTTTCTCGAGTTGTGATAAATGGTGTTTTACTTGTTGTGGGTATATATTCTCTCCAAGTAGGGGGGCGATTGAACGAAGTGTCATTCCATATATATTTTTTTCACCAATTAATGCCAATAAGGCTTTTTGTGTTTTGTGCATGAGTTCATTATAGCATATTAGTAAAGAAAGTTATCCACATTTTTTCCATATAGATATAAACCTTTACTTATTTACAAACTTTACGAATGGTATACAATGAGGTTAGTCGAAATTCAGATATGACATTATTATAATAAATTCAAAGAATTATGGCAAAACAATATAAAGGGCATCACCTCTACACAGAAAATGATATTGCGTCTAATGCACCAGTCTCAATCGGTGTTTATTATTGCGGAGCAGTTTTAACAAATGGAATTCTTCAACCCTATTACATTGGCAAAAGTGCTGGAGAGAATGGTATTTGGGGAAGATTAATGGATCATTTTCGTGAAAATAAATGGTATGACGTTACTCACTTTGGTTTTATGGAATGTGATAGCGAGCAAGAAGCACTAAATCTTGAAGCCGCAGAAATAAAACGTTGTCAACCAAAATATAACATTCAAGGAAAATAAAAATCGAATTATAAAAATAATTTTGTTTAAATATTATGGCTACACCAAATCGTTCGCGAGATGAAAATGGAGAATGGCGCGAAAAGCGCTCAGACACTAAGGTTGAAACGCTTAAAAAGATTTATCCTGAATTTGAAAATATCAACGGCAATATGAAACTTGGTACCCTTAAGGATAAGTTTGGAGTTGATTCACTAGATGATGTTTTAAAAAAATTAAAAAAATAAATTTAAAAACAGTATAATTAAAATATGGGAAAAGTAGATTGGTCTCATTACATAAAAACAGAAAATATTTCCTCCCGTAGAGGTAATCCTTTATGGTCGGCAAAAGTACGTGTGTGGGAATACCAGAAAGATAAAACAATAGAAATTCACCCCAACGAACTGCTGGAAGAATGGGGAAAAACAGAAGAAGAAGCACGCGCAAAAATGGAGACGAAGATTTTGGAAAGCAACTTTCATTAAAAATCGGTTTACTAGCCAATAAAAATAATAATATGGAAGAAGAGGCAAAATTTATCAAAACATGTTTTGGTCAAGATTCAGGTGATGCAGTATTTCGCTATAAGAATAAAGACTATAGCGTGCAATTCAATCCAACAACAGGACGAGTCCCTGAGCCGGTAAACTTTGATTACGTTAAAAGAATCACTCAAGCAATTGGGGATTTTGAGAAAAGCGGAAGACATTCCATGAATTTTTGGTCGTATGCCAGTTTGGAATCTATAAAAAAAGAAAACGGAGTTGCAATGGCAACATTTATTATGCCCGGCACGCTAAATCAAGTTTTTAAAATTCCGCTTGATTTGTCCAAACAAGACATGGAAGGAAGAATTGGTTTGAAAATACGTTGTGTTATAAAACACGTTAAATAATTAATTCTGAGTTATCCACATTACCCATATTAGTTGACATTTTATTTCCAGAGAATATACTATAGCTAATTGAATATACAGTATGTGTCAGGCAACTGTGCTCGAAAGAGATAAACGGCTGTCGCGAGGATCCAAATATTTTGTTTGGAAACCGGCGATAGCCGTTTTTTTGTTGTCTGGTAAGTATTATTCAAGATTATTATTTTAACCTATAAAATTTTATGGCTAGACAACAGCTACAATGGCATAACGAACAGCGCAAGGTTAATGACCTTTTGCCGTTCAAGCAGAATCCTCGGACCATGTCCAAGAAGCAACGTTCAGATCTTATTCGGTCGATAGAAAAATTCGGACTGGTGGAAATTCCAGCCGTAACGATTGAAGGGAAAATTTTGGCTGGGCACCAGAGAGTGGCCGTACTCCAATTTCTCAATCGCGGGAATGAGCTTATTGATGTCAGGGTTCCGAATCGTGTCTTGTCAAAAAAAGAATATGAGCAGTACCTGCTCACGAGCAACCGTGTGCATGGCGAATGGCAATATGAAATGTTATCACAATATTTTGATATTGATACGATGCTCATGTCCGGTTTTGATGATACCGATTTATCAACCTTCTTCGCCGATGCGCTGGAAGTGACCGAAGATGATTATGATTGGGAGGAGGAAATAAAGAAAATTAAAAAGCCCAAAGCAAAGTTGGGCGAGATATATGCTCTTGGATCACATCGGCTCGGATGCCTGGACTCACTGAATCCAGAAAATATCAAAAAGCTCGTCGGCGATGAAAAAATAGACACCATTTACTGCGATCCAATTTTTAATTTGAAAATTCCTGGCTTATACGATAAAGGCATAGGCGGAAAACAACACTACGGTGGAACGGTCAAAGATACAAAATCAGATAGTGAGTACCGCGAATTTCTGAAACGTTCAATGGAAAGTGCTCTCTCGGTCGCAAAGCCGGACGTACACTGCTACTATTTTTGCGATCAAAATTATATTGGTATGGTGCAATCTCTTTTCGCTGAACTTGGACTGGACAACAAACGTGTCTGCATTTGGTGCAAGGGCTCAGCAAATCCTACGCCCAATGTTGCTTGGAATAAATCGTACGAACCATGCGTGTATTCGGTACGCGGAAAACCTTACCTTTCGCCAGTATCGCTGAATTTTACCGAGATACTGAATAAAGAACTTGGACCAAATGGAAATAAATTAACTGACGATATCGCCGACCAATTTGACATTTGGATTGCCAAACGCGTCGCTGGACAAGAATTAAGACACAGCACCCAAAAGCCAGTAACACTTCATGAACGACCAATCAAGCGTTGTACAAAGCCAGGAGATAAGATTTTGGACTTATTTGGCGGAAGCGGTTCAACTCTTTTGGCCGCTGATGCCATGAAGCGGGTCTGTTTTATGTCGGAAATAGAACCCATTTTTATTGATCTAATAATAAATCGCTATGAACAAGCCACAGGAATCAAAGCCAAAAAAATTAATTAAGTCGGGAACAATATGGCAAATGGGAGAGCATCGCTTGGCCTATGGAGATTGTCGCGACAAGGATCTTCTCAGTCGCCTTATCGGCAAAGATAAGATTGATCTCCTTTGTTGCGATGTACCATACGGCGTGGCGGCAGTTGAATCCAAGCGCGGATTCAACACGCTCACCAAGGACAAGATAATTACCAACGACCAGATCCAATCTGATGAAGAGTACCGCTTATTCACCCGGACATGGCTGGAGGCAATCACACCTCATCTCTCCAAACGCAATGCCGCCTATATTTTTAACGCCGATAAAATGGTGTGGTCACTACGTGAGGGTATGATTGATGCCGGATTTAAAGTCTCGCAACTGCTTGTCTGGGTAAAATCGCAATCGGTACTGGGTCGTCTTGATTACGCTCCCCAACACGAACTCATTCTCTACGGCTGGCGCGGAGTGCATGACTTTTGCCGATCTAAAGACAAGTCCGTTCTCTTTTATCCCAGACCGCATAAAAGCTCACTGCACCCGACGACCAAACCGATTGGATTAATCCGTCGGCTCATTCTCAACTCGTCCGAAATTGGGGATACCGTTTACGACGGCTTCCTTGGATCGGGCACGGCACTCCTGGCCTGCGAGCAAACAAAACGTAAATGCTTGGCGGTTGAGCTTGATCTTGAATATTGTCTTACGTCGATACGACAATGGGAAAAACTTACTAATCTAAAAGCAAAAATAATATATGGCTAAATTAACAAGAAAAAGGCTCAGGAATTATTGATCGAGCATTTGCGTAAAACTCCGATAATTCAATTGGCTTGTGATAAAGCGGAAATATCGCGTATGACCTTCTATCGCTGGAAAAAAGAAGATCTGGAATTTTCCAAAGCAGTGGATGAAGCAATGCAGGATGGTTGTCAGCTGGTCAATGACCTGGCAGAAAGCCAGCTTATTAGCGCGATCAAGGACCGAAATCTGCAAGCCGTTTCCTACTGGTTGCGTTTTCATCATCCGTCTTATAAACAGTCTATTCTGCAATCGGGCTTTGCTATCGGACAAGATGACGAACAAAATTTAATTTTTGAATACTTCCTACAACTAAAGCCGGAGAATCAAAAATTAGTCGAAAACTTAAAAGCCTTAAATGAAAAAAGCCATGAGTAAGAAGAACATAAGTAAAAAAATTAAAAGAGTTTTAGAAAACTTGCAACTCATTACCGATAACTTCCGGGTATTTGTCGAGGAAGTGATTGGATTGAACAACGCTCAATTCCACAAGGAACTTGATGATACTTTATCAACCCAGCTTAATAAAAAGCTTTGCATTGCTCTCCCGAGAGGTTTTGGCAAGTCAACCCACTTGTCGGTGGCATATCCTTTATGGGAAATCGCAAGGAATCACAACTTGCGAATTCTACTTGTTTCCGGCACAGCTGAAGTGTCGCGTAATTTCATGTCGGAGATTGTCAGCAATATTGAAAGAAACAAAAAGTATCAGTTGTGGGCCAAAGCAATATGCCCAAAGGGTAAAGGTGTTAAACCTAGACTTCGCTCGCGTCAAAAACGTGAGGAGCATTGGTCAATGAACTCCATTACCATCGACCGGGATGATTTGAATCTTAAAGATCCCACTATTAATGCAGTAGGACTTTTCGGTTCCATTCTTTCCAAGCGTGCCGATATCATTATCGTCGACGATGTAGTGGATCAAGAAAATTCCAACACCGAAGAGCAAAGACAGAAAATCAAGGACTGGATATATACCACACTTATGCCGGTACTCGTGCCGGGCGGACGGTTTATCTATCTCGGTAACACTTGGCATATGGATGACCTGGTCAGTAATCTTTTGAAAGATCCGCAATTTGATATTCGCAAACGTATACCGGCAATTCTGCACGAGGCAACCAATCAAAAGATGTGGGAAGAATGGGCAAATATTCAAACAAACGAATCATTAACAGTGGAAGATAGGCATGCGAAAGCAAAAGAATTCTACAAAAATAATCGAAATGAAATGAACGAGGGAGTGGAAGTCTTATGGCCAGAGAGATTCCCTTACGCAGATTTGTATATGCAGAGAATCAGCAATCCGTTTTCCTTCGCCCGAATGTATCAGTGCGATCCGTCCATCAGACCGAATCAAAAATTCTTGGAAAAAGATATAGAAAAAGCTATCCATAAAGGCAGAAATATGATATTGCAAGACGAATCGCGAACAGAAATTAATGTAGACTTTACGACTTCAGGATTAGATTTGGCTATTTCCGAAAATGCTCGTGGAGATGATACCGTGCTGTTATCTATTGACCGCGTTGATATGGATTGCGGCGAGATTAAAAAAGGCGACTATGTAATCCGAAACATTGAGCGCGGAAAATTCCAACCAAAAGATACTTTAGAAAAAGTTTCAAATCATTATGACAAAGTCAGACCACGCGGTATCCGAGTAGAATCCAACGGCTTTCAAAAAATGATGAGTGGAGATCTTGGTAGCCGAGGCATTCCCATTACGAGCTACAATACCGGTGGCGAAAAGAATGATCCTGATATCGGCGTTCACAGTTTAGCCGTTCTTTTATCTAAAGAAAAATTAGTACTGCCATACAGCAATCAAGATAATGGACAGACACAAAAACTAATAAATCAACTTATAAATGAAATGCGTGCCTATCCTGACGGGCATACTGGAGATAGTTTGATGGCTCTATGGTTTGCATGTTCTGAGGCGCGAGATTATCTTTCCAACGAGATAACCATTCCGGGACCCTATGTTCCGCCAGAATTACAAAATCATGGACCAGATATTCTTCAGGAAGTTATAGAAAGCCGCATGAAATTATGGGGCAGGCGCCTGACCATGGAACAGGCGGAAGCCGAGTTGCCAAAATATCTTATTGAAAAAGAATTTGTCAGAAAGGGCAAGGAAGCGGAGAAAAATTTATTGGAGAGAGCTCAAGAGGCACAAAAAATGGCTCAGCAGGATCTAAAAAATGAAGAGCCAAATACTTTTGACGCATTGATGCGTCGCAGGCGATTTGGCTACTAATTAGGTAATAAAATTAGTAGTAATCTTCAACCGTTACGCCAACGAGTACATTGAATGGTTCAATGTTTAAATAATATTGACCAGGCGTTTGTGCGTATACATAGGATGTGTTGTTTGTTGGACAAGTTGTTACGTCTTGAGCAAAGAAATTGGCCAAGAAACCATCACTGGTATTATAAATACCGCCATTAAAAGCGCCACCATTTTGAGTCTGGTCAGCAATAGCACAAGTATAACTTATCCGCCATTCCGAACCCTGCATAGAAAATGGTGGGGTTTGGGTGCTGGTGCTAATACTGTAAGTCGTAACTGTGTGCCAGGTTTTTGGAACAACCGTTGCTGGGGGTGTCGTTGGCGTTACAACCGTTGTAGAAGTTGTAGTGTTATTAGCAGGCGTAGCAGTTGATATAGAAGTTTGAGAAACTTTTTGCACGCTTGGTTTTTCTATAGAGCATGCCTCCATGCTAGGCAAGGTTATTTGAAAATTTGCCTGAGAGGTATAAGTGTATGAACCTTGCAAAACGCCATAAACAGTTACCACATCATCTTTCACAAAGTTATTGTGACCCGTGTAATTAACCCAAATTATATCCGAAAAACTCCAGCCTAAAACAGGATCTTTGGTAACGGCAAGTCTGATTATTCCTTGTCCGTTTGATTCTTGAATTTCAACTATCTGACCGGTAAATTCCGCATCGGTTCCGTTAAAACTGTCCGGATCTTTATTGAGAGTGGCAAAACTTATTTTCTTTGCATTTGCTTTGATAGTGCTTGGGTCGCTGCATACCGAATTGCTAGGGGTGCTTGTCGTGCTGGCTACGGGACTTGAATTTGATTGTTGAGTATTGTTATTTGAACCGCTATTTAAACTAATTAAAATCAAGACAAGAATTACAACTATAGTCCAAAACCACGTTTTTTTAGAAGTTTTTTTAGGAACATCTTTTGACTCTTTAACTTGTTTTTCTTCCATATATTTTTGTTACAATGATAATTTTCATTACGGCATCACTTGTTGCATCGTTCCCGCACAAGCCCATCCGTAAGGACTGGAATCGGATGTCATATTTGTCACCGAAGATCCCATATCACAATCATCGGCGGCAGAAAGTTGGACGACAGGAATGATTGTTGAAACTCCGTATGAGTTTTTGAAATTTTGACCAGCAGTGCCAATACCATAAACACGGAAAGTGTCTCCGGCGTTAACTTTATTTACCAGATTGGTGTAAGCGTTACTGTCGTCAACTTCAGCCATTACTTTTAGATTAGCCACTGGATCTGAAAGACTTATATAATTAGTAGTGCCACCGCTACCACCTTTTGGAAGAAAAGCAACCACGCTACCCATAAACTCGATTTTCTGACCGCTATAAGCGGATGGATTATTTGCATACTGGCTCATTTGTATTTTTGAGAAACTGGAATAGTCTATTGGTAATGAATTTTGATTATATGATGTCGAATTTGAAACTGAAGTGGAATTTGCTCCTTTTTTAAGGATAGTAACAATAATTGGTGTATTGAAAGTGCTGTTACTATAAAATTGAATGGAACCTCCGAAACTATCGTCTATTCTCATGTGTCCTTGAACTTCTACAAAATCCCCGACAGATATTGTCTGAAAAACAGTATTATCCACATTTTGAACTGAGGCAGTATACACACCATCTTGGATATGTATAATATTACCCATGAAAGACAAGTCTGATGTAACAGGAAATATTTTAGTAACTGTTCCTGTAACATCTACAGTTTCGTCAGAAAAATGTTGATTATATTTTGGTATTGCTTGGCTAAGTGGAATTGGATCTGAATTATTTTGTGGTGTTGATTGCGTATTGGCAAGTAAACACAGTTGTCCTGTTGTTGTGCTAAATAAACTGGTAGCACTGCAACCCCTGGAATCAAGAATGGGCTGTGTTGATGTATTAGTTGGCGTTATAGTTCCCGTTTTCGTTTGTTCTGCCACATTTGAAGGAACAAGAATTGTTGCCAAAATGCTGTTTGCTTTAGTACGGCTCGCTTTGCCAAAGTAGCCGTCAATAGGCAGTCCATTGGCCGACTGAAACGCTTTAACCGCAGAAAGAGTTGCTAAACCAAATCTGCCGTCAACCTTTGTTTTTAGAAATCCTTGATTTTGTAAAAAATCTTGGAGTGCCGTGACAGCATTACCACGAGAACCATATTTCAGACTGGTATCGAAAGATGCAAAAGATAATGTTGGTAAAAGAATACTTAATGCGAAAACTGATATAATTATTTTTTTCATAATTTTGGTGAGGTTTTATTAAACTGGGCTAGAACGCAAAGAGCTCCTAGCCAGCATGATGGTCTTTCGACCACCCATACCCGTTTCCAGGTATGACCTCACCAAAGGCAAACTCTGACTAGGAGTTCTTTACTCTTTGGTGAGGATTTTGACCATATCCTTGGAAATTCCAAGGGGTTAGGTCGGCTTATTAATTTGTAAAGAAATTATACCTCTTTTTAGGAGGTCGTGCCATCCTAGCTTAGATCAAAGGATTTGTGTATCTGGGTTATCAACAGTTGAATTATTACAAATCCTGCCAAATTTCTAAAGCTTCGTCCAAATCAAGATCTTCTTCGTCAGCAAAATCCTGAACCTCCTCTGCTTCATCAAAACTCAAATCATTATCTTTTGCAAATTCAAATAATTCTTCGTCCATATTATTTTTTAATTATGTTTATTTTGATATTCCAGCAATTTTTCAGCGGGAGAAAGACCATCGAGAAGTTTATGCGGAAAATAATTCCAGGCGTCACTGATCAATTCTAAAACATTCTCCAGTTCAGTTGCGTTCCCACCATTATCAAACATGGCCACGACCTTCATCATATCATCAGTTTCTTCTTCGTAGAAAATGACATCCTTAACATGTTGCAAAGAAAAATCGCTTTTAGTTTCTTTGAGCATTTCCACGAGTTCCTGTTCAATCTCTTTCCGTCGTTTTAGAATTTGTTGTTTTGATTCCATTTTCATAATTAGTTTTTCATTGATTTGGCTAAGACTGAATCAAAAAGCTCTTTGAGTTTTGCTTTTTGCTCAAAAAGCTGTTTTTTGTAATTCTGAACTGCGGAAAGTTTAGCAACAATTTGTTTTTGGATTTTGAGAGACGGAAATGGAATATCTAAATTCCGCAATATTTTAGAGTTTAATCCTTTCATAATAGCCCCTTTCGCTTTTCGTCGAATTTGATCAGTAACATAAGGATTATGTAAGGAAAAATTTAGATATTCTGAAATGGCAATTTTTTTATTGGGAGTAATTTTAATTAGGTGTGAAGAAATGATGGCTTTCCCGAGATTTTTTGGAATTATACAAGTTCGCCCAATCGTACCCATCATAGTTATTAAAATATCATCTGGTTCTACGGTGTAAACTTCGAGCTCTTTGTATTTTTCATCAGAAATATATTTTTCTTTTGCTAATTCAAATTTATTGTTAACAACATTTTCAATAAATAATACCCTAACTGGTCCGCTATCGGATAATTCAGCAATTTTCAATGCACTACCAAAAGGACCTATTTTAACATTCTCTACTAATACTTCCATCTTCTTTACTTCCCAATCCTTGTCGGCTGGATTTAATTCTTTATATAAAAGCGACTGAAAAAGCTCGTCAGTTTTTTGGATAAGCTCGTCATTCAATTTCTGTGCCTCGGCGATTTTATCTAACCGCCCGACGATTTGTTTTTGGTTTTGCATTGACGGAATTGGGACTTCTATTTTTGCTATATCCTTGCCAGATAAATGAATAATATTTGTTCCCCGTGCATATTTTACCAGTCGCATTTTAAGCGGACCGCTTAATAAATAGGCCAGGAATTTTGAACTTAATAATTTATTTTGGGTTCGAACAATATTTATGTCTCCTCCAATAATAACTCCTGATTCGTCCAGTGCGC
>Ga0182027_10011022_pt1 | contig 12812 bp, 15 predicted proteins | sample 712E1DmetaG_FD_121300 | JGI IMG/M metagenome (GOLD analysis project Ga0182027, IMG submission 121300) | Permafrost microbial communities from Stordalen Mire, Sweden - 712E1D metaG (Illumina Assembly) | ecosystem: Environmental > Terrestrial > Soil > Wetlands > Permafrost | place: Sweden...
AGCGCCGGTTAGCGTCGCAAGATCGACGATCACATCGGGTTTGATTTTCGCGTTAGCGTAGGAGAGCGCATCGGCGAGCGTAAGACGACCTTCGGCATCGGTGTTCAAAATTTCGATACTTTTACCGTTCATCGCCGTAACAATATCGCCCGGGCGCATGGCTCGGCCGGACGGCATGTTTTCGCAGGCGGCAATTATTCCATGAACTTCAACGCCTGGCGCGATGTCGGAGAGAACGGAAAAAATTCCAAGCACGGCGGCCGCGCCGGCCATATCGCACTTCATCGTGTCCATATATTCCGTTGGCTTTAAAGAAAGGCCGCCGGAATCAAAAGTTACGCCCTTGCCGACAATTGCAATCTTGCGATAGGTCTTATTGGCCCTATCGGGCCTATAGGTTAAGTGTAAAAAATATGGCGGCTCGTCCGAACCCTTGGCCACGGCCAAGAAGGCGTCCATGCCGATCTTGGCGCAGGTGGCCGCGTCGAAAACTTTTAATTTTATATTTTTGTCGTTCGCGGCGATCCGTTCAGCGTGTTCTTTGAGATGCGTCGGTGTCATGCCTCTGGCCGGTTCATTGACCAGGTCGCGCGCGTAAACGGTCGCGCGCGCATAGACCTCGCCCAAGGCGATGCCTTTTTCAATAGAACGCACAGAGACGGCTTCCGGCGCGACAAGGGTGAGTGTCATTGGTTTTCGTTTATTCAAACGCGCGGCCTCTTTGGGCTTGAACGTCAAATATTTGTAATCGGCGAGGAGCGCGCCTTCGGTAACGGCTTGCGCCGCTTCAGCCGGATCAAGGCCGGCGTTCGCAAATATGCAAACAACACTGGTCGCTTCTATCTTGCCGGCAAAACGAACCATCGCCCCGGCGGCGCGGCGAAGCGCTTCCAAATTAAAAGTTTTTTTATCGCCCAATCCGACAAGCAAAATGCGATTCTCCGGCAATTTGCCGTGCGTGTGCAGCGCGAGTTGGTCGCCGAGCTTGCCGCCGAATTGTTCCTCGGCCGTCATCACGGTCAGCAATCCGCCGAGCGCCTTGTCCGCCGCTTTAAGCTCGCCCGAAAAAGTTTGCGTGCCGCTAAAAACGCCAAAGACCGCCAGTTCGGCTTTTTCTTTCAAAATATCTCCCTTTGTTACAGTTATATTCATAGAAGTGACAGGTCGATCGTCGTGTCGAGGCGGATCTGCGAAACAAAATCCGGGATGTGGCTTACCATGAGAAGCGCGCCCTCGTAATCGTTAAGGGCTTTGGCGATAACGGGCAAGTGGCGGAAGTTGATGTGGTTGGTCGGCTCGTCCAAGATAAGCAAACCGGGACGCTGCAAAACCAAACGCGTAAAGACAAGGAGTCCTTTTTGCCCTTCGGAGAGTCCGCCGATCTTGTTGCCCAAGGCCTTGCCGTCTAAGAGAAAGCCGGCCGCGGTCGAACGCAAGCGCTGTTCGTCGAATATTTCCATCACCTCGCGAAGGGAGTCGTAGGCCTTTTGATCATGATCGAGCGTTGAAAAATCCTGGCTGTAGTAACCAACGCGAACATTTTCGCCGATCGTGATGCCGGGCGCGGTATGCGCAACAATGCGGCGCAATAGCGTGCTCTTGCCGATGCCATTGGGGCCGGACACCAGCACATGGGTCCCCTTCCGCAGGGTCAAAGCAAGATCTTTCTCGACCGGCTCGCCGTCCTTAACGATCCCGACCTTGGTAATGTCCAAGATCTTGCCGCTGAATTCAAAATCAAATTCTTGCGCGGGTATTTTAAAGTCCCGGATGGTCTTGTCCTCTTGCCGCACTTCGACCATGCTTTCTTCCATGTCCGTTGCGTACTCGCGCATTTTTTTGGCCACCGAACGCAGCTTGCCGCCCTTGTGAGCGAAGACCTCGGCTTGCGCCATCTTTTTCTTTATCTCCGCTTCGGCTCGGGCGTTGGCCATGTTCTCGCGCTCGATCCGTTTCGCGATCTCCTCGACGACGTTAAAATAGTTACCGACGTATTGCTCGATCTTTTTCGTGTGTAGGTCCAGGTACAGCACGCCATCGGTGAAGGCGTTCAAGAACTCCGCATCGTGCGAGATGACGATGACGGTCTTGTCATAACACATGAGGAATCCGGTGAGGTGTTCGATGCCGGCTTGGTCAAGGTTGTTGGTCGGCTCGTCCAAGAGAAGTATATCCGGGTCCTGAATGAGCGAGTAGGCCAAAAGCAAACGCGCTTGCTGGCCTCCGGAGTGAGCCCTGAGTTTTTTGCCGAGATCGGTCTTAAGGTTCACGGCATCCAGCACGTCGGCAATGCGTTTGTCGAGATTGAACGGAACTTCGGCAAACGTCTCGCCAAACCAATCGCGGACGGTTTTGTCGGTGTCAGTTGGCGCAATAACCTGTCGCGCGTGTCCGATCCGCGCGTCCTTGGGGGTGGTAAAGATCGTTCCGGACTTGAGTTTCAAATTGCCTAAAATAAGATTGAAGAGCGTTGATTTGCCGGCGCCGTTTTGACCCATAAGCGCCACTTTCGAGCCGTTCCTGACCGAAAAACTCGCCTCATCCAAGATGGGCTTGTTCTCGCCGTATTCAAATTTTGCTTCGCTAAAACGAAGGACGACGGTGTCGTTTGCCATAAGCCATGATATTAGCTGATTTTTTCGCCTTTGGCAAGACGGCGGCCTGCGTCTATAATATTATCGTATGCAGTTACCAAAAAGACGAGGCGAATGGAAGCGCGATCTGGCCGCAGCCGACGAATATCTGACGCCGGACGCGATTGATGAGCTTAAGCGCGAGCTCGTCGGAATCCAAGCGGCGCGGCCGGGGGCCGTTTCGGAATTGGCGCGCACCCGTGAAATGGGCGACCTGTCCGAGAATTTCGCTTACACCGTGGCCAAAGGCAAGGTCATGGGCATGGATAACCGTCTTATTGAAATAAAAGAACAGCTAAAGCGCGTAAAACCATTGAAGATCGGCGGCAATGCCGGTGGATTCATCGCCGCCGGTTCGATCGTGACCGTTGAGGTAAACGGGAAACGCAAAACATTAACGCTTGTCGGCACGCAGCAAGCCGATCCGCTCTCGGGAAAAATTTCTTTTCACTCCCCTGTCGGCGCCGCGCTCATGGGGCACCTCGCGGGCGACGAAGTGACCGTTACTATAAATAACAGATCGGTCGTATATAAGATCATCGAGGTAAGATAAAACCGGATGCAGCGTTCTGCTCCGGTTTTAAGCGGCGGGGAGAAGGTCGGGGTCGGGCAGCCGGTCGCAAAAATGATTGCAATGCTGATTCCTGACCACGCGCATATCGTTCGTATCGGGGTCGAACACGCATTCATATTCTTCGCCGCGCAAGATATATCCACTGCAACGGTCGCAAAGAAGCATTGCCGCGGCGGTTCGTCGAACGACGCGGCTTTTCGGACGTTCGCTAGCCCTTTGTCTCCTTCCTGTAAAAAGATCGATCACTGAGAATGTTCGTTGCCGGTCTTCGTGTTCGGAAACGACGCGCAGATGCCTCCAACCAACGTTCCTTTTCATGTGCGCTCCTTTTTGTTTGTTTTACGCATTGGATCATTTTTTGATCCAGGTGATATTATATCATAATTGCTTTACAAAAAGCCCCCAACTTTGTCGGGGGCTTTTGTTTACTTCTTTTTATTCTGCTTCGGTTTTTTCTTGTTGCGCTGCTGGGCGTTGTTGCCTTTGGCCATATGGAGATAAAATAATATTAAACTGTGCGAATATTATAACACACAAAGCGATCATGGTCGAGGTGATTTTATGAATTCAAAATACGAATAAATTATAATGATCAGAGGGAATGCGAAAGCCGGGATCATGAGACGGTTCATGTTAAAAACATGACCGAACGCCCAAAAGATCGCCAAAGCGTAAATATAAAACATGAAAATCAAGAACAGCGAAACAAAAACGTCAAAACTCTTGCGAAATTTTTCATTATTCTCTTTTTTGGGATCGATCCGCGGAATGAATAGGAATAAAATATTTGAACCCAGCGTTAGAACGGGCACGAAAAAAGCGCCCCAAAAACGGCCCATGTATCCGTTCACTTGGCCGTTTATGTCCCAATGAGTAGCAACGCGCGCGGGAAGCAACGGGTACAAATACGCCGCGACCGCAAAAAAAACAACAATAGCGACTAAATTCACGATCTCCATTTTTCGAAGCTTCATATATAATTTAACCGTTATTGAAAAAGATCTTTTGCATCATTCAAGTCGTTCGGATTCAACGATCGCAACTGATCCATTGTTTGCGGTGGAAGCGAGGAAATGAAGATGGCGTAGACAAACCACGCGAGCAACAAGCTTGCGATCGTGATAATGGCGCAAACGAGCGCCACGCGTTTGGCATCAATCTTTTTAGAGAACAAATACCATATTGAGAAAGCGAAGCCGATGGGCGGCAAAGCCAAAGAAGTCAGATACAGCCACTTCTTCTTTTTTTGCGAAACGCCGCTTTCATTTTGGACCGATTCAAGCGCCGCTATCGCCAAAGCCGCTTTATCGACATTGGCGTTGTTCTTTGACGCTTCGGCATATTCCTTCATGCGCGCCTCGACCAATTGTTCTTCGATCGTGCTCATTCGAATTTCTTTTTGCGGGAGTAGGAGGTGTTCAGGATCGCTTCGCGCCGAGCTAATGAAAGTTTGGCGATGTAGTTGTCGAAGAAATCGCGAACAACCGGATTAAGATGTGCTTTTCTTAACTTCATTTGCGAGTCGGTCTTGTAGAGCGATTCAGTCCGCTTGGCCACGATCGAGAGCGTTGTCGGGATCGGCTGCCCCCCGCCGCCGATACAGCCGCCGGGGCAGGCCATGACCTCGACATAATCATAAGCGGTCGGGTCTTTCTTTATTTCTTGAATTATTTTTTCGGCATTGGCCGCGGTTGAGGCGACGGCGACTTTAAGCGTACGGCCGCCAATTTGTATCTCCGCTCTTTTGATCCCTTCCATGCCGCGCACTTTCTCAAATTCAACCTTTTCCAATTCTTTGCCGGTGATGTCGAAGTAGGCGGTGCGCAATGCCGACTCCATCACGCCGCCGGAAGCGCCGTAGATGGCGGCCGCGCCGGAATAGGTGCCAGGTAGCTCGACCTCGCTCGGCTCCAAGTTGGACAGATCGATGTTGTGTTTCTTCAAAAGCGCACCGAACTCGCGAGTGGTGAGGACGTGATCGACCGGCCACATGCCGTTGATCTTCATTTTCTCGTGCCGCGCTTCATATTTTTTCGAGGTGCACGGCATGAAAGAAACAACAACGATCTTGCGCGGATCGATCCCTTCTTTCTCCGCCCACCATGTTTTGTAGGCGGCGCCCGAATGCATCTGCGGCGAGCGAGAAGAAGTTAGGTGTTCAAGCATTTCAGGATGATAAAACTCCAAGAACTTGACCCAAGCCGGACAGCAGGAAGTAAACATCGGCAGGTTCTTGTTCTCTTTGATGCGTTCCACAAGCTCGGCCGCCTCGACAATGGTCGTAATGTCCGCGCCCATGTTCACGTCGAAAACGTGGTCAAAACCCAATTTGCGGAAAGCGGTGTAGGCGCGCCCGGTTATGTCAGTGCCGACGGGCAAGCCGAATTCTTCGCCAATGGAAGCGTGCACCGACGGCGCCATTTGCGCGATCACGATCTTGTTTTTGTCGGCGAGAGCTTTTTCAACGTCTTCAATCTGGTTCTGCTCGCGCGCCGAGCCGACAGGACAGTGGACGGTACATTGGCCGCAATAGATACAGTCGATCTCCGGTTTGCGTGTCCAGGTGGCGTGGGTCTGAATGTTTTTGCCATGGAGTTCTAAAAACCCAATGCCGATCTTGTCACAAATCTCCACGCACTTATTACAAGCAATGCAAAGTTGCGGATCCAAAAGCGCCGCTTGGCTCATCAGGTGCAGCTTTTCCTGTATCTCCGGCCGCCAATATTTAACAGTTGAGACGCCGTATTTGCCAATGTCTTCGGCCACGCGGCAATATGTTGCCTTTTTGCAGCGCGGGCAGTTCTTTTGGTGACCAGCTAAGAGCAGCTCGAGGTTTTTGAGGCGCAATTCCTTAACCTTTGGTGTGTCGGTGGTTATGTCGACGCCTTCGGTCGCTTTTATCGAACACGAAGTGAGAACGCGACCCGTCTTAACGTCTTCGACAAGGCAGGTACGGCAACTGGAGCCGATCGGCAGATCCTCGTGATAGCAAAAGTGCGGAATATCGATCCCGTTATTTATCGCTGTTTGCAAAACACTCTCGCCTTCGGGCGCGGAATATTCTTTTCCATTGATAATTACTTTGACGTTTTTCATGATAACTTCAAAACATTGGAATAATACGAGCGGATCGGTTCCATGACCGATCGACCCAGCGCGCAGAACGAAGTTATCTCCATCGTTTCCAATACCTCGAACATCTTCGGCCAAGGAATCTCGCGGCTCGCTTTGACCATTTCATAAAGCTCAAAGGTGCCGGCGCGGCAGGGCGTGCATTTGCCGCAGCTTTCTTTTTGATAGAACTCGAGCCAGCGCAAAAGCAATTTTCGCGAATCGGTCTTTTTCTTGTCAAAAACCTCAATCGCGCCCGCGCCGGTGGCGAGCTTTCCCTTGATCTGATCTTGGTCGCAAACCGTTCCCGAAGCGCCGCCGCCGATTTGGACGAAGAAATCAAACTTAGGATAATTGCCGGTCTCTTTGAGGATCCTCTCAACATCCCAGTCATCCGGCAGATGATGGACGCTTTTTCGTCCTTTGGGGCCGGTGATGCAATAAAAACGCTTTTTCTCGTAAGTACCGTCCTCGACGCAGGCGACATTGAATAATGTTTCAACGTTATTGATGAGCGTCGGCTTGGCATATAGCCCGGACATTGAAGGGTATGGCGGTTTTGATCGCGGTTCGGTGCGTTTGCCCTCGATCGCGTTAAGAAGCGCCGTTTCTTCGCCGCCGATATAGCTTGGATCTTCGACGAATATTTTTATATTGTAACCATTGTCATTGTACGGCTTAATGGATTCCTCCAACTTTTTACCAACTTCGCGGTAATAATTTTTATTCAAATTAAAATACGCGTCCTTGGCGCGCAAATGATCAAGCGCCAAGACAACGCCTTTGAGCAATGCGTCGGTGTGATTCTTTAAAATAAAAATATCCTTGAACAGGCCGGTCTCGCCTTCGCTCGCGTTAACGACGACGTATTTCTTTTCGCCCGGCGCCGCCGCGACCTCGCGCCATTTTTTGGCCGTCAAATACCCGGCGCCGCCGCGACCGACTAATCCGGCTTTTTCGATCTTATCCGCTATATCATTGCCCACATTTCAGCTGTTAGCTTAAGCCGCCATTTTACCACGGACCCGCTGTCTTGGGTATTATGCCTTACAATATTTTATGGTTTGATGTAGCATAATATTTAGCAAGCGATGCCTTGTTGGAAATCCGTCGAAATTTCCCTATAAGGGCTTAGTTTGCGGAAATTATTCGTAAACACACAAACATATGACAGGAGTAATCAAGCGACTTAACGGCGAAAAGGGTTTTGGTTTCATCACCCCGGACGGCGGCGACAAGGATGTCTTTTTCCACAGCTCTTCGCTCGTCGGCGTCACCTTCGCCGAACTGCATGAAGGCGACAAAGTTTCCTTCGACACCGAGCAGTCCGAAAAGGGCCCCCGCGCGACCAACGTCAAGAAGGCCTAAGAACACGACCTTAAAAAAACGACCTCGCCATTCGCGGGGTCGTTTTAGTTTTATAACTACAAAAAACGAAGGGGGTGTCCCCTTCGTTGTGTAACGATCCTGTTTAAGAACATCCGTTCTTATTGGACCAGATCAGCTATGTAGTCACCTCCGCCGCTACTATCATCGAAATATCCTTCTGCTTCAGAAGCGGTTACGAAGGATCCGGAAATATGGTATTCATCCGTCGGGAAGTTGGTGCCGTCGGCTCCTCCACCGTGTGTGAAATAGAATGCGCCGTTTGTAATGGGAATACTGTCGTAGCGATAATGATCATCCGAGAAGCTGACTTGAAGCGCTCCGGGATTAGTGTCGTCGGCCACGACATCAAAACCGTATTTACCCAGCTGGCTAATGTCGTTGCCACCCGCGACCGCCGCCGCTGAATAGTGCCCCATATCTGGGACAATGCCTGTTTCCGTTGGTTTGGGATATTGCGCGGGCGCACCAAAAACCGCATCACATCCAACGCAAAATACCGCAAACATTGGAACAAAAACTGCCAGAACCGGAAACGATAATCGTTGTATTTTCATTGAACAACCTCCTGGACGCATCCTTGTCCTTTATCCCCTCTTTGTCAATCGGTTTAAACTCGGTTTAAACTCGTTCAATATATTTTCCGTATTGAGTTTATAAATCCAGTATTGACATTGGCGTGACGCGGGTCTAGGTTTAACTTACGAAAGTTTTTGAAGAGTAGCGGTTCGATCTTTCAAAAAGGAGTAAAAAAATGACGATCATCATTGTCTCCGTCGTCTTAATCGCGATAGCTGTCGTACTCATACTTCGTTCTTTTTCACGACGGCCAAAATCGCTCATATTGTCGCCGGTGCCAACGAATTTTAGCCGCGTGGCTATTATTCCTCAGGAATCAATTTTCGTCAGAAACCCATATGAGACCAACTCCGAACCCAGCAATTGCGAACCTAGCAACTCTATGTCTTCTTCGGATGATTCAGGCAACGGCGGTCCTGGCGATTATGGACCGTCTCCGGGATACGGTTCCGGTCTTTAACCGCTGGCTTCTTGACGCGCAAAAAAACAGGCGTTAAAGTTGCGCCAGGAAGTTTGAACAACCGAAAGGAGATATCAATGGACATCGAACAGATCACTCGATCAGTGACCTCAATACCTGAGGCCTTCAATGCATTCTCTCGCCTATTGGAAGACCTGAGGACAGCGGGTTTGTCCGACGGCAACTTTCGCACGCGCCTGGTGAACGGCGTTCTCCACGACGTGGAGTACCTTGGCAAGAATCACCAGATGATGTGCGAGCTTGAAATAGGCATAGAAACACCGCGGGCTTCCTTCCGGCTGATACAAAGCGAAGGCCGGGAAGGACCAAGCGTCTGCGGAACCTATGACTTGGCAAAGCGCTGCTGGGAGGCGCATGTCATCGTCCCGAACGGAAAAATGCCGTCATGGCTGGAACCGTTCGCGGCTATCGTCAAAAGCGCAAGCGGCACGAACGTCGAGAGCAGGGCTTTGGCCTACACTCAACTCATCCACGCCATGGTCCCGCTGCTCTCTTGGTCGGGTTTCGAACGAAGAGCAATCGCATCCAAAGCAGGGCAACCGGTTCACCTGTGAATGAATGAGTTTCGCGCGCCGCGTTAGCGGGCGGCTGGATAAATCCCAGCCGCTTTTTTATTCTAAAATCTCCAGCTAATCGGCAGAACGGCTATCAATCCTTTTTATGGAACATATTGTTCTTTAATAGCCACGATTGCGCCATTTGAAGTTGTAAAGTAATAAGGCGTTTCTTTTAGATACGTTTGTTGCTCATACCATTCAACAAATTTTTCTAAAGAAATTTTCTCCATATAGATATTGCCCGTCTTTGGCGAAATAAGCATTCCGCCGCGCGGTTCGCGGGCATACGTCTCAATATCAGCATTGTCGTCAACTTGAAGCGTTATCGTTTTGTCGGTCTTACGAAGATAAAAAGGATTATTTAAACAGGCATCGGATTCTATCTGTTGAAGCGTGCATTGGCCATCGACCAGCGCGGCTTGCTCTTGGTCGTCTTGACCTTTGACCCATTCATCTAATTGAATAACCGCCTCAATTTTTTCACCACCTTTGTTCAAGGACGTGATTTCCCCAAACAATGTCGCCGAACCCTCTGTCGCGGGATATGGCGTTGAAGCGGCTATATCATCAGGCCATGCCAGGTTATTAATGGCGGTTTTTGCACTGGGTGGCTCGGTGTTTTTTGTCGACAAAAATCGCGAAGCAAAACCCGCTCCGGCTAAAAGTATAATAGCGGCGGCAATAATAATCCATCTGAGTTTTTGATATTTCATAAGACGAAGTTTGCTTGTTCATTACTGTATCACGATTGGTAAAAATCTAGTATTATATAAACAATTATGATGCATTTAAAATACAAAAAAATATTAATGATCCTCCTTGGAATATTTGTATTCATTGGCATCGGCATCGCAATACCAAAACTCACGGTTTACGACACCGTGCCGGTGAGTGCGCAATTAAAGCGATGCACCGACTCCGCAATGGAACACTTTGACAATCCGTTTGAGCGCATAGCGCTGGCGCTCGGCAAGGGTCGAATTATTGCAACGCAAGGACCATCAGAAGCGACAATGGAATTTTATACCATCTTCCGCATCCCGCTCGGCATTCTTCGCGGGCAAACGGATATGAAGCTTGGCATTGCATGTAACATGATCGACCCGAACGATTGGAGTGCGGGCGTAAAATAATTGATCTCATGCAATAAAAGACAAAACCGCCGTAAGGCGGTTTTGTCTATCTGACAAGACCCAATCGAGTACCCCCGCGCTATCGGGGGCGCTTATTGATTGGTCCGTTATTGCGCGGGCACCGGCGCGCCGACGGTGTAGTTAACGAAGAAAGAATCGGAGATGTCATCGATCATTTTATTCCACTGCGGGCCGAAGAGCGCGTGCGCGGTCGCTTCGTCGGGGATGGTGCGAAGGACGCCGCCGCGAGATACCACGTACACGCGCGGGTCGGACTGGATCTTTACCATGCGCGTGCCGGGGCGGTAAGTGACGTTGCCGCCGATGGGAATTAAGGCAAGCGCCGCGTCAGTCACTGTCGTGACATTCGAAAAATAACTATACCAGGTGAAGTACGCCTTGTCGTTTACGAACACATAGCGTTTGCCGTCGGCGCCGCAATAGTAGACCGCCGGCGCCGAACCTTTGATCAGCGTATTGGCATTGCGGTTGACGGATGAAGCCGTCGCTTGAAGGCCTTTGTCAACATCGATCGACGTGGTATTTGCCAAGGCGCTGGCGACGCTATATGTACCGCTCGCGTTTGCATCGGCGGCCGGAACGTCGCCGGATGAAGGCGTGTTGGAGGCAGGCGGCGTATAGGATGTCGGCATTGCCTGCGCTCCGGAAGAAATGGTCACGGTATTTGCGTCCAACGTAACGGCGGTTTGCGCCAAGGCCCTGCCGTTTAACGTTGCGCCGGTATTCATGACGATCGCTGTTTGATCCAAAATATTTCCATTGAATTTCGCCGTCGTGCCAATAGTCGTTTGGCCGGCGACCGCCCAGAAAACATTGTTGGCCATGGCGCCGCCGCTTAGGATGATGTTTACACCCGAACTGACGTCAAGATTTTGCCCGATCTGAAAGATCCAGACGTCGTTCGCGCCGCCGGCGAGGGTAACGTCGCTGGGAATTGTGACGCCGGTTCCCCATTTATAGAGGCCGGGGGCCAACGTGAGGCCGCCGATATTACCCGCACCTAATTCGGTCGCGGTCGGAGTGGTCCGGCCGGCGGCGTCGGTGTAAGCAGTTTGCATATCACTCACAGCGGCCGTAATGTTCGCGGGCGTCGGGTCGGCATAGTCGGGAGCATAGACCTTCCCGGAGACGAGCGACGAAGTCGCGTAACTGCTGCCGGCTGTCAGAACCAGCCCAAACCCGGTTATAAAAGTCGCCGCTGCCGGGCTGACACCAATGTCGCCCGTCACCATGGTTGACCCGGTGGTGGAAATCCCGGCTTTTGCCAAAATGGCAAAATTTCCGGCTGATTGCAGCGAGACCGCCGCCGGGACGGAGGCAAACGCGGCGAGCGGCCCCGCCAAACCCAGCAAAAGCGATAGGGCTGCAGCTGCTCCCAATAATTTATTAAAGGATCTCATACTTTTGCGGCTTTCTGGCACGCATTACATGCGCGCCAACGCATTTGTTAATTGCTTCCACTATAGCACGTCCGTGCAAATACCCATCACCCTAAAAATTCATCAGAGAGGCGTTTTGAAATCTATTCGTTGTGTTTCTTATGAAAGTTAACGCTCGACATGATGCTGATCGCGACAACACCGATAAAGAAAATGGAGAGCGACGGCAAATTGTCGGAATTCACTCGGCTGATCTTTAACAGAATGTAACCGACAAGCATGTTGAAGAGCGCCCATATGACATTGACGGTCGGCGATGAGAGTCCCCTGCCTGGCGGTTTGGAAAAAGGCGACGGGAATTTATTTCCCGAAACCCCCTGTACAAAATGCGGAACCGCATTCGCCAAAAAAGTTCCGGCGAAAAAACTTGCTATGTATAGATACCATGACATGACGGCATCGTACCACCAAAGCACTTATTATAAAATATCTGAGTTATCGTTCAATTGTAAACGTTTCCTTTTCTTGCCATTGTTCTTTGCCGTCAACAGCATTTATAACTTTATTGATGAATTGATTGTTGTCCTTCCATACCAGATCGCCCGCAACGTCAACCTCGCCAACCTGCTTTACGGTATTTTTTTCAAGATCATAAACAAATATTTTAACTCTTTCTCCGGAATCGCCAATCGTCCTTTCGTGGAAAGCCATCGTCTTTCCGTCAGGAGAAAAGTATCCTAACGAAAAAATACCAGCAGAAACAAAAGTTGGAGATGTTTGCAGCTTCTGCATTTGCGAATCGTAAACGACCAAAGAATTATTTCGGAAGAATACAATTTTCTGACCGTCGCTCGTTGTTGAAAGGTAGGCAAGATCACTATGGGGGTAATGGTTAACCGCCCCGGTCGACCGATTGATGATATACAGATCCGAAAAGCCATGTTCATTGGACATTACA
>Ga0182027_10011024_pt1 | contig 12811 bp, 7 predicted proteins | sample 712E1DmetaG_FD_121300 | JGI IMG/M metagenome (GOLD analysis project Ga0182027, IMG submission 121300) | Permafrost microbial communities from Stordalen Mire, Sweden - 712E1D metaG (Illumina Assembly) | ecosystem: Environmental > Terrestrial > Soil > Wetlands > Permafrost | place: Sweden...
CAGTCGTGAAAGTCCATATCGGTCCAGCCGTCTGGCCCTCATCATTCCGGGCGACGACCTGCCACTTGTAAGTGGTCGCGAAGGTCAAACTCTGCGCCAGGCTACACATGGTCGTGGTCAGACCCGCAGCGGTCGGATTGCCCGGGCTAGTCGATGAGCTTTTCCACAAATAAAGATCATAACGGGTGGCGTGGTTCGCGGATTTCCAAGAGGGATTGACGGTGATGCGCACTCCTGTTGCCCCGTCTGCGGGATTTGGATCCCAAGGCGCCTGCAAGTTATGAATCGCATAGTCGCGTGTAGACGAAGATCGTATCGCCGGGATCCAGATCGTAAGCATCCAAAACCGCCTGAATGCTGTTCTTAGGGGTGGAGGGCGTCAGTCCATCATAGGCCGGGCTGCCGGCAGTAGTGCAAAAATCATCGTTCAGCGTGCTTGAATCATTGACATAGTAGATGCCGCCTTTGAGGAGCGTGAAATCTCCATCGCTCGTGTCCATGATCGAGTTATCCTGATCGCAAACGGCTTTAACCCGGTATTGAGTGCCACTGGTCAGGCCGTCCATATTCCACTTGAATTGGCCGCCACGGGCCAATATCCCCGTTCCATCGGAGATCGCCGTCCAGTCGACGCCGCTATTGGCTGAATAGAAAAGGCTCACGGTATCCGTGGTTTGCCAGGCTTGTCCGGTTAGGAACCAGTTGATGGATCGGATCCCGCGCCAGACCTCCCCTCCGTTGGGTGAAACGATCGTAATAAGCCGACGCATCGGGCTCTTGGAGGCTTCCGCCGTCCCGCCATAAGCCCCCAGATTGATTCGGCGACCATTGGGTTCAGGCTCCTCGCCAATGGCGGTGGCCGGGTCGCCTCTGTCAATACACTGGCTATACGCCGTATCGATTTGCCAGGATAGAGACGCCGGGTCCCAGCGGCCGCCGGTGGACTTCAAATGGAAATCGCCGTTGACCGGGTCCGCGAAAAGCGGATCCTGGCTGATACTCGCCAGGTCTTGACCCGTGGCTGCTTGCCAGTCTTTTAGTGTATAATCGGCCATATAATAATGGCAACCTGTCGCGGCGTCGGCTGATACGGCAATATCATTGTAATCTGAAGTGATTGAACCGATGCCGGCATCCATACCATAATGACCCGTTCCGGATATATCGATAATGTTATTATTTAGCGTCTGGCCGCCCCAGGTTGTTCGGTATCCATAGCCAGTCCCAACAATGGTATTGTTGATAATAGTACTGGCACCAGAATCAATATAGATAGCGGTTGCATTATTATACAAAATATTATTGTGAATGGAACATGGGCTTGGCCGCAGAAAATCGGGGTACATATAAACGCCGTACGTGCAACCTGAGATCCTATTGTTTTCGATTATACAATTATTCGAAGGGGCATTTACCTCATCGACACAAATACCATTACAGGAATCCCGGCAATCCAGCCCCTCGATCGAAATATAGGAAGCTCCCGCCACATGAAGGCAGGAAGAATTCCCCTCTTGGGTGCTTCGGCGTAAAATCGTGCCTCGCGGCGCACCCTTGATGTGCACGCATCCGTCCGCGCTTCCCTCATCGGAGCGGGATATGGTTATATCCTGGCTGAGATAATAATTTCCCGCATCCACGAAGATCGTATCCCCGGGCTCCAAGTCATAAGTATCAAGAATCGATTGGATTGAAAGCTGCGGCGTGGCTGAAGTCAATCCATCGTTGTCCGCCATCCCGATCGCCGTGCAATAGACGTCTCCCGTTGTCGAGGTGTCATTGACGAAATACGCCAAGGGGGTGTTGTGGATCATGAAATTGGCGCCACTGGCATCCCGAACGGCCTCGGTTTGATTGCATATGACACGAACGCGGTATTGAACTCCCGACCGCGTGGTCCTTGTATCCCACAAAAAGCGGCCCGCGCCGCAGCCCAGGGCCGTGGCGGCCGGGATGGCCCGCCACGTCGCGCCCCCATCGGCCGAGACCTCCAGCCGCACCGTATCGCCCGCGCCCCAGCCCCCGCCCGCGCTCAGCCAGAGGATCTCCCGCTCCCCCCGCCAGACCTCGCCGCCGTCGGGACTGAGAAGGGTCAGGATCCGACCGCTTGGGCTTCGGGAAGCATCGGCCGTGCCACCGTCGGCCCCGATATTAATCCGCCCGCCGTTGGGGGCCGGTTCGCTGCCCACTTCATCAGCCGGATCACCGGCGTCAATGCATAAGCTGTCGGTCGTGTCCGTCACCACGCTTTGCGTGGCCGGGTCCCAGCGGCCGCCCGTCGAACGCAGGTGGAAGTCGCTCCCCGCGGGTCGGCAAAGAGCGGATCGACACTCAGGCTATGGGCGTCAAATCCCGTTCCGCTTGCCCATTCCCGTAGCGTAGTATCGGACCCAGCCCGCTGGGCCACGAACGCCCCGGCCGTGATGAACAGGTCGTTGTAGTCGGAGCGGACGATCGAATAGGAAGAGGCAAAAAACGAATAGGAATCAGACAGACAGTAATTGCCGCTACCACTGGCGCGCACGATATTGTTGCGCAGCGTGCATGTTCCACCCTGGCATGTAATGCCGTTACCAAGATTCAGCACGGTGTTGCTGATCACGTCAAAGGATGCCCTGTATTCAAAATCGCCATTACTCAGGCTCATTCCAGAGGCGTTGTTATACAATAAATTGTTCCGGATGAGGTATTGCTCCCCGTCACCCGAATTGTAGCTCTTTATTTCGAGACCCGGCCCGGAATTATCACGGATTATGTTGTCAGTGATGGTCGCTCTTTTACAGGTGTCCAAGTTCACGGACAGGCCGGTGTTGGCTCCCTGGCATACAAATCCATCGATCCACAAATAATTGCCGTGGATTTCGAGGCAGCACGCCCCGCCGGCACTCGATCCGCGATCCAGCACCGTACGTCCGGCCACCCCTTGCAGCCGGACATATCCGGTGGCATCGCCGCTGGCGGCCGCGCCAAGAATGACGTTGGCCCCCAGATGGTATAACCCGGCATCCACGTACACCCTATCCCCCGGCTCCAGGTCGTAGGCGTCCAGGAGGGACTTGACCGTCGCCTTGGCCGTGGCCGAGGTTAGCCCGTCGTTGGCGTCGTTGCCCGGCGCCGCGCAATACATGTCGCCCACCGTTGAGGCGTCGTTGACGAAGTAGGCTAGTCCATGATTATGGATGTAAAATCTTTCCGTGGTGTCCGATGTCGACGTGTCTTGATTGCAGATAAGCCTCAAACGGGCTGCGGTCGTATCCGGATGAAGCGAGGTATCCCATCCCCAACGGCCTTGTTGATAGGGAAGATGGGCGGCATTCGGAACCGGCCGCCAGGAGCGTCCATCATCGCTGCTTAGTTCCAAACGGAGGGTATCCGTGCTGGCATAGGCGCTTCCCGAAGCCAGCCAGATCACAGGGGTGCTTCCCCGGAAAATTTGCGAAGCGATGGGGGCGTTTAATTTTATTTGTCTGCCGGCCGGGCTTTTTGATGCCTCGGCGGTTCCGCCGTACGCCCCGATATTGACTCGATCACCATTTTCTTCCGGTTCCGCGCCAAGAGGCGCGGCGGGGTCGCCGGCATCAATACACAGGCTGGATTGCGCGTCCATTTCCCAATCCCCCGTGCCCCCGTTGGCCAATGAATTCCATCGTCCACCGGTGGATTGCAGATGAAAATCGGCGGAGCCTTTGGCGAACAGGGGATTCACGGTGATACTGTTTTGGTCCTGCCCCGTGCGGGCCTGCCAGGCGGCTAACGTATTTACCGATTCGAATATGATTGCGCTTCCTGATGTAAAGAAATCATTGTAATTACCATGATAATCAGAACCCCTCAGGCATCTCCCATTCACACCTTCCACGGCAAAAATGCTATTGTTCACCCTAACCCCATCTGCTTGGATAGCGGTATGGTTGCCGGCCGAAATCGTGCAATTGTCCAACCACAGGTTCGGATATCCCATAAAATCGTTAGGCACGCAAATTCCGCCCTGGCCGTTATTAACGATCAAACTGTGGTCCACAGAAATAAAATGTCCGGCAAAGACATCCGCACCGTCGGGCAAGTAAATACCGTATCGGCTGTTACCGCGAATGACACAGTGGGAGATCACCTCATGAATATCCGATGGCACAATGCTTTCTTTATAGCTGTAAATCTGAAAACCATCATATGCTCCGGTTAAAGTGAGATTCTCGAATCGGCAGAACCAGCCATCGGCGACCTTGATGCACGAGGTTTCGGGGCTTTGGTCGCCTCTATTCAGGATGGTGCCGCCCGGGCGCGTGCTCCCTTTAAAGATTACGTACTGCGTGCCGCTATCGCTTTGGTAGGCGCCGGTGTCCTCCTGGGTAAGGACGATATCGGAATCCAACAGGTAATAGCCTGTATCGATAAAAACCGTGTCGCCCCCTTCCAGGTCGTAAGTACCGATGATCGCTTGAACAGAGGTCTTGGGAGTGGCGGAAGTCAGACCGTCGTTGGTGTCCGTCCCGACCGCCACGCAATAGACATCGTTCGTTTGATCGGAATCGTTCACAAAGTAATTATGGCCGATAAGAGGGGTTATCGTAAAGGGTCCGGCCTCAACGGCGATCGCTGGATCCTCATTGCTGACGATTCGGAACCGATATTGAGCGCCCGAGGGCAGGCGCCTGACATCCCAGGAAAATTCCCCGGCGTTATAGGCAAGACGGCCCGCGTCGTCGATCGATGCCCAATTCGCCCCGTCATCCGGTGAGTATTCCAACCGCACGGTATCCTTGCCGCCCCAGGCATTACCTGACACCTGCCAAGAGATGTCGCCTTCACCGGAATTATCCGCGCTCCCGCCCGGCGCATACAGATCGTTAAATTTTGAATGGAATAAACCATCGCCAGCAAAACAAAGCCCACCAATTGAATAAAGGATGGAATTCATAACATTTGCAACAGATAGCTCCTTCACATCAAGACAGGTCTTACCGTTTGGCGAATGGATCACGCAATGCGCGCCGGACAGGGTACACAATTCAACCAAGACACAATTGTTGCCCAGTGCGCTCACTACGGAGTGCTCGATGAAATTCGGTTCATAATAACCTTCGTAATATTCCCCATGAAGCTCGATTCCCGATTGCGTGCAACTTGTGACCACGAGATTGCGAAACGTGTGCATTCGCGGTTCTTTGGAGTAAATGCCGTCCGTTCCTCCAACGATCTCCAAGTTTTCGAGGGTAACATTTCGGGAATAAAACAAGTTGAACGCGGGGAAGCTGGTCGGCGCTTCGAAGATGGCTTTGCCAGGGGTGGGGGGACCTGTAAAGCGCAGGCTTTGCTCCCCATTGCCGGTATCCAGGTAATCGATCGTGACCGGATGGGTCAACTGGTAACGGCCGGTGTCAATCCAGACCGTATTTCCGGCCTGGAGCGTGTACCGTTCCAAAAGGGAATCCAGCGTACGCTTGGGCGTGGCCGGCGTCAGGCCATCGTTGGCACCGTCGCCCGGCGCGGTACAATACATGTCACCGGCCCTAGAATCATTGTTGATATAATAATTCTGGATGGCCGCCGGACCGCAGGGCACATAGGCATAGAATGTGCCCTCGTCGATGGAGGTATCGAAGGGCAGAGGAGTGGATCCCGAATACGATAATCCCTGAGACTCGACGTCGAAGATCTGGACGGAAGCAATATCCCAGGCGTAATGATCCGTTACGCTGATCCACCAGCGATTGGTCCAGTCCGGCGGCAACCAGGCTTGGGCCTCGGTCACGTCGGCCCACATGTCGATGGTGAGTGCTTCTCGGGGGACCTCGGTCATCAGCACCTTGGACCATAACGGCGCCCCCACCGGCCCCACGCCCACCGTGATGGTAATATTGTCGAAATTGGGAGCCCAGTAAGCGGCGGCAACCTTCCAATGCACCAGACTGGTCGGCTGGTTCGTGCCGAGCATAAAAATTGCACTAATGTTGCATCACCAAAAGTTACACTATTTATTTTATTATAGTTATAATTCAATATACATGGACTGAAAATCCTTGTGTCGTTGGTTCGATTCCGACTCCCGGCAATCCTTGGCTTCCAATGACCGCCAGCGCGCCGTGATGCACTTCATGGTCCTACGGTATGCGGGACAAGATCCGTTTCGTGCCGGCCCACCCGGCGGCCTGGCGCATCGCTGAATACTTGGCGGCCAGTGGCACATTGGAACATTCCCAAGCCAATGCGGCCCACGAGTCCAGGTGCACGACCATCGGATCATGTTTTTTCTACGGGCACACGCTCGTGACTAAAATATTCCGTCGCGGGAGCTGGCAGAATCCAATTTGATAGGCGTTCTAAAGCTATTGTACGGAGGTGATGAGGCGGGGGGGCTCACGGTGGGTAAGATCCAGCAGCAGAACTCCGGCTCGATCCTTAGCCCAACCGCCGACCGATCCGTGGAAGGCAATATTTCGGCTAAATCCATTGCGCGGTTTGTAACTACCCACGAGACGGGGATGGTCGGGGCGCGCCAGATCCAGAATTTGCAGTCCGGCTTCGGAACAACAGCCGAAGGCGGTGTTGCCGAGGCAGCCCACACCGGTGGCCGTTCCGTCGGTTGGATAGGTGGCCAGCAACACGGGCACATCGGGTTGGGCCCAATTAAAAATAGCAAACCCTCTCTTCCCATCGGCGACGACCAATGTATTGCCCGCCAGGGCCAGTCCCTCAGCGAAGCCGTGTGTGTCGCGTGAAGCGAGTTGCACCCATTGCGCCGGCCTGCGCAGTTCGAGTATTTTGATCCCCGCCCAGCCATCGGCGACGACGACCCGACTGCCCGAGGTGATGTCGTCCAGGGCAAAACCATTCGTTGCGTGAACGGCAAGGAGACTCGGCCGGGTGGGTTGATGAATATCGAAGGCGAGGAGGCCTCCCAAGCCACAGGCCAGGTAGGCCTGCGATCCGCTAATGGCGACGGCCCGCGCGGTATCCGTTGTTGGGCAAGAGGCAATCCAGGCAAGGCGCCGCCGGATTGCCGATATCGACGACTTGCAGACCGGCTTCGAGACAGCTCAGGTAGGCGTGGCTGCCGCTCAGGGCGATACCCGTGATTAACATGGGCAGGTCCACGTGCCCGATTAATTGGGGAACCTCTGGCCTGGTTACGTCCATGATGCGTAGCTGGCGTCCCCTGGAATAAAAGACTTGATTATCACGGACAGCCACGCTCAAGGTGACACCCTGATCCGAAATGACTCGGTTCAAATCCCGATCCTGACCCCAGGCATGGGGATATCCCGCGTTAAGGAGCGCCAGCCAACCGAGGAGGGTCAACCACCTGGCGCGGAGGAATCGCGAGAAGATTATTGATGAAGTGCCGTGATTCGGATTGCGCCTGCTCATTTTTCACATAATTCCTTGTCACTCCCGGATATAATACATGCGACTGCTGAAAAATTCACCAACATGTGAAATCCAAGCGTGGATGAAAGATGGTGAGGATGGCTGCAAGCGATAAAGAACTCCGGGCGATCCTGTTCACCGACATTGTCGGTTCCACGATGCTGAAACGGCGCATCGGGGATACCGCCGGAGCGCGCATGAGTGCTCAGCAAATGCGGTTTTTCGTGAGCAGTTGCGTCTTCAAAACGGCCTGGAAGTGGACAATGCCGGTGACGGATTCTTTGCCTTGTTCACCGAGCCGTGCCAGGCCATGGCCTGCGCCCTTGGTTTCCAACGGGCTCTCAGCCGATTGGATTTGAATGCGCAGCTCCTGGTCCGCATCGCTCTCAACGTGGGCGAAATCGTCAAAATGGCTGACGATCAAAGTTTTTCCGGCACGATCAAATACGTTGGCCTGGCCATCGATCGCGCGGCCAGGCTGCTCGATCTGGCGCAGGGCAACAAGATCCTGCTCACGCCCGAGATGTATGATGCCGCCCGGCATCAGTCCTTGCCGGATTGGGAACGCTCCGAGCTGGAGTGGCTGGCTCATGGGCCATACCTGTTGAAAGGTCAGGAGGAAGCGATTGAAATTTATGAGGTGGGCATCCCGGGCCTGTCTCCGCTGACTCTACCCGCCGACACGGCTAACGCGCGCCGCTCCGTGCTTCCGGGCAAGGAGGAAATGTTGGGCTGGCGGCCGGCGGTCGGCCGCGTGATTCCAGGGCGGGAGCAATATCGTCTGGAACGCGAGCTGGGTCGAGGAGGGTTCGGCGAGATCTGGCTTGCCCGTCATTGCGATCTGGATGAGCCGCGGGCTTTCAAATTCTGTTTCAAGGCCAATTGCCTGCGCGTGCTCAAGCGGGAATACGACTTGTTGCGTCTTCTGCGGGAGTCGCTCGGAGCGAGGCCGGATATCGCGCGCGTCTATGAAGTGCAACTCGCCCGCAACCCCTACTTTCTGGAGATGGAATACGCCTCGGGCGGCGACCTTGAAACCTGGAGTAAACGGCGCGGCGGATTGGCCACGCTGGATCTGGGCTCCCGGCTCGAACTCATGGCGCAGGCGGCCGAGGCCATGGCCGCGGCGCATTCCATCGGGGTGCTCCACAAGGACCTCAAGCCAGGCAATGTGTTGATCGAGGAGCCGCCCGGTCGTACGTTCCAAGTGCGCCTCACGGATTTTGGGATCGGCCAAATTCTCAGCCGGGAATTGCTGGCCCCCAACGGGATGTCCATTACCGGTTTTACTCAGGGCGCCACGGCGCTGTCTGAACCAAGCAGTGCGGGTACTCGCCTTTATATGGCGCCGGAACTGCTCGTCAGCCAGCCGTCAAGCATTCAGAGTGATGTCTACGCGTTTGGGGTCATGCTCTACCAGGTGGTCACGGGGGACCTGAGAAGGCCGCTGGCGCAGGGGTGGGAACGCGACATCGAGGATGAGCTCTTGCGCGAGGACATCGCCCTCTGCGTGGATGGCACGCCCGCTCAGCGGATTGTGGATCTCGGGCAAATGGCCAAACGGGTTAGAGGCCTTGAGCGGCGCCACGATCAGCGTCGGGCAGAGCGGGCGGCGCGCTTTCAGGCGGAGCGATCCCGCCGCCGCCGCGGGTTGACCCTGATTCTATCGTTGGTTGTTTTCTCAACGTTCGTGGTGCTCCTCTTTGCCATGCATGAATCGCGGCGCGCGCGAAGCGAAGCCGCACTGCGCTTGGAAACGCAGCAGGCCCTGCGCGCCGCCCAGCGCCAGACGGATCTGGCCCACGAGCGGGCTCGCGAGGCGGAACAAGCCCGCCGCCAGGCGCAGGTGGAAGCCGAGACGGCCAAGCAGGTCTCGGATTTTATCGTGGGTTTGTTCAAATCGGCGGATCCCACCCAATCACTGGGCAATCGGATCACGGCCCGCGAAATCCTGGACCGCGGCATCGTCAAGATCGAAAACGAACTGAGGAGCCAGCCGCTGATCCGCGCCGCGTTGATGAACACCATGGGAGAAGTTTATCAAAGTCTGGGGCTTTATCCCCAGGCGCTGCCGTTGGCCAAACAGGCTCTGGATCTGCGGCGCAAGCTGATCGATCCGGCCAACCCCGAGCTGGTCCGCACCTTGATCCAAACAGCTTTCGTGATGCGATCCAATGACCGCTTGGAAGAAGCCGAAAGTTTGCTGGCGGAAGCGATGGCGATCGAATTGTTGCATCGCCTAATTGCAGCACGCTGATTATAAAAGAGCTATAATCATAGATAGGGGGACTGAAAATCCTTGTGTCGTTGGCTCGATTCCGACGCCCGGCAAATGTATGGTCTAGCGCCAAGCGGCTTGCAGGTTTTGTGTTGATGGAGTATAAAAGGAAAGTCATCGAGCTTGAGACGAGCCATCAAAACCGGCCTGATTGTCAATTTGTCGCGTTCACCATGCCCAAGGAAAATTCGAGCCCTGTCCGGCGGTACAAGCAAAGGAGAGCCATCATTCAAAGGATCTTGAAGCTTTGGGCCTTGGTTGTGGCCTTGAGTATCTTTTCAGCTGCGCGGGCCGCGACGATGCCCCCCGTCCGAGAATTCGACGCCATGATTTTGTCCGCGAATCCGGCAGATGGCTCTTTTACGATCCAAAATAACCCGACCCAATTTGCCGTCACGCTCACGTCGGACGCCAACACCGTCTTTCAGCGCACCCGCGAAGCCACGTTCGCGGATTTGCCGGTCGGCGCGAAGATGCGCTTCTGGGGTGTCCTCGCCGCGAATAACTCCTCCATGCAGGTCGGTGGCATCCGCCGCGCCGCCGGCGATGACAATGACACGCCCACGATCGTCCGGGGGACTCCGCAGGATTATGTCGCGGGCACGTTGATCTTCCAAAACAACAAATATTATATTTTTGGATTTCCCCAGTTCGGCTTGATTGAAATCAAACAGAACGCCTATGTCCAGGTTATCTTTGAGGAACAAAGCGGACTGGCCGACCTTCAGCCCGGCCGCCGCTGCCACGCGCGATACCAGGAGACGGCCCAGGGGGGCTTGGCGCAATATATCCAGCTCCAACTGACGCTGCCCCGGGATCAGTCGCTCACCCCCGCCTCGGGCGCCACGCCCGAGCAGGTCCAGCAGACGTTCGCCGAGATCGAGCAGGTCGATCAGAATATCGAGCCGCAACTGGCGCACCTGATGCCGGTCAAAATAACCGTCAGCCCGGAACTGGCCAAAATCGGCGAGCCGGTCACGTTTCATATCGAAGCCCTGGCCGTAAAAACCCCCAACGGCGTCCTCGATTTCTACCCCGATTTCTTCGTTAATGGGACGAGCACCAGCCAGCCGCTCAGTCTGGCCTGGCAGACCGCCGGCCAGCATGACGGGCTGACCGTCTATCAGGCCGATTGTCCCCTGCCCGCCGCGGCGACGGGGAGCACTCTCGTTCACTGGAAGTGCGACATCGGCGGCGACACCTCCGATTTCTGGCGCTATTTCGCGGTCATCGACGATTCCTGGGCGGTCGCCATGTTCATGAGCACCTCGCACGCCTCGCCGCGTCCGGCGGCTGACTTCCACCGCCTGCAAATCCCTTATGAGGAATGGGTCGGCTCCTGCCTGAACGTTGGTGCCGTGCTGCAAGGCAATCCCCAGACCTGGGCCGGTTGGAGCCAGGAATCGCGTCAATATGGCATGAAGATCAACCCAATGCTGTATAGCTCGTCCTGGATGAACGGGCCGACCCAGAACCCGTATGCCAACATGCAGTCTGAAACGCCTGAAACGCAGCGGGCCATCCTTGACGGCTACCGCGAGATGCTTCCCTGGCTCGGTTTCGGCCCGGTCGATATCATCAGCGCCTACACCATGGACAATTCCTTCAGCCTGGGCGCCCGTGACGCGGGTTTCAAAACCATCTCCTCGCTTTGTTCGGGCCAGAACTTCATGGACGGCCCGATGCGGATTAACCATCTCGGCATGCCCGAGCGCCCCTATTTCATCAGTCCCGAGGACTTCCGCAAACCCGGCCCCGGCGGGCCGCAGGGGCTGGTCGGCGTTTCCCAGTGCCAGCGCAACTCGTTTCTCTGCCGCGAGTTCAACTGCACCTATTCTTTCGATCCGTCTTGTGATGTAAGCATCCTCGACGGGGGTGGCCGGAGTATCTGGGATGACCTCTGGATGTCGCGCATGTACGATTATTTCGACGCCATGCTTCAGAACCGCCTCTCCCAGAACACCCCCTATTTCTTTAACGTCGGCATCCAGTTCAACGGCACCGGCCCCGGCATTACCGAAGCCAATCGCATGCTGATCGAATATGCCGCGAAGAGGGCCAAGACCGAACCGTTGGCTTTCGCCACCGGTCCGGCCGTCACCGAATATTACCGGCGCCATTTCACCCAGACCCCCGAAACCACCTGCTACCAGCAGGACTACTTCTGCGGCCTGACCGCGTATGACAAGTATGCCGGATACCCCGACACGCTGGAGATCGAGGGGCCCGATTTCCAGTCGCTTTGCCGCGCCCCGGAGATCCTGCCGGTTTATCATTATGATTACCAGACGACCTGGACTTACCCAGCGTGGGGCAACGAGGATCTGCCGCGCAATCAGTGGGGCTACCTCTACCCCGGCACGTACGACCCCTATCAGGTGGTCCCGAAGATCCTCGACACGCGCCTCTTCCAGGCCAGCCGGGCCGACACCGCGGCGGACGATGGGCTGACCATCACCATGACCGTTCAAGCCCAGGCCGATCAGAAAAACCTGGTCCTGGCCCTATGGGATATCCCACGCGGGTGGCGCGCGGGCACGGGCTGGTGGAGCGTCGCCGGCCAGGCTCGCTTTGTTCCCGTGCGCGCGCCGTTCAGCGCCAATCTGAACGGCCTTCTGGTCGCCGACGTCAAGACGGGCGAGAACAAATTCAGCGTGACCCTCAAGACGCCCGCGCGCGATCTGATTCCTTCGACGATCCATGTCGGGGATGCCATCGAGGGCCGCGTCTTGGAGCGCGACGGCCAGACCATGGCGTACTTCTGGCCCACCAAGCCTTGGGGCGCGACGCTCGTCGTGAATCTCCTTTCCGGCTGGGGGGCGACCGCCTACATGGCCCCTGAAGGCAATGCCCAGCCATGCGCGCTCGGCCAGAACACGTTTGCGATCCCGGCGGGAGCATGGATGCGCCTGATCGGTCTCACCACCGCGCAACTTGAAGTTGCCGTGGGAAATAGGAAGAATGGCGCGGATCCCATCTGGCTCAAACAGTAAGGGGCATGGAATCAGTCGCTATTGATATTTACGCCAACCTTGCGATTTGAGGGGAGGATGCAAAAGCCATTGTGAAATAAACAAAAAATTCGACCCCTCGCTTGCCGGCAACGACGTGTACTCGATCTCTCCGCCCGCCGCGTTCACGCCGGTCAGTCGGGGCAATGTCGAG
>Ga0182027_10011025_pt1 | contig 12810 bp, 14 predicted proteins | sample 712E1DmetaG_FD_121300 | JGI IMG/M metagenome (GOLD analysis project Ga0182027, IMG submission 121300) | Permafrost microbial communities from Stordalen Mire, Sweden - 712E1D metaG (Illumina Assembly) | ecosystem: Environmental > Terrestrial > Soil > Wetlands > Permafrost | place: Sweden...
GAAGAGGTGGTCGGTCCGGCCGGTCCCACCACGGCCACGCGCATGGACAAGTTCACCCGCCAGATGCTGGCCGAGACGGGTCTGCTGGGCATGGTGGGCAAGGCCGAGCGCGGTCCCGCAGCCATCGATGCCATCCGCGAGTTTGGCGCGGTCTACCTGATGGCAGTGGGCGGCGCGGCCTACCTGGTTTCAAAGGCCATCGTCAGCTCGCGCCTGGTGGCCTTCGGCGATCTGGGCATGGAGGCTATTTATGAATTCGACGTGCGCGATATGCCGGTGACCGTCGCGGTCGATTCCCAGGGAACCAGCGTTCACCAGACCGGCCCCGCCGAGTGGCAGCAGCGCATCGCCGGCATTCCGATTCTGCAGTAAAGCAGTTGTCAGTTGTCAGTGATCAGTTGTCAGCGGTCCGTAACCGGAATAGGACATCAACTTTGAACAATGGCCGCCGATGTTACAAAAGAGCAAAAAGGCCTTAGCTTCCGCGATCCATTCTACGGAAGCTAAGGCCTTTTTGCTGACAACTGATCACTGACAACTGACAACTGTCATTTATTGTTTTCCAAACCGGTAGACGATGCCAGCCGTGTAGCCCAGGTTGTTCTGCGTCGTCGAACCAAAGCCGGTGAGCAGATATTCCGGCGCAACGCGTATGCCAATAGTGGGCGTCAGATTGTATTCAAAGAGGATGCTGGCTTCGGCAGCGTAGGTCTTCCCATCCGGATAAAGAACTCCCAGGGTGCCATACCCGTTCATATCGCCAGTGAAGTCGCCCTGAGCATACCCGCCCATCACCCGGCCTGAGATGGAGAACTTGGGCTGCGCATAGAAACGATAACTGGGTCCCAAAAGTACGGCGTACTGGCTGATGGCGGGCTTGGTGAGGCCCACTTGGCCAGCAAACGGCCCGTTGGGTTGAATGCCCTGCTGAGGCTCAATGAACGCCGTGCCGTATGTGCCGCGGCCATCCAGGGTCACGCCCAGCCGCTCACTGAAATAGCGGGTGAAGCCGGCGTCCCAGCTGTACTCGTTCAGGCGCATCAGCGTGGGGCCGGGTACAAAGCGCAGGTAGCCGGCCCCCGCATAAATTTCATAGGTGTGACTGTAGGCGTCGCGGATAGCCGCGGCGCGGCGCTGTTCGCGGCGGGCCTTGATGCGGGCCTGCACGCTCACTTGTCCCTGGTTTTCGGCGGATTGCTGCGCCTGATCCTGTGTGGGGGTTGCAGGGTTGCTGCTCGAACTTGAGCTTTCGGCCTGAATAACGTACAAGGCTGGCAGAATCAGCGCCAGCAGAACGGCAAAACGGCGAAAAGAAGACATCGGCTTGGAATTTCCTCCACGGGAGTACGGAAGCACACCACCGCTCACGAAGCAGGGCTCCCCCCATAGGTATTAAATCACCTTGGGGGGAGCCTTGTGGGCTGGCCGGTTCAGGATTGGATGCGCGCCGTGCTGATTTGCCCCTGCAACCGCTCAGGCAATCGCCTTCAGATCGGCCTGCAACTGGGCCTCGTTGAAGCCCCAGGGCACCGCCATGCTCTACGATAAAGGGGAACGGAGGCTGAACAAATATGGGTCGCATTTTGCTGGGAGTTATCCTCGGAGTGATTCTTGTGCCGGTTGCGGTGCTGGCGTGGTTCCAGTTTGCCAATCTGCCAGTAGCCGTTGCCGATCCCCCGTTTCCGCAGGAGCGCCTGATTACCAGCGTTCCGCTCAACGCCCGCATCGACCGCGAACTGGTCAAGACTCCGCCCATCCAGGCCGATGGAGACAACCTGATGATGGGCGCCCACATTTACAGCGAAAATTGCGCCTTCTGCCATGGCTATCACGGCAAGCCCTCCATCGTTGGCGCGCACATGTATCCCGACGCGCCCCCGCTGTGGGAGGTGCACCACCATGGCTCGGAAACGATGATGGGCGTGACCGACGACCCGCCGGGCGAGACGTATTGGAAAATAGCCAACGGCATTCACCTCACCGGCATGCCGAGCTTCAAGAGCGTGCTCACCGAAACCGAAATGTGGCAGGTGAGCCTGTTGCTGGCGAATGCCGACAAACCCCTGCCCCCGGAAGCGTTGGAAATTCTGAACGGCCACTCGTCCCCCGCTCCGGCCACAGTCACCGCCCCGGCGAAGAAGCACTAGGCCCAGCTTCGCGGCTGCCGCTGAAATTGCGGGCCCAGCCGGCAGGGATGGATGGAATAGGATCGGTACCATGAGCTTGCTCGACTCGTTGCGCAAGGGATTCGGCTTTCTGCTTCTGAGCTTCGGCGTCTCCAGCCCGGCAAAAAAGGCAAAACCGGCGCCGAAGCCCGCCCCTAAATCGGAGTCCGGCCAGTAGATCGTCTTCCCCAGCCAAGGCATACGACCGGAAAAATCGTGCAACCAACCGCGCCCTTTGCCTCTCGAATAAAATGAGCGTCAACGTTTGATCACGCTCGCTCGAGCTTGTTTAGACTCGATCGGCGAGGTTCTTCTACAAATGGCTACCGAAAATAAAAAGAGTTTCCTGCGGGCATTCTGGGACTTTTTTATCCTCTTCATCGGAGTGTCGACGGCCTCCAACCTGTCGCGCACGCAGGGCAGGCCATTGAAAAGCAAGGGGCTGTTTCTCTTTCGCAGCCCCACCAACCAGCCAATAAGCCGCACGACTGATCCTCGCTGATTCGCTCCGCAATCGCAGAGTTGTTAGAATCGAGGCTATGCCGCTCTCCCGTCAACAGGCTCTCGACCACTTCCACTCTCCCGACCTCATCGGCCTGGGCATGGAGGCCGATGCCGTGCGCCGCCGCATGCACCCCGAGGGCGTGGTCACCTACATCATCGATCGCAACATCAACTACACCAACTTCTGCACCGAGTACTGCACCTTCTGCGCCTTTTACCGGCCCCTCACCGGGCCTCGTTCAGAAGAAGGCTACATTCTGGACTTTGAAAAGATCTACGAGAAGATCGCCGAGACTCTCGAAATGGGCGGCACCGGCGTTCTCATGCAGGGCGGCATCCATCCCGACCTCAAGATCGACTGGTTCGAGCGCCTCTTCAGCGGCATCAAGCAGCGCTTCCCTGAGATCTGGCTGCACTGCCTCACCGCCTCCGAGGTGTTGGCCATCGCCAAATATTCCGACCTTAGCGTGCGTGAAACCATCATCCGCCTGCGCAGCGCAGGCCTCGATTCCATCCCCGGCGGCGGCGCTGAAATCCTCGACGACGACGTGCGCCGGCGTATCGCCCGCATCAAGTGCAACACCGAGGACTGGGTCAGCGTCCATCGCACCGCGCACCAACTTGGCATGCGAACCACAGCTACTATGATGTTCGGCGTGGGCGAAACTTACGAACAGCGCATCAATCATTTTGAAGTCGTGCGCCGCCTGCAAGAGGAGACTGGCGGCTTTACCGCCTTCATCCCATGGAGCTTCCAGCCCAAACACACTGCCCTCGGCGGCCGCGGCTGGGAAGAAGCCACCAGCGTCGAATATCTAAAAGTGTTGGCTATCTCAAGGCTCTATCTCGATAACATCGAAAACGTGCAAGCCAGTTGGGTAACTCAGGGATTGAAAGTCCTGGAACTAGGCCTCCACTTCGGCGGCAACGATGTAGGTTCGGTAATGCTGGAAGAAAACGTAGTCAAGGCCGCGGGCACCAGCAACTGCACCACCGAAGAGGAACTCCGCCGCATCATCCGCGATGCCGGTTTCAAACCCGTCCAGCGCGACACGCTCTACCGCACGATGTTCTTGAATTAGCTCACTACGTGAGCGGACTCAGACCAAATCAACGGCTTCCCAACTTCCACCCGCTGCCCCGGACTGCGGGAGCGCCAGTAGCATGATCCTCTCCATCGTGCTACTCTGATTCTTCTCGGTAGATTTCGACCATTGTCGCAGGAGTGCGTATGGGCGTCCTTAGCAGAATCGGCATTGCCCTCGATTCCGACCTTCTCAAGCGGTTTGACCGCTCCATCCGGCATCGCGGCTACACCAACCGGTCCGAAGCCTTTCGCGACCTAATCCGCGACCGGCTGGTCACGGAGCAAACCGCCGCCCCGGAGTCAACAGTGGTGGGCACGGTCACACTCATCTACGACCACCATGCACACGGCATTACCGAAAAGCTCACCGAAGCGCAGCACGCCCACCACGAACTCGTGGTCTCCACCAGCCATGCCCACCTGGACCACGACTCCTGCCTTGAAGTGCTGATCGTCCACGGCAAATCGGCCCAGGTAGCCCAGTTTGCCGACCGCCTCATCGGCCTCAAGGGCGTGCAGCACGGCCGCCTGGTGATGACAATCCCGGCACACGCCATCGAGCACCCGCACGAAAACAGCCACAAGCACAGCCACAAGCACTGATGCGGCAAGGGAAAATAAGCCGTTCTACTTCACATTCTTGCCGTTCCGCAACCCGGCCTCATGTTGCACCAGCGCCGGCAGGGTTCCGCGGGGGAAGGCCGTGGATTGGCGCACCACCAGCCGTGTGGGAATCCGCCACTCCGTCATGGCGGCCTTGGGATGGTTCCGCTCGACGCCGGCGCGCAGCGCCTCCACCGCCGCCGCCGCCAGATCCTTGCACGACATTTGCACCGTGGTCAGCGGCGGCAGCATGAACTGCGCCAGGTGAATATCGTCGTATCCCACCACCGAAATCTCTTGTGGCACGTTGTAGGCCGTGCGGTAAAGCGCATGAAGAACGCCGATGGCGGTCAGGTCGTTGGAGCACTGCACGGCGGTGGGAAGATCACTGAGTGAAGCCAGGCGTTCCATCGCCACAAGGCCGCCCTCCATGGTGTGATCGCCCTCGACCATGTGCTCGGCGGGCGCGGTAAGCCCCAATTCGGCCATGGACTTGAGGAAGGCGTCGCGCCGGGCCACGGCGGAGCGCAACCGCAGCGGGCCGCTGATGAAAGCGATGCGGCGATGGCCCAGCGCCGCCAGGTGCTGCACGGCCTGGCGAATACCCTCGCCATAATCCACCTTGAGCACGCGGATATTGGGCAGGTTCGGTCCGGCATCCACAAAAACCAGCGGAAACTCGCGCTCCACCAGCTTCTGCACTAGGTCCTCCTCGATACCGAAGGTCATCACCGCCACGCCGTCCACATTGCGCTGCAACATGCGGCGAATCAGCAACTCGGTGCGGGCCGGTTCGTAGTTGGTGGAACCGATCAGCACTTCATAGCCCTGCGCCACGGCCAGGTTTTCAAACTCCTGCACCAGCTCCGGAAAGAATGGATTCGTGATCTCAGAAACGATCAGGCCCAGCATGTGGCTGCGCCCTGAGACCAGCGCGCGCGCCTGGGTATTGGGCAGGTAGCCCACCTCGTCGACGGCCTTCCACACGCGCTTGGCCAGTTCGGGGTCCACGGTCGAAATCCGGTTGACCGCGCGCGAAACCGTCGCTATGGAGACGCCGGCGCGCTTGGCTACGTCGCGAATGCTGACGGCGCGAGGCCGCCGGTTTTGATCATTATTTCCTGGATAGCTCATGAGTAAGAAAATTGTACTCTTTCCCGCTGTTTCTCATCCGCGATTGTTCTCTAAAAATGAGCGCAAGTTGCCTGAATAGATGAATTTACAGCAAAATACAGGCTCCGGACGAGATCCCGTTCAGGCGAAAACAGACCGGACTCACCGGCTTATGGAAAGCGTTTCCCCGCAATGCGATTCCGCGTCGAAAGTAGAAATTCGACAAAAGCACGGGGCGGATCGTGAATCCTATTGCGCTGGCAGAACCTTGCCCGGTAACACTTTGATGGTCCGCAGCCACGTTTCCACGCTCTGGGGCCAAGTGGTCACCGGCAACTCAGTGCGGCGCAACCCGTAGCCGTGGCCGCCCTGGGCGTAAACGTGCAGCTCCGCCGGAACCTTGGCATTCTTGAGCGCAAGAAAGTAGCCCACCGCATTTTCCACGTGCACTGGATCGTCCTCGGCCTGCACGATGAACGTGGGCGGCGTATTCGCCGTGGGCTGAACGTCTGGGTTGAGCGCGAAGTTCTGGTCCGTGAGGGCCAGGTAACCGGGATAAACCACCACGGCAAAATCCGGGCGGCAACTCAGCTTGTCCGCCGCATCGATGGGCGAGTAATCGCGCTGTTCGTAGTGGTTGCTGAGGTACGCGGCCAGATGCCCGCCTGCCGAAAAGCCTAGTACGCCGATGCGGTTGGGGTCGATGTGCCACTCCGCCGCATGCTCGCGCACCACGCCCAGCGCGCGCTGCGCGTCCTGCACGGCCGCTTCGGACTTGTGATCGGTCCCGGTGTTGGGCACGCGATATTTGAGCAGCACGCAACTGATGCCGGCCGAGTTCAGCCAGTCGCACACCTCCGTGCCTTCCAGGTCCATGGCCAGAATGTAGTACCCGCCTCCGGGAAAGACCACCACGGCCGCCCCGGTATTTTTCTCCGCCGGCGTGTAAAGCGTCAGCGTCGGCGTTGAAACGTTGCCCAGGCGAACCACGGGCCTGCCGGCAACCAGGCCGTCCTTTGCCGTCGTGGTATCCGCTTCGGCAGGCAAATTCGCGGGCTCGCCAGGCGCAACGCCGGGCCAAACCGGCAAAGTAAGATGACCGGCCGGCGGCGGCCAACCGGACGGCTGCTGGGCATTCAGGATTGCGGAGAAAGCGGCGGCGGCAAGAAAAAGCAGGCGTTTGCTCATGCGTTGAATCTTCCTCTAAAAATCGTCGCAGCGATGATCGCAGCCGGAGGTACAGAAATGCAAATCGATCCTGTATCCAATTGAGCAGACCGCCCACGCGCAACCTGAAAGACTTATTTCGTTGCCGCTATCTCGCACTGGCGGTGCCAGACGCGCAACGTGCGATCGACGGGAGTGAAGCATGATAGGAATCTTTCTGGTTCTGATTCTGATCCTCGTACTGATCGGGGCTCTGCCCACGTGGCCGCATAGCAGAAGCTGGGGATATTACCCGACCGGAGGGATTGGAATTATCCTCGCGGTGGTTGTCGTTCTGCTGCTTGCCGGCTGGATGTGAACGCCGCGCACGCACTCTACCGCATATATTCCCTCAACGGCTCTTCAATTCCCCTGCGCACCAGCTCCTCCCGCGAGCAAACCGGCTCCCAGCCCAGCGTCGTCTTGGCAGCCGTGCAATCGAAGACCGCCCCTTGCGAGCGGCTTTCCCAGTCCCGGTACGACGGAATTTGCCGCTCCTTGTGACCCACCGCGACCTTGACCACCCACTTCATCAGGTCAGTCAGATAGAACCGCCAAATCGGCGTAGCGTGGCGCTGAATGCGCATCCTGCCCGCGCGGTCCAGTTCGTCAAGATATTCCCGCGCGCTCAGGCATGGATCGCCCACCAGGTTGAACGAGCTGCCTTCAATCCCCGGCTTCTCCATGGCTGCCGTCAGTGCCCTGGCCACGTCTTCCACCAGCACTAGAGCCAGCTTGTTGTTCCCTTCGCCCCACATCTGGCAGACCGAGTCGTTCCACCACATGCCCACCCCCCAGTGGAACGGGTTTCCGCCGCGCCCAATCACAACGCCCGGCCTCACAATCACCACCGGCAGGCCCCGCTCCTGGTGCATCCGCATCAAAATCTCTTCTGACTCCGCCTTGGCCCGCGCATAAAGATTCCGCCGCTTGATCCCGGGGTCCAGTGGCGTTGCTTCGGTAATCGTGCCCGCCTGCCTGCCTCCGTAGTACGAGTCGATCGTCCCCGTGTAGATCAGCCGCAGCACCCCAGCTTCCAGCACACACTCGCCCACGCGCCGGGTGGCATCGATCTCCAGCTTCTGGTAGTCAGCCCAGCTCTTCACATTCGCCCGCGCCAGGTGGAAGACGCACTCCACTCCTTCCATGGCCCGCAACAGATCCTGCCGGTTCGCCACATCCCCAATTTGGCAGTCCAGTTTCCCTGAGGCCCGCAGCGCTGCCGGAATTCCCGCGGCACTCCGCGCCAACAGCCTTACCGTATAGCCTGAGGCTATCAACTGCCGCACCAGTTCCCGGCCGATAAACCCCGTCCCGCCCAGCACCAGGATGCGCGGAATCCCAGCCATGTGAACCGTCGCCGGCTCCGGCCTCGCAGCAATCTCCTCCTGCGCCAGATTCGCCCGCTCTCCCAGCTCTTCGCACCACCAGATCACCTTGGCCCCGGTGCGCCCGTCCACCCGCTCGTCGAGAGGCTTATTCAAATGCAGGGAATCGTAAAAAGCATCCATGGCCCGCGCAATGCTCGCGCCATAGGGATTGCCGCGCGCGCAAAGGTGCATCTTTGACAGCACATACTCGCGCAAGCTCCGCCGCGCCTGCCGCTTCAGGCTCTTCGCCCGATCGGCGATCATTGCATAACTGTCAAAATCCGGATCGCAGGGCAGATGCTCGTCGAGCGTGTAGGTATTGCGCTCGAAATCCACCGTGGCCGCCGCCAGCGAACCGCGCACATGAATCGTGTATTCTCCAAACCCCGGAACAAACGAGAAACGCAACTCCACCGCGGTCTGTCCTTTGTAGCCATTCACCTGCCATCGCCGGTAGAACCTTTGCCCCGTGGGCAACTCGATTGGGTTCGTCGGCCACACTTCCACCTCATACGGCTCGCCCACCAGGTCCAGCATGTGCGCCACGGAATGCGATCCAACCTCGACCAGAATATTGCGCGGATCGCGCAGCATCCACGCATCGAATGGTCCATGCGCGGCCTGCGGCAAAGGCCGGTGCCAGGTAATTCTCACATCGTCAATGCGCCCCAGAACGCCGCTGCGAACATCGCGCCGTAGTTGCTCGTAAGGCTCGGCGAAGAGAAAGTTGTGTCCCACGCCCAGCCGCAAGCCCCGCTCTCCGGCCAGCCGCGCCAGCGCCTCGCAATCGGCCGCGTGATCGCACATCGGCTTTTCCAGAAACACGTTCACGCCGGCTTCAAGCACCATGCGCGCCAACTCAAAATGACGGTTCGGAGGCGCCAGAACATGCACCGCGTCGAGCGGCTCCGCGTTCAGCATCCTTTCCAGCGACACATAGACGTGCGGCACGCCGAACTTCTCAGCCAGCGCCTGCGCCCTCGCCAGCGCCGGATCGCACACCGCTACCAGTTCCACGTTTTTCACCGTGCGAAGGCTCTGCGCGTGCCAGTCGGCAATATAGCCCGCGCCCACCAGCGCCACCCGGCGCGTTCCGCCGCTGCGTCCCGCGCTCGCGGAATTCGGGTTTCCGGCTTGCCCGGTTGCATCGTCGGTCGATGGCTGCATCGTATCCTTCATGCGCTCCTCTTGTATTCAATGATCGCTGGCGCATCACCGCGGCCCCGCCGCCAATAATACCCAAGCAGCCCCAGCAGCGCCGGAAACTTGGCCAGCACCGTGAAAAATGCGTAGGCCAATGCGTCCCCCGCCGGCCAGCCGTGCTTTCTGCCGCGAAAATAAATCCGCGCAAACTGCAGCGGGTAACCGCCCAGCAGCAAAAGAGACCAGCCGTGCGTAAAGGCCACCAGCCCCACGGCCGCCAGCGGCAGTGCCAGCCCCCAGAACCAGATGCGCCGGCAATCGCGCACAAAATACCGCTCCGCGCCCTTGCCGTGCAGGGCCGCAACCTGCGCATACGCGTGCCCCGTCCGTCTGCTTCTGCGCCACCACTCACTGAAGAGCGTCATGGCCGCATCGTGGCGCGCCATCTCCGCATCCACCATCATGATCTTCCAGCCCAGCCCCCGCACCCGCACGCAAAACTCATCGTCCTCGGCCGCAATCACATCGGCCCTGAAGCCGCCCGCCGCACTGAAAACCTCTCTCCGGATCATGAACCTTCCGCCCGAAGTTCGTATCTCCCCCGGCGCCTGCTCCCATTCCAGATCGCATAGCTTGTTGTAGACGCTGGCCTCGGGATGCATCTCGCGCACATGCCCGCAGATAATGCCTACATCTGGCCTGTCGTTGAGCGCCGCCACGCCCCGCTCCAGCCAGCCCTCCGCCAGGTCGCAGTCTCCATCTATAAACTGGACGAAGGCCACATCCGGCTCGTGCTCCATCACACACTGAAAGCCCCCGTTGCGCGCCCGAGCCGCGGTGAACGGAAGCACAGCATCAAGTTCCACCACGTGGCAGCCCGCCGACCTGGCAAAGTCGGCGCTCCCATCCATCGAACCCGAATCCACGTAAACCACCGTCCTCGCGTCGGCCAATGCCGTGCGCAAGCAGCTCTTCAACCGCTCGCCCTCATTGCGCCCAATAGCAACAATCGCGACCTTCTGCGCTGAACCGGAATTCATGGAACTCAATTCTAATGCGCGAAAGTGACCTTAGATAGGAGTCAAGCGCACACAGGGATGGGTGCCCCAGGACTCGTCCGCTGCGGCGGAAGACCTGGGAAGCCACAAATCCAAACACACCCTCCGCTTCGTTCCCCGCAAACGCCCCGTGCCCCATCCTTTCACCTTCTTTCTGGCAAAAGGGTGAAAAACCGCGCATCCAATCGACGCAGCTTCACGCCGCCGTCATCTCACTCCCCTTGGCCTCGCGCCCCAGCATCGCCAACCCCGCCAGCGCCAGCGCCACCACCACCACGGTCACTGCCAGCACCGCCGGATAATTCCCCCAGCGCTCGGCCGCCAGCGCCTGCCCCTTGCCGTTCCACGAGGTCACCAGGCCGCCCAACTGGTAAGCCAGCCCCGGCGCCGTGGCCCTTATCGGAGCCGGCGTCAGCTCGGTGAGATAAGCCGGCACCACCCCCCACGCCCCTTGCACCATAAACTGCATCAACACCGCGCCTATGCCCAAAGTCACCGCCGAATGCCCATACGCGTACAGCGGAATCACCGGAATCGCCAGCAGCGCCGCTGCCACAATCGCCCGCTTGCGCCCCCACTTTTCCGAGAGCGTTCCAAACACAAATCCGCCCGCAATCGACCCGAAGCCATACAGCACGCCGATCAGCCCCACCGTCCCCGGCGAGAGCTTCGCCTGCACCGCAAGAAACGTCGGATACACATCCTGCGTCCCGTGCGAGAAGCTCATGAAGGCCGTCATCAGTAGCACCAGGAAGAGAAACGTAGGCAAAAAAGCCAGCAACCTCGCCCACGTCCCAGCCCCGACCTGTCTGCCCGCTCCGGCAGCCCGCGCCCGGCGCTTCTTTGCCCCCTCCAGCCACACCGGCGACTCACCCACCTGTGCCCGCACATAGAACACCAGCAGGGCCGGCGTAGCGCCCAGTATGAACAGCCCCCGCCAGCCGATCCCAGGGCAATGCAGCCCCGGCAGGACAAGACCAAAGAAGTGCAGGCTTGGCATGGCAAAACCGCTGAAGAACAGAGCAAAAGCCGCCGAGGCCAGAATCGCCCCCATTGCGTAGCCTTCCTGCAAGAGGCCGCTGAAGGTGCCGCGGCCCTCCTTGGGCAGCGTCTCAAAGGCCAGCGCCGCGCCCACCCCCCACTCGCCGCCCATGGCAATCCCAAACAAAGCCCGCAGCACCAGCAGCACCGTGAGCGAGGGCGCAAAGGCGCAAGCCATCTCAATCACTGAGAAACTGAGAATATTCACCATCAGTACCGGCCGCCGCCCATAGCGATCGGCCAGCATGCCAAACACAAGCGCGCCCACCGGCCGGAACGCCTGGGTCATAAATACCGCCCCCATCACCGCCGAGGGCTCGGTGTGAAACTCCCCGGCAATCGCCTTCACGCAGAAGATCAGCAGAAAAAAATCCAGCGAATCCAGCGTCCAGCCCAGGAACGCGGCCACGAACGTGCGCCGTTGGGGGCTGGTCAGTTGGCGGAAGGGTTCAATCGCAGACATAGGCGGCAGCATATCAGACCGGCATCGAAAATTATTTACAGCAACGCGTAAATGCCCCGCTGCATCCTATCAGCAACAAAAGATTCAGCGCGGAGCAAACCGGTTTTTCCCCGTCTCCGCGCATCTGGTCAGAGTGCATCTCTCTCCCCAACCCCAAAAGCGGACCCAACGGCCCGGCAACGAAAGGAATCTCCATCATGAAGCGTTTGGCTTTAATAACCGGCATTCTGGCGCTCGCGGCTCCCATGGCCGTGGCGCAATACTCCACATGGGTCAGCGATCCGAACCACAGCGAGGTGGATTTCAGCGTCCGCCACGGCGGAGTCTCCAACGTCCATGGCCGCATTGGCAAGGTGGCTGCCACGCTCGTCTACAACGAGGCCGACGTCACCAAGTCCACCGTAACGGCCACCATCGACGTAACTACCGTCGATACGGGCGTATCCATGCGCGACGCCGACCTCGCCAGCGCTCGATTCTTTGATGTCGCCAAATTCTCCACCGCCACCTTCACCAGCACCGGCGTGGTCAAGAACGGCAACAAGCTGACAGTCTCCGGCAACTTTACCGTGCACGGCGTCACCAAGCCGGTGGTCCTCGATGTGGATGGCCCCAGCCAGCCTGTGGAGGGCATGATGGACCACAAGACCCACTCCGGCTTTACCGCCACCACCACCATCAGCCGTACAGCCTTCGGCATCGGAGCCAGCGTCCCCCCAGCCTTGGTGGGCGACGACATCAAGCTGACCATCGAACTGGAAATCATCAAGCAGTAAACGCGGCAAGGGGCCGGGCAAGGCGAGAATCGGCTTTGAAAGGACTCTGCCCCACAGGCTGCGAAAATACTCGCAGCTTTCCACCCCATCGACAAAAGACCCCGCCGCAGCGGGGTCTTTTGTCGTGGAGCCTGGCCGCCTCCGGCTACTCTTCTGTCAAAACCTTATGAGCCACGACTTCTTCATCCGCATCCGCCTGAATAATCTTGTTGTGCAGGCAATAGAGAGCCAGTTCAAGCCGGTCGCTCACGCCCAGCTTGTCATAGACCTTGCGCAAATAA
>Ga0182027_10011026_pt1 | contig 12809 bp, 9 predicted proteins | sample 712E1DmetaG_FD_121300 | JGI IMG/M metagenome (GOLD analysis project Ga0182027, IMG submission 121300) | Permafrost microbial communities from Stordalen Mire, Sweden - 712E1D metaG (Illumina Assembly) | ecosystem: Environmental > Terrestrial > Soil > Wetlands > Permafrost | place: Sweden...
AAAAGTATTAGGAGGTAAAAGTCCTACAGAAAAACTTGCAATTGCAAAAGGCTTATACAAAGAAAAACAATATCAAGATGCTTTAAATAAAGCTGAATCCGCATTTTCTAATAAAAATTACAAAATAGCAAAAGAATTGTATTTAGATGCAATACATCTCAATCCAACGGATTCAACTCTAATTACCAGAAAAATTAATAAAATAGAAGAACTAATTGTTGAAGAAACTAAAAAAAGTTCATTAAAACACAAGTATGGAGACTATTGGGGTAATCTTATCTTTAAAAAAGAATATACTCCGGGCATGACGAAAGAAATGGTTTTAGAATTTACCAATGTGAACTATTATAAAATAAGTAAACTAATACGAAATGGGAACTCTATCGAGATTTGGGAATTTGACAGACAAAAAATGGAGTTAGAAACAATAAAAGAAAGTGGTAAAGACGGAGCCGAGTCTTTATTAGCACTTTCTCTTATAGAAAATATGGGGCTTGGTAATATAAAATCAAAATTTTCCACATTAGTATTCACAAACGGAAAACTAACAGATGTTTATCAAAATTAATTTTATGTTGATTTATTATGAGAAATGTTATTCAATCTATTATTCAAGATAAAATCTCCGAAGGATATATATTTGATGCCCACTCAATTATCGAATATATAATCCAAAATCAAAGTGATATTTATTTGTTATCGTATCAAAATGGTTGGACAACTAAATTTTATCACAGTGAGATCAGCAAAACAATAGCCTCCTTTGAAGGAATAATTATTAAAAGGGTTGGAAAATGTTGGTCTTTGAATATTCATAAGAAATTTACCAAAAATGTTTGTTGGAAAAAATTATAAGTTTAACGATAAAAAAACACCAGTACCCTCGTTGAGCTAAGGCAGTAGCGGTTAGCGGTTCGGCACTGGCTGGTTTATGCCTGCGTTGGTATATGACAAAAGACTCTCCCCGATGTAGGCAAGTTTGACAAAAATAAAACAACATTAAACAAAAATACAAATGGAGTCCAGAAACCATTATAAAAACGGGGCGAAACCGAAAAGCTAAACGAGTAGGGGGAAATTAATTATTAATAAAATGAAATTGTTAACAGTAATTACAGCTAGTATTTCTTTACTTATATTAGTATCTTGTACTAAAATCACAATGGAATCAAAATTTTCTAAAGATTCTTATGAAGCCGATTTAAATGAATTAGTTAAAAATGAGTTTTTAAGGGAAAAGGATAAAGTCTTGGTAATTGATTATATAAATAATAATATAGCAAAAGCGGATGACAAATTAGTTACACTTTCTTATTCAAGGATTTTATCAGATGCAAAAGAAGATATTCAACGTTTACTTGATGAAGAAGAGCAAAAACAGAAAAATGAAGCATTGTCAAAATTAAAGAGTATAAGCTTTTAAATAAAAACACCATTAGCTCGGCAGAATGTTCATGCCCTTAGCTCGGCGGCATGTTAAAGATGCCTGTGTGTAAGCTGAATTGCAACTATTTCATGAGCGAATGCGAATAAATTCAGCCCTTTGCTAAGCTGAATATTCGGCGCCAGTGGACTAAGCGTCATTTGTAATTTAGCTTAGCCAAGGTAACCCCAGGAATGTAGATATAGCGCCCGATTTGGGAGCTTATGAATTCAAATAAATTACCAGCATAATTCTTGGGTATCTGCATAATTTCGAGTATTTTTGCCCTAAATTTTGATGTATGTTTACTGGTATTGTTGAAACCACTGGAAAGATCGTAAAGATTGAAAAAGATAAAGATAATATCCACTTTACCGTGGAAGCGCCTTTCGGCGATGAGCTGAAAATTGACCAGAGTATTGCCCATGATGGCGTTTGTTTAACAACCGTTCAGGTGGATAAAGCCCGTAAACAGTGGGTTGTAACTGCCATTAAAGAAACGCTGGAACGGTCAAACCTCCGCACCTGGACAAAAGACTATGAAGTAAACCTGGAACGCTGCATGCGCATGGATGGCCGGCTGGATGGGCATATTGTTCAGGGACATGTTGACCAAACTGCTGTTTGCACCGAGGTAAAAGAAGTAAACGGCAGCTGGTATTATTATTTTGAGCATGAACTTCGCCCTGGCGATATTACCGTGGAAAAAGGTTCGATAAGCGTAAATGGAGTGAGCCTTACTGTGGTAGATTCTGGGATTAATACTTTCTCCGTGGCCATCATACCGTTTACACATCAGGTAACGAATTTTCACAATTTTAAAAAAGGCTCGGTGGTGAACCTGGAGTTTGATATTGTCGGTAAATACTTAGCCAAGATGTTGCAATTACAAAATATTATAAAATAACCGGAGGGAGGCATATGCCTCCTTTTTTGTTTGTATGCTTTCACAGAAAATATCCATAGACAAGATTCTAAAAATCTCTTCACCACAGGAATTCAATGAATTTGCCATTGTGGTTTTCCGGTATCAGTACATTAACAATCCAGTCTACAAAAAATATGTGGATTTGCTGGGAGTTAATGTTGATTTGGTAAAAGAAATAACCAAAATTCCTTTTCTTCCGATAGAATTTTTTAGAAGCCAACAAGTAATTACGGGAACAAGAAAGGTGGAAACCATATTTACCAGCAGTGGCACAACTTCCGAGAATCCTGGTAAGCATTATGTTCCCGATCTTTCGGTTTATGATAAAAGCATGCTAAAAGGATTTACCCGGTTTTACGGCAATCCAAAAGATTACATTTTCCTTGCCCTGCTGCCATCTTACCTGGAAAGGGAAGGTTCATCGCTGGTGTACATGGTTAACCAGTTAATTAACCTTTCGGGAAGCAAGTTGTCCGGATTTTACCTGAACGACTTAGACGCACTTGTGAAGGCACTGGAAATAACCAAAACGGCTGGTAAAAAAGTGATTCTTTTAGGCGTAACCTATGCTTTGCTCGATCTGATAGAAAATTATACCATTGATTACCCGGAACTGATTGTAATGGAAACCGGCGGAATGAAAGGCAAACGCAAGGAAATTACCAGACCGGAGCTACATTCCATCCTGAAAAAGGGATTTAACGTAAATTCAATCCACTCAGAATATGGAATGACAGAGCTTTTATCGCAGGCCTATTCAAAAGAAAAAGGTATTTTTTATTGTCCTGATTGGATGAAAATAGTGCTTCGCGATACGAACGACCCCTTAACGCCGAGCCATTCTAACACCGGTGGAATCAATGTTATTGATCTGGCGAATATTAATTCGTGCGCTTTTATTGCAACCCAGGACCTGGGGCGAATGCACGACGACGGTGGTTTTGAAGTGCTCGGACGGTTCGACAATGCAGCCATCCGGGGATGTAATTTATTAATTGCATAATCCCGATACATCGGGAAACCAAGATATTAAAAAAGAAAAAATGAAATGTTAAAAACTTGTGAACTTTTTAAAATCGGATAAAAAAAGAAACATGAAAAATACTTCTATCTTTGAAATATATTCAATAACCGGGAGAATTGTTAAATGAGCGAACAAATTAATCATGAGTGCGGGATTGCATTTCTTAGGCTGCTGAAACCGTTGGAATTTTACCATGAAAAGTATGGAACGCCCTTTTATGGGATAAACAAGATGTACCTTTTAATGGAAAAACAGCATAACCGGGGACAGGATGGCGCCGGAATTGCCAGCATCAAATTCGATATGCCACCCGGAACAAAATATGCCGACCGCCTTCGTTCGCAGGAAACAAACCCGATACAGGATATTTTTAAAAAGATTACCAGCGGCTATGCCCATCTTTACAAAGAAAAAGAAAAAACAAAAGACAATATTCTCGTAGATTCCGGATGGTTAAAAAATAATATCCCGTTTACCGGCGAGTTATTGCTGGGACACCTCCGTTATGGAACTTACGGTGGAAACACCACCGATAGTTGTCACCCGTTTATCCGGCGGGATAACTGGAAAACCAAAACACTGTTGCTGGCAGGTAATTTTAACATGACCAACAACACCGAACTGTTCGATTTTCTGGTGGAAGACCTTGGTATGAGCCCGGCCGAAAAAAGAGATACCATTACCATCCTCGAAAAAGTTGGTCATCACCTGCACCTTGAAAATGAGCGTTTATTTCACGTATTTAAAAAAGAAGGCTATCCTAACAAAGAAATTTCGAGTTTAATTGCACGTGACCTTAATATTACGAATATCCTTTCCAAATCAGCTCAAAATTGGGATGGTGGTTATGTTATTTCAGGATTGATTGGGCATGGAGATGGTTTCGTTATGCGCGACCCGAGTGGAATCCGTCCGGCTTTTTATTATTATGATGATGAAATTGTAGTTGCCACGTCCGAACGTCCGGTAATTCAGACTGTATTTAACGTACAGCTGGAAGATGTGAAAGAATTAAAACATGGCCACGCGTTAATTGTTAAACGCGATGGGCGTATTAGCGAAGAACTTTTTATCCAGCAACGCGAAAAAAGGTCTTGTTCGTTCGAACGTATTTATTTCTCGCGCGGAAGCGACGCCGATATTTACAAGGAACGTAAAAAACTGGGACAGCTGCTGGTTAAGCCAATACTCGATACGATAAAATTTGATTTTGCAAATACCGTTTTCTCTTTTATCCCCAACACGGCTGAATCGTGCTACCGCGGATTGGTGCAAGGCATTATTGAATCGAACAAAGATTACAAAACCAAAAAAATAATGGCGCTTGGCGCGGATATTACGGCCGAAAAGGTGAAACAGATTTTATCGGTTTATCCACGCGCAGAGATTACAACCATCAAGGATGCCAAACTGCGTACTTTTATAACCCAGGATACCGACCGCGACGACCTCGTGGCACATGTTTACGACGTTACCTACGGCGTAATCCGTAAAGGAACAGACACATTGGTAATTATTGACGATTCCATTGTTCGCGGTACCACGCTGAAGAAAAGTATTTTAAAAATATTAGGCCGGTTAGAGCCTAAAAAAATCATCGTGGTTTCTTCGGCGCCACAAATCAGATATCCCGACTGTTACGGCATTGACATGGCCAAACTCGGCGACTTTATAGCATTTCAGGCAACCATCGAACTGTTAAAGGAAACAAAACACGAAAATGTGATCAGCGCGGTGTATAAAAAATGCAAAGCCCAGGAAAACCTGCCAAAAGAAGAAATCATTAATCATGTAAAAGATATTTACAGACCTTTTAGCGCGGAAGAAATTTCGAAAAAAATTGCCCAGCTTGTTACCCCGCCCAACATCAAAAGCGAGGTGATGATGATTTACCAAACCATCGAAGGGTTGCACGAGGCTTGTCCAAACCACCTTGGCGACTGGTATTTTACCGGGGATTATCCAACGCCCGGCGGAAACAAGGTTGTGAACAAATCATTTATTAATTACATTGAAGGAAATAACGTTAGGGCGTATTAACCGTACTTGAGAGTGGAAAAAAGTCCACTCTCAAATTAAACAATCAACAGGGCAAATTACGATGATAACCTGCTGGGTCGGAGATTTGACCCGGGCAATTACTTTGGTGATTTAAGCAATCGGAGATGTGACTTAAGCAATCGGAGATGTTACCCGGGCAGTCACCATGGTGATTTAAGAGGTCGGATATATGACACAGGCAATCGGAGATGTGACCCAGGCAGTCACCTTGGTGATTTAAGAGGTCGGAGATATGACACAGGCAATCGGAGATGTGACTGGGGAAATCGGAGATGTGACCCAGGCAGTCACCTTGGTGATTTAAGAGGTCGGAGATATGACACAGGCAATCGGAGATGTGACTGGGGCAATCGGAGATGTTACCCGGGCAGTCACCACGGTGATTTAAGAGGTTGGATATGTGATTGGGGCAGTCACTACAATGATCTGGCAAAACCGGAGTTCCGGCAGAAAAATTTAATAGTGATGACATCAACGAAGGGCAAAGAAAAAATAAATCCAGAGCAATCTCTGTCGGCAGTCAAGAGAGAAAAAACGGGAAACCTTTCAGCCCAAAGGGCTGACCCGTTTTTTCGCACGGTCCCGATAAATCGGGATGACCTTCGACAGAGGCTCTTTTTCTTTGGTTCGTTTCTTTTGGAGACGCAAAAGAAATGAACGTAAGTTGTTTTATTGCTATTATTAAAAAATATTCCGCATCTCTGGAGCTTTTAAAAGGCTTTTAGCATTTATTGCTACCAAACTTTCGCTGCCACGCAACATTATCTATGTTCTAATCCCGATAAACCTGGACAGGTAGTGATAATAGGAGTTAAGCATAAAAAAAATAAAAGCCACCCTTCAGGGCTGGGGTAAAAGCTTATTTTTAAAAACAGTGTTTTTTTGCAGATATATTACAACAATAAAACAATACCCCTTTCGTTATATATTTAAATCAAGGGTAATTACCCCGGCTTTTTCGGGATTATTTTTAATGTTTACCTATTGATGAAAATATTTTTTACTAACAAATTTTAAAATAAGATGGAAAAAAGTTAACCCGGGACTGATTTGGAAAAAGAATTTGCAAAGACAGATAATTTAATGGTCAGTTCCTATTAAACAGGTAACCAATTAAATATTAATATTATGAAAGTGCAAATTGTTTTAAACTTAGACGACATCAGCAATGCACAGGTATTGGTTGATGCCGACCATTACACCAACAACATGACCGGGAACACTGTGTTTTCCGCGACCGACATCGTGGCGCAGGTAACTGCAGCCAAAACAGCGGCAACAAATCTTCGTACAGCCATCAATGCCCCTACTTCGGATGTTAAAACAGATAATATCGCGATGGCGCGCGATGTGTTAAACAGGAATTTAAATAAGTTAGCCAGTAAAGTAGAAGACCTGGCCAACGATCCTGCAACTCCTGAAACAAACCGCGAAGGCATTGTTCACAGCGCGGGGATGAGATTAAAAAACAATTATCATCCGCAGCAGCATCAATTTACTGCCCGAAACACCGACATTTCGGGAATGGTACATCTCATTGCCCAGGGCGGCGTAAATGCCAACGAATGGCAATATACCACCGACCTTGTTAATTTTACAGGCCGCGTTGCCGCACCCACCACATCCAAGGCATCTACCGATATTGCTAACCTTACCCCCGGTGTTAAATATGCTTTCTTTCATAAAGCAATTATTGCCGGTGTAATAACCGAATGGGAAGGCCCTGTTTTTTTAATGGCTATATGATTATTATTTTTATTGACATGTTTTTTTAAAGGGAAGTTTTTTATAAAAGCTTCCCTTTTTTTCAGCCCAATGCTATAAACTCACCCCAATCCATTAGGCACTCACCCCGTCCTTGCGGACACCCTCTCTTTACAAAGAGAGGGGCAGGGGAGAGTTTTTTATTTTGTTAAAATTTCGCTATATTCATTAATTGACCTTAAAGGGATATTATTATTTGTTTTTTATATTCATGTTTTAGTTTCAACTGACTCACCCCGTCCTTGTGGACACCCCTCTCTTTGTAAAGAGAGGGGCAGGGGTGAGTTTAATTAAAGTTGTTATAAAACAATAAATTACACCCGGATAATAAATAAGTAAAATAAAATTCTTATTTTTGCTTTTAGGAACTTTTAATAATCTTCACTTAAACTTTGTGAATGGTTAAATAAACATAAAACCTGGAATTTGTTGTTGACAGGTAAAATTGTAAATAATTAAAGAAATGTTGTTTAGGATTACAACCTTTTTAATTTTTGAAGTCTTATTAGTAAATATAATTGAATAAATTTTAATAAATCATAAACCAAGGCTCTTGAAAGTCTCCCCTTTAGGGGAGATATAGAGGGGTCATAAAACCAAATTATATGAAAAAATCTTTACTCTTTTTTTTAGCTACTTCTTTATGCAGTTTAATTGTAAATGCACAGTTGTCGGTTAGTTTAACCACTATCAATGAACCCTGTTTTGGTGATAATAATGGTAGCATAACGGCCAATCCTACAGGCGGTACACCAAACTATACCTATCACTGGAGCAACAATGCCACAACACCAAGCATTGGCAATTTAGCTATTGGTGCATATTCTGTAACCGTTACGGATAATATTGGCAGTACTGCTACTGCAACAACAACAATTACCCAGCCAACACAATTGGCATTAACTCTAAATGACAGTTCGGTATTATGTTTTGGCTATACAAATGGACAATTAAAAGCGCAGCCATGGAATGGTACACCTGTTTATTCATACAAATGGTCAAATGGCAATACAACACAGGTCGCAACAAATTTATCAACAACTGGTTCGCCATATTCTGTTACATTAACTGATGCAATTGGATGTACAATTACTAAATCTGCAAAAATAACCCAGCCAACTAGGTTAATAGCCTCGGCAACAAAAACTGATGCCAAGTGTAATAGCGCAACCGATGGCACAGTAACATTAACCCATAGTGGTGGCACACCTGGCTATACCTATAGCTGGAGCAACAGCGCTACTACTCAAAATCTTGCAGCGGTAGGAATAGGAACCTATACTGTTACTGTTAGAGATGTAAATAACTGTACAGTAACAACCAGTGCAGTTGTTAACCAGCCAACGATGGTAATGGCAACAGCCACGGCCACCAATGCCAAGTGTAATGGATCAACAGATGGTACCGTTACATTAATCCCTGGCAGTGGCACTTCACCCTATACTTATCTTTGGAGTAACAGCGCAACCACGCAAAACCTGGCTGCGGTAGGAGTTGGAACCTATACGGTTACTGTTAAAGATGCTAATAACTGTACAAAAACGACCAGCACTACTGTTAACCAGCCAACGGCGGTAATGGCAACAGCCACGGCCACCAATGCCAAGTGTAATGGATCAACAGATGGTACCGTTTTTTTAACCCCAGGCGGTGGAACACCCGGCTATACCTTTAGCTGGAGTAATAACGCTACCACTCAAAACCTGGTAGTAGTTGGAGTTGGGAATTATACGGTTACTGTTAAAGATGCTAATAACTGTACAAAAACAGCCAGTGAAACTGTTAACCAGCCAACGATGATAACATTAACTACAACAGTCACCAATGTGACCAATCAAAATAATAATGATGGTTCGATTACAATCAACGCTGGTGGCGGTACATTACCATATGATTATACAATCAATTATGGTGCAACTTTACAGTCTTCTAATATCTTTAATAATTTGGCATCCGGTACATACGAAGTAATAGTAGAAGATGCAAATGGTTGTATTGCCAGCCAAAATGTTAATGTTGGTTATACCTTGGTTGACAGCCTTTCCACCACCAAAGATACCGCGTGTATAATTGATTATACCAAAGGTATTGACAGTACTGTTTTCTCGAACTTTAAATACCTTGGTGCAAACCAGTTTTCCATTAAACTAACCTGCTGGCAACAAGGCGTGGGCAAAAGTGTTAATACAATCTTCAACTTCACCAAAACCGGCTGGACGGTTATTTCTGTTACCATAACCTGCGATGATGGCATAAAAGCCCTGCATAGCAGCACTTTTAAAGATTATGTTTACCTCACCACAGCAACGGGCATAACAAATGTTTTGGATAATAATATAATTAACCTTTTCCCCAACCCAGCAACCAATACCATAACCATACAAACCGGCACAAACGTAGAATATGTTTTAAAACTTAACAACCTGCAAGGCCAAACGGTAATTGCCAAAAACATTGCTTTTACCAACAGCTTTTCGCTGGATTTGTCGGGCATTGATAATGGTATTTATTTTTTAACCCTGCAAAACGAGAAGGAGCAGGTGGTTAGGAAAGTGGTGGTGGAGAAATAATTTTGAATGTTGAGTTTTGAATGTTGAATTATGAATTATAAATTTTGTAAAATGAAAAAATTCTATTTTCTATTTAGCCTAATGCTTATTACAGCAATTGCTTTTTCGCAATGGATACAAGAAAGCCCAATTCCACAAGGCAAGTGGTTAACCTCAGTTTATTTTACCGACACCAGCACAGGTTATTCTGTTGGTAATGAAGGTGTCATTTTAAAAACGATTAATGCGGGTAAATCATGGACATCCTTATCTTGCGGTAAATATTATAGTTTGAATTCTGTATTTTTTAATAATGCTGATACTGGTTTTGCAGTAGGAAATGCAGGAATAATTATTAAAACCATTGATGGAGGAAATAATTGGATAGTGCTATCAAGTGGAACAAAAAATGACTTACGTTCAATCTACTTTATAGATGTAAATATAGGTTATGTAGTGGGTTATAATGGAATCATATTACAAACTATTAACGCCGGTATCACTTGGACTTCATTAAAAAGCGGAACAGATTATGATTTAAGATCGGTTTATTTTACGACTGTTAATACAGGTTATGCCGTGGGCGATTTAGGAACTATAATGAAAACTGTCAATTCAGGTACAACCTGGGTTCCATTCTCGACGGGAATATACAATACTTTAAATTCGGTCTATTTTAGTAATCCCAATTCTGGTTATGCCGTTGGTAGTGGTGGAATTATATTAAAAACTAAAAATGGAGGTATAACCTGGGATACACTGTCGAGTTGTACTACGAATGAATTAAAATCTGTTTGTTTTGCCGATACTTCTACTGGTTATATTGTTGGCAATTGGGGAGCTATATTAAAAACAACGAATGGGGGTAATAACTGGAGTTCTTTATCGAACGGATATGATGATTATACGTCAATTTTTGTAACTAATTACAATACAGCTTATGCAGTAGATTATGGTGGAATATTAAAATCTACGAATGGGGGTATTACTTGGAATCCTTATTCAGGTGGTACAAATTGTTTTTGGGGATCGATATGTTTTACAGACCAAAATAATGGTTATATCGCAGGTGCAATGGGATCTAATGGAGCAATATTAAAGACCAATGATGCTGGTAAAACTTGGACATCTTTACCTGTTGGAACAATAAATACTTTAAGGTCTATTTTTTTTATTCACGCCAATACCGGTTATGCCGCTGGTGATAATGGTACAATTGTTAAAACTATGGATGCAGGTAAAACCTGGAATATTTTAAAAATAAATGGTGGAGGTAATTTTAAATCACTATATTTTACAGATTCATTAAATGGTTACGCGACGGATGATAATTGGGAAGGTGCCAACATTTTCAAAACAATTGATGGAGGTAAAAACTGGACTATAGTATCAGATAATAACGGTTTTGCTTTTTTTTCAATATTCTTTACAGATGCTAATACTGGTTATGCGGCAGGTAGTAACGCTGGCATATTAAAAACAATAAATGGGGGTAATACTTGGACAGCATTATCAACTGGAGTTAATACTTTATTCTATTCTATTTATTTTACGGATGCTAATACAGGTTATGCGGTTGATAATGGTGGAGAAATTCTAAAGACTATTAATGGTGGTAAAACATGGAGTATTACGTCTCTAGGTACAAATATCTCATTGCTTTCTGTATATTTTTCAGATTTAAATACGGGTTATGTAGTTGGTTCAAATGGAGTTATCTTTATGACAAATAATGCTGGGGCAAGTTGGACATCTTTATATAGTGGTACAAATAATGATTTATGGTCGGTTTACTTTACCAATGCAAATATAGGTTATACAGTCGGAAATAATGGTACTATTTTAGAAACAATTGATGGGGGAGTTTCCATAGATGAAACATCAAGTTCAAAAAATACTTCATGCGCTTTTAATGCAGATGGAAGTATAAATTTGAATGTATCTGGAGGTTTACCACCTTATTCATTTAAATGGAATCGGGGAGATACTACTCAAAATATTTTCCATTTACATACGGGAGTATATATTGTAACAGTCACTGATGCTTATTACAATACTACCACATTAGATGAATTTATTATGTCCCCACAACCAATTTATATTCAAACTTCAAGTACTCCTGTTGATAGTATAATACCAAATGGCAGCATATCAATCAACGCATTGAATGGTATACCTCCTTATTCTTATTCAATTGGGGGAGATTTTGTCAGTAATAATAAATTTTCTGGTTTACAATCAGGTAATTATAATGTATTAGTAAAAGATTCTAATAACTGTACTGCTAACATTTATGTAAGTGTCGGATATAAAATTAAGGATACTCTTTTTATCCAAAAAGACACCTGTATAATTGATTATACAAAAGCTGTTGACAGCGCTAAAGTAACAAGTTATACAGTTCTTAACCTTACAACAATTTCTATAACATTAACTATATACCAGGGAGGTGTTGGTAAAACCACTACTTCTGTTGCCAATTATGATTCAACTGGCTGGAATATGGTTTCCACAACAATTACCTGCAACGATGGCACAAAAGCCCTGCACACCAATACTTTTTATGATGATATTTATATAACTGGCGTAACTACGGGGATCGCAGATGCATTAGAAAATAATACCATTACGCTTTTCCCTAACCCCGCCAGCAATACATTAACCATACAAACCGGCTCAAATGCAGAATATGTATTAAAACTTAACAACCTGCAAGGGCAAACAGTAATTGCCAAAAACATAACTTTTAGCAACAACTATTTATTAGATTTGTCGGGCATAGCAAATGGCATTTATTTCTTAACGCTGCAAAACGAGAAGGAGCAGGTGGTTAGGAAAGTGGTGGTACAAAAATAAATTTTGAATGTTGAATGTTGAGTGTTGAATAAAAACATTGTTAAGAATTACGCAGAAATAAAATGATTATAAAAAAATAACAAACCAAGGCTCTTAAAAGTCTCCCCTTTAGGGGAGATATAGAGGGGTCATAAAACCAAATTATATGAAAAAATCTTTACTCTTTTTTTTAGCTACTTCTTTATGCAGTTTAATTGTAAATGC
>Ga0182027_10011030_pt1 | contig 12805 bp, 12 predicted proteins | sample 712E1DmetaG_FD_121300 | JGI IMG/M metagenome (GOLD analysis project Ga0182027, IMG submission 121300) | Permafrost microbial communities from Stordalen Mire, Sweden - 712E1D metaG (Illumina Assembly) | ecosystem: Environmental > Terrestrial > Soil > Wetlands > Permafrost | place: Sweden...
CACCCCGATGGCGTTGGCAACGGCGTTGGAAATGGCGGCGCCGGGGGAAATCACCGGAGGCTCGCCCAGGCCCACCGTCCCGCGTTCGTCGTAACCGGGGCCCGTCATCATGTGTACAACCAGTTCGCCGATGTCGCCGATGCCCGCCAGCTTGTAGAACTCCATGTTGTTATTCAGCATGCGTCCGGTGATCTGGTCCATGATTCTTTCTTCGAACAGCGCGTAGGTAATACCCATAATCAAAGCACCGTAGACCTGGCTCTCGGCGGTTTTCAGGTCGATGATCAGCCCGCAGTCCTGCACGGCCACCACCTTGTTGATCTTCACCAATCCGGTTTCTGTATCCACGGAGACATCGGCGATCTGCACGCCACCCACGCCGCTATCCCCCAGCTTGCACTTGTTCCGATCGGGATTCTTCCCCATGGCCTGAATGGTCTTCACCTGAAGCTTGGCGCACGCTTCCTTCCACGAGAGATGCTTGGAGGCGTCGCCCTTGGCCTGAATGTTTCCGCCCACTGCCACCAGTTGATCGGCTGGAACGCCCAGAGCGGGAGCGACAATGGCGAAGAGGTGGTCTAATGCGTCCACCGAAGCTCGCCGCGTGGAGGCTGAAACGCCGCCAATCGTCGTGCTGCCACCGGAAGGGCCCGAGGTGGGGAACTTGCTATCTCCAATGTTGACGGTGATGGCTCCGACGGGCAGCCCCAGGGTCTCCGCCGCCACCACGGCAATCACCGTGCGCGTGCCCGTGCCCAGGTCCTGGCTTCCCAGGGTCGTTTCCACGGAGCCGTCAGGGTGGATGCTGACCAGGCACGTGCTGTTGTGGCCGCCTCCACCCCAGGTGTGCATGCTCACCCCCAAGCCGCGCTTGATGTGGCCCGGTGTTTTGTCTCCCCGCGAATGCCAGTTTTTTTGCCAATCGCTAAGCTCGGCGGCTTTCTGAAGTTCTTCCCGGTAGATTTTCCCCCGCCCTCCCGCCGCAAGGTCCGCGTTCTTGGAAAAGAACTCAATGGGGTCCATGTTGAGCTTGGCGGCCATATCTTCCAGCGCGCACATGGTGAGCGCCGCTGCCTGAGGATGGTCTGGCGCACGCCAGGCGCGGGCGGGCCCGGTGTTGGTGCTGACGGAAGTGTGCTGGGAGTTGCGGTTGGGGATCTCAAACACATAGGGAAGGGGTGGCATCCCCGCCCCGGTGGGACCACCCGTGCCCCAGGAATGCGAATCCCACGCCACCAGCGTGCCGTCTTTCTGCGCGCTGACTTTGATTTGAGCGTAGGCGGAGGGCCGCGCCCCGGCGGCCTCCATTTCCATATTGCGATCGAGCATCAGCTTGACGGGCTTGCCCGTGGTCTTCGCCAACTGGGCCACGTGAATACCCCATTCGTCGGGAGAGAATTTGCTGCCGAATCCTCCCCCGACGTAATTGCAAATGGTCTCGATATTGTTGTTCGAAACCGTCTCCCCTTGCTCGCGCAGTGCTTGTCCGATTTGGCCCGGAAGACCGGAAACATTCTGGGTGGAGGAATAAGTGAGAAGCTTTTCGCCTGTCCACTCCGCCACGTTGCCATGGGATTCCAGGCAACAATGGGTGATGGATGCGATGCCGTAGTAACCCTCGGAAATAACCACGTTGGGATCGCTAAAGGCTTTTTCGGGATCACCGTCGGTCTTGCCCCCCGCTTTCTTGGCGCTCGATCCGGCTTGTTCCAGGTTCTCTTCCCAAACCAGGTGGGGAAGTTCCTCAAATTCCACTTTGATTTTTTCCAGGGCATCATTGGCGATATCTTCGCTCACGGCGGCGAGGGCGATGATTTCATCGCCGACCCAATTGGTTTCTTTCCCCACGCCCAAAATGACCTTCACGGTCTTCACTCCGGGAAGCTTTTCCGCCGCGGAAGTGTCAATGGCGGTAATTTTCGCGTGGGCGTAGGGCGAGCGAAAGATTTTGCTGATCAGGAGCCCGGGCCGGTTGATGTCGTAAGTGTACTTGGCGCGGCCGCTGGCTTTGGCGGGACCATCAATGCGCTTGATGCGTTTTCCGATCAGGCTGCGATCGCCCGACGCCGGCCAATCATATTTGCACTTATCCATTGGCGCGCCCTCCCTTCAGGGTCTTGGCTGCTTCCAGAACGGCTTCCCGAACTCCTGCGTAGGTCCCGCATCGGCAGAGATTGCCCCCCAGGCCATGCTCAACCTCTTCTCTTGTCGGATCGGGATGCTTGTCGAGGAAGGCCTTGCAAGCCACCACAAAGCCCGGCGTGCAGAATCCGCACTGTTGCGCGTCGTGCTCGACGAACGCCGCCATCACCGGGTGAAGATCACCCGCCGTCCCCATTCCCTCGATCGTTTCAATGCTGTGGCCCTCCGCCTCGATGGCCAGCACGTTGCACGCGTATACCGGGTGGCCATCCATGATCACCGTGCAGGCGCCGCAGACTCCGCGGTCGCAGACTTTCTTGGCGCCCGTCAGGTCCAGTTGATTGCGCAGAGCGTCCAGCAAGGTTACGCGGGGCTCAACCTGCAAGCTATGCGCTTTGCCATTGATTTGGAGCGTGATGGGCACGGCCCCCGGCCCCAGCACGCCCGGTGAAGGTTCGGGAGTCGCGGCCCCAGCTCCCGGCGCGGCCAACAAGCCGGTTGATACCGCCATGCTCGCGCCCTTTAGAAAGTCGCGTCGCGAAAAGCCCCCTGGGGGGAGTTCCTTTTTCTTCTTTCGCATATAGGGCTCCTTGAGGACGAAAATCGAAACTCGAAACTCGAAACTTGCCCCGTTGAGCCTGGTTGACGATTTTCGAATTTCGATTTTCGAGCTTCGTTTTTCCTGAACCAATCCTGAACCCGAGGCTGCCTATCATATCATTGGAAGGTGCCTTTGTGGGTAAGGGTAAAAAGCGTGGGTGCGCGACGCAGAAGTTTAGGGGGGAGGTATGTCCTTGATCCATCACTTTCGTCCTTGTGCAGTGGCGGCGTCGGACCAGAAGGCCGGTTGCGGGGAGGTACCGTGGGACGCGCGCGCTATACGCACCTTTCGTGGGTGCCCTTACTTTGCCTGGATAATAAGCATTCTGACTCATGTTGCGGCTTGCATATTGCGGAAATCACGATGGGCATGACTATTTGTCAGCGTCATGCCACATTCCGGCGACATGACTTGGTCAATGAGCAACTCGGGCTTGGTTCGAGGCATCCGACAACGCCTCACGAATGTACTTTTCAGCGGAGGCATCGAATGCGCATAAAAGTCCTTTTTGTTGTCCTCGTGCTCTGTCTCGCGTCAACCGCGCGGGCGCAGAATGTGGAGATCTTCGGCGGCTACTCATATATGGGCAATAATAACGGAACAGGGTATGTACAAACCAGTGTTAACGGATGGAATGCTGCCGTCACAGCGAATTACAAGTCGTGGGGTGTGGTGGCGGGCTTCAGCGGCCATCAATACAACGCCAGCGCCAGCGCCCCCACGCCGGTTGCGGGTAGCGGAGGGTCCGGAACTATGTTCTTGTTTGGTCCGCAGTATTCCTTCCGGCGCGTTCCACGGGTCACGCCGTTCGTTCACGCCCTGTTTGGCGAGGTGCAGGGTTCGATAATTTCTTCTGTTACGCCAGCCCTCTGTTCGGTGCAAGGCCCCTGTCAGGGTGGAGGCTCATCAATATCCCCGGAAACCGTTTTTGCGATGGCGTTGGGTGGCGGCCTTGACGTCAAGGTCAACAAGCATGTGTGGGTTCGACTTATCCAAGTTGACTACGTCCGACAGAACTTCAGTCAAAACGACAGTAGTAATGGCGCCGTAAATGCTCCGCGCATTTCCGCCGGCGTCGTCTTCACCTTTGGGAAACGTTAACTTCGCTATTCGGAGTTCGGCTCGATCTTCGGGACGCACACATGAAACGTAATGTCTACGCCACCCGCGAAGATGTTTCTTCTCTTGCCTCATGTCTCAGTGACCTCTGTACTAAGAAAGACCTCAACACAGAGGTCGCTGAGTTACACTGTGTGCTCCGTGTTAAATCTTGAAATGTACAGAGTGCACAGAGAGATTCCATCGGGTTGTGCCCCGGCCGCGCTGTACTGCAAATCCGTAGTTTACTAACTTTTGGACAAGGAATTGTGGGCCTGCAGCTTTTCACTTTTGCCCTTTGGTTTGCTTTTCTGCCTCGTGCCTGTTCCCTGTAACCTGTCCCCTGTCACCTGTGCCCTTGCCTGCATCTAACAACACTTCTGGCAACCGCGGCGCTGATGAACTATACTTCGCCTCTTTTTGCAATCGGGGCGCGGGGTCAAGTCCCCGCAAGGGTTTTTGCATGTGGAAAGAAGCATTGGTGGCGGATTGGGAAAGACTTCGGCGCAGTGGCTTGACACGCCGCCACTTGGTGGACGTCCTTTCTTCCAGTGTGCGTTACCTCTTTGAGACGGAAGTGCATGCCTACGCTTTTTCCATTGCTGCCAACGCCTATCTTTCCTTCTTTCCCTTCAACTTTATTTTGCTGGCCATCTGCCGGCGATGGTTGCATTGGCAGAATGCCTATCTGATGGTTCTTCAGCTTCTGCGGGTACACCTTCCGGTCGGAGCGGATTCCATCGTTCGCAATCTGGTGGCGGTGGTGCAAGGGCGGCCACGCTTGCAGCTCGTATCCGTGTTCATGCTGCTCTTTACCAGTTCGGGTGTGTTCCTGCCGCTGGAGATCGCCCTGAACAAAGTGTGGGGCTTCCGCACCAACCGCAGTTTCCTGAAAAATCAACTTATGTCTTTTGCTCTCGCCCTGGCCTCGGGGGTGCTCGCCCTGACCTTCATTCTGGCAATTACGCCCATTCAATCCGCCATCGATTTCTTGATGGGCTGGATACCTTCCCCAAGCTTCCTCACGCTGTTTTCGCGCGCCGTTCTGGAGGTTGCCACCGTTCCCCTCATAGCTTCGATCTATTTCATGATTTACTACATTCTGCCCAACGGGAAGGTGCCCGTCGCCCGCGTTCTCCCCGCCGCCATCGCCACGGGAATTTTAACGGAGGTGGGGAAGGCCATCTATTTCCTGACGCTCCCCATGTTTCGCTTCCGGGAGGTCTACGGACCGTTTGCGTTGTCCGTGACTTTGCTTTTTTGGGCGTATGCGGGGTCTTTGATTTTGCTCTTCGGCGCCCACCTCTCATCGCGCATGTTCGTCGTGGATGAGGCCGCCCCGGAGGTTGCGCCGCATGGAAGTGAGAAGCTGGAAGTTGGGAGCTAGGAGCTTCTAACTCAAAGGTTGATATTCATGGCAAACCGGCAACAGATCCAGGAAATTCCGGGCGCATTGCGCCTGACTTTGGAAAAGGCCCACGCCGAGTTCGGGGCCGTCGTGCGCAAAGTCCGTTGGGGCGATGGGCCCATCTACGTTTGCGGGGCAGGGGATTGCGCCGCCTTGGGTGTGGCGGCTGGCTATGCGCTGGAATACTTTCTCGGCTTACCAGTGGTAGCCCGCCCGGTGGTGGTCTTCCAGAGCTACGGTCTCGCCCTCCTGCGTCCGCGGTCGGTGCTGGTTATGATTTCCGTGCGGGGAGAATGGCCGGCAGCCCAGGAACTTGCCACCCTTGCGCAGGAGCGCGGTTGCACGCTGGTGGCAGTGACCAATAATCCTGATAGCGTGCTGGGAAAACTGGCGGATCATGTTTTCCTCGCTCATGCCGAAGGTGATATGGAGACGCCCGCGGTGAGCGTCTGCTTGCACGCGGCCCTCAACTTCCTGGCGCTCGAAGCCATGCGGGTGCTAAAGAAACCCAAGCCGTGGTGGGACCAGGTGGAAAAGGAATTTGACCAGTTGCCGGAAAAGATTGAGTGGGTGTTCACGCAACTGCCGTCAGTAGTCCGCTCGGTGGCGGAGGAGATGGCGCGCCTGCCCCGGCTGCGCATCGTGGGTGGAGGTTTTTACCACTATCCCGCCATGCAGGCCGCGCGGCGAATGCGATCCCTGGCCAGCCCGCAGGTTGAATACGTGGAAGCCTCGGAATTATTGAACGAACATGCCCACTTCGCCCGTCGGGATGATGCGCTTCTGTTTCTTTCCGGCTCGCAATCGAAGATCAAGAAACTTCTCCACCGCGACGCCGCGCAAGCGCGGGCGAATGGCGCACGGGTACTCTCCCTGACCGATGGCAACGATCGCGACCTTGTCGACGGCTCAGACCTGGGGATCCTGGTCCCGTCGCTGCACGAAGCGCCGTCGTCAACGCTCACCCTGTTTATGCTGGAGTGGCTGGCGATGGAAGCCCTGCGCGCGGCGAAGCCGTAAGAGAAAGTCAAAAGCAAATGTCAAAAGGCAGAAGTTGAAAGCCGCTGCCCTTTGCCCTTTGCCATTCGCCCCTTGCCTTTTGACATGTTTTTCTTTCCCCGCCCCGCTCCGCCCCCTGTCCGGTCGGCCAGGTTTGCGGGCCTTCATATGCAAAAAAAGTCACCCTCCTCTTGGGGAGTGTTTCACGAGGTAAGAATCCGCAGTTGGGAGCTATCTTTATCGGAAAGCACCAATCAGGCATCATAATGGAATTAGTAAGGCGTTAAGATATTAAGTTAATACCGTTGACACGGAGTTCTGATTCTGTTCTAATTCAGCTATGGACGTAGGTAAACGATTACGACAATTACGCGAAGTAAAAGGTCTCTCGCAAGGCGACATCGAACGGCGGTCCGGTCTCCTGCGCTCGTACATCTCTCGTGTTGAAGGCGGATACACAGCCCCCTCGCTCCAAACCTTGGAAAAATTTTCCAAGGCATTGGAAGTTGAACCCTATCAATTGCTGTTTGTGGGTGAGGGAAAACCGTCTGCGCCGAAGGTTCCCGATCAGGTGAACCTGAGCAAGCCGGTCAAGAGGCTGATCAAGTCTTTTGAGGCGATGTCGAGCACGAACCGAAGGCTGCTGCTCTCGATGGCCGACAAGCTCGCCAAGCACTAGAGACTCGAGCTGCTTCGTGCGCGCCAGTCGCGATTATCCTCCTCAGCCCTTCCGGGAAATTTGGGCAACGGGTTTTGGCGAAAATGCCAAAGCAACCGCCAGTGCCTTTTGACCCGGGAATGGAGGGTGGAGTGTCGTTGTGTGCGCGTCGGTGTGTCTCTCACGCATCAGAGCTCGCCCAACGCTCGGTCTCCCTTTGTTTGAAGCGTCCGCGCTTCGAAGCAGCCCCCCGCTTACCAATAGGGTGGGGGAGGTGTCTCCGCTTCGGCCGCGCGAGAATGCCGCCACCCCTTTCGCGAGGACGCAGGCAGGCCCTGAAGTCCGCTCTCCTGGCGGGAAATAAACCAGAAAAATGCTTGTAATAGTCAGGGAAGGGGTGCAATATCGAATGGCGAACGATAATTATTATTGTTCACGAATTCTTATCAGATGATGATGAATCAACAAACTCTCGATCTCCGCATGGAAGTTTTTCGTTCCCGCTGCGCGCAGCGTGGCCTGGCGATGACCCATCAACGCTGGGTGATTTACCGGATCCTGGCGGGAACCGCCGAACATCCCACCCCGGAAGAAACCTTTGCGCGGGTCCGCAAGGAGATTCCCTCCATTTCTCTCGCCACCATCTACAAGAACATCAAGACCTTTCTTGATGCGGGCTTGTTGCGGGAGGTGAGCACTCCTGGCCAGACGATGCGTTTGGATGCCAATCTGGAATCCCATCACCATCTGATCTGCGCGTCTTGCGGAACGATTCTGGATCTCTCCGAGGAGTGTGTTGCTCCCCTCCACCTGAAGAAATCCCTGCCCAAGGGCTTCCGGGTGGAAAGTTACAACGTCAATTTCCTGGGTCATTGCGGCGAGTGTACGCTGCGAGCTCAGTCTTCAACTTAAATACTAAAATCCAAGGAGTCAAAAAGATGGCAACTCAATTGTAAGGCTCGAAGACCCACGAAAATCTGAAGGCCGCATTTGCCGGCGAGTCGCAGGCCAATCGCCGCTACTTGTACTTCTCCAAAATGGCCGATGTGGAGGGATTGCCCGATATCGCCGGCCTGTTCCGCGACACCGCCGAGGGCGAAACCGGTCATGCCCACGGTCATTTGGATTACCTTAAAGCGGTGGGTGATCCCGCCACCGGGCTGCCCATCGCTGACACGCCGGACAATCTGAAGGCCGCTATTGCCGGCGAAACTCACGAATACACTGATATGTACCCCGGAATGGCCAAGGCCGCGCGTGAAGAAGGCTTTACCGAAATCGCGGACTGGTTTGAGACGCTGGCCAAGGCGGAGAAATCCCACGCCGGACGCTTCCAAAAGGGTCTGGACAGCATTTCCTAATATTACACTCGGTATTATCTACCCTCAGCGCGACACGACGGCATCCGCGCCGCCGTGTCGCCCGTATTTTCCGGAGCCCATCCCATGGATATCATCAAAGGCGCGCCCACCGCTGGCTTGACCTACGATCCCAACAACCCCCTTTACTGGGATGCCCAGGGTTTGCAGCAGGAGTTGCGGCGCGTCTTCGAAATCTGCAACGGCTGCCGCCTCTGCTTCAATCTTTGTCCCTCGTTCCCGGAGATGTTCAGTGCTTTCGACCATCAAGTTGGCGACCACGTTGAATTGACACCGCAGGAGACGGACAAGGTTCTCGACGGCTGCTTTCAATGCAAAATCTGTTACGTGAAGTGCCCCTACACCCCGGACGACAAGCACGAGTTTCAGCTCGATTTTCCCCGCCTGGTCACTCGCGCCCACGCGGTACGCCAGAAGCGGCGCGGCATCGGGCTGCGCGATCGCCTTTTGTCGCGGCCGGAGATGATGGGGAAAATGGCCAAGCTCACTCCCGGGCTTGCCAACTGGGCCAACCGTCAACCGCTGCTGCGGGTCGGACTTCAGTTGGGGCTGGGTATCCATAAAGACAAGCTCCTTCCGGAATTCCACGGCGAATTATTTGAGGATTGGTACCGCAAACAACCGGCGCCCGCCGGGGATCCCACCAAAGCCGTGCTTTTCAGCACCTGCTTTGTGAATTACAACCATCCCAACCTGGGCAAGGACCTGATGGAGGTTTTTTTGCGGAATGGGATTGCGCTCGGTTTGCCGAAACAGAATTGTTGCGGCATGCCGGCGATGGAAGCGGGGGACATCGAGTTGGCCAAGCGCCTGGCCAAACAAAACGTGGAGACATTGCTTCCCTACGTGCGCGAAGGGAAGAAGGTCCTGGCGGTTAATCCCACCTGCTCCTACATGATGCGCAAGGAATATGGGGAACTGGTGGGTACGCCGGAGGCGCGTGAGGTTGCGGCCGCCGCCATGGACCCGTGCGAATTTCTGTTTCAACTTAAGCAAGAGGGCAAGTTCAACCGCGATTTCCGCAGCACCCCGGAGCTTGTCGCCTATCACGTGCCCTGCCACCTGCGCGCGCAGAATATCGGCTTCCGCTCCCGCGACCTGATGCGCCTGATTCCCGATACGACGGTGAAAATGGTGGAGCAATGCTGCGGCCACGATGGCACGTGGGCGATGCGCAAAGAATTCTTTCCCCTCTCGCTGCTCACCGGGAAGAAGGCATTTGACCAGATGCAGGCCGTCGAGGCAAAAGTCATGGCCACCGATTGCCCGCTGGCGGCCATTCAATTTCAGCAGGCGATCGGGCAGCGGCCGATTCATCCCGTCCAGGTGCTCGCCCGCGCCTACCGCGCCGATGGCTTCCCCAAAGCCATCAATCCACCCGAGGAGAAGGCATAGACCTATGCGACCCATCAACGTTTCCGAAATCAAACACATTGCCGACTACGAAATCATGCGCCCCCAGTGGCGGCCCCAAATGATGGCCCTGAAGGACCGGCGGCGCATTCGCGTTGGCGACAACCTGACGTTCCTTTCTGAAACCCGCGACACCGTGCGTTATCAGATTCAGGAGATGATGCGCATCGAGCGGTTGCAAAATCCCCACGAAATCGCTCACGAGGTGAAGACCTACAACGACCTCATCCCCGCCACCGGCGAGCTTTCCGCGTGCCTGCTGATTGAATACGAAACCCCTGAAGAGCGCGATGTGTGGCTGCGCAACTTGCTGGGCCTGGAGCATCGCATTTGGCTCGAAACCGGCGGCCAACGCGCGAAGGCAAAGTTTGACGACCGCCAGATTTCCACTGATCGACTGAGTTCTGTTCAGTACATCAAATTCCAACTGAGTCCTGCGCAGGTGGCAGCGTTTCCGCGCGAGGCCATGATTGTTGTGGACCACCCGAAATATCTCGCCAAAGAAAAACTCACTCCGGCGCAATTGCAGGAGCTGGCCGCGGACTTGGTTTAGCGCGGACAGTGAGCGGGTGCGCCTCTCACAGCGAAGCCTGCCGTTCCTCTTTGCTTGGCCTCGCTGCTGCCGGGCGCGATGGCCGCCGTGCCGCCAGGACTTCTTCCGGCCTTACCGCTTCCAGTTCTTGAAACCGAAGTCGGTCAGCAGCCAGGTTTCCGTGATTGTGTTGGGCTTCAAATCGGGGGTCAATTGGGAGGAATATCGGTTTTCAATCTTGACCAGCCCTCCCACCGGGGCGTCGGGCGATAGCCAGATGGTTGAAGTGCCGTTCCAGCCCGATTGGATCTTGGATATGTCCACCGGGCGGCTGACCTTGCGGACGATTTTCGTGCAGGCAAAAGATTTGCCCTTGACGGTCACATTCTCCGCCGTGGTCGAGATGATGTCGATCTTCGCCCCCTCGTTTAGCTCATTGACCGGTTCAAAGGGCTTATTAAAATATCGAATGGATCCGCCCATGGTCGACCGAGTGCCGGCGATCATGGCGTAATTGTCAATGCGCACGCCGGTCGCTTGAACTACCGTGACAACCCGCCATTGTTCCTGATCTTGAACGCTGAGCATGGGTATCGTTACGTTCTGGATGTTCACTGTGTATTTGGCCCAATCGTTGACGGCAGCTTTGGAGAGGGCATGGTCCGCTTGGCCCCATGCGAAGGCGACCGGGACAACGAAAGCGAGGCAGGCAAGAAGGATTCTTTTCATTATGGCTCCCTTGTTGAAATGAGATTTTGTAGTGTGATGATTCTTGTCTTGAAATCCTGTTTGGAATCGCTGCTGGCTGGTAATATACTCCTGACCGCCCCCGAAGGCAATCTCCGGATGGCTTTTTTGGCCCTACTCCTTCCCGTTCTTGAACCTAAAGTTGGTTATCCGGCGGGTCTCCGTAATTTCTACAGAATTATGAAGGATGAATGGCGCGCCTGGGGTGGCTCGAACACCCGACCTACAGATTCGAAGTCTGCCGCTCTATCCATCTGAGCTACAGGCGCGTTTTTATGCCGTATGTTTTCAGTCTAATACAACGGTTTGGACAAGGCAAGGCGGAAGCGAAAGGCGGCAGACCTCGATCTGCCGCATAACCTTTAGAGGTACGCCTTCCTCATGGAGGGCTGTGGCTGACGTGCGACGGAACGAGCGCCAAGTGAATCATGGGATAGCCGAGGCCACAATCAAAACCAGAAGAGGAATAAATTGCAACAGCCGTCGAGAGTGGGATTGATGGCGAAGAGGGGAAGGCAAGATAAGCTGTTGGTGGGGAATCTCCGTTCTTAAGTTTTCTACTGCCGGTAAGCGTTTACCTCTAACTGAATGATTCCATGATCCGGGTTGTCACTCAATCTTGGGGATGACCTTTCCGGCGGGTTCGATTCGTTCCACGGCAGTGACGCCCACATACGCGACCACCAGCACTTCAGCGTGGACTGTCTCACCCGCGGCCACCACGCCGCAGTGGCCACCCTTGATGGCTTGCCGCAGATTATTCGGATATCCGTTTGAAACTTCCACAATCAGCGTGTTCAGGCCCCGCCAGCCGCCGAGGGTTCGGAAGAGCCAGAGATGGGGCAGAATGCTGGTGGGGAACACCAGTCCAAAGCCGACCTGCCTTTCCGTGTCCGTCACGGCATACCAGCCTTCGGTGACATCGGGCAGATAGTGAAAATCGGCCACGCTCTCAATGGGGGAGGGAACAAGCCGCAGGTCGATCTTTTTGCCGGCCCGGTCAAGGGCAAAAGGCCACTCGTATTCCGTCCCCGCTTCAAACTGATTGTTGCTCCAGGTCTCCACCCGCCCCTGGCGCGCGGGGAGATCCAGACGACTAGCTATGGAGACCGCCATGGGCGGGTGAATGTTCCAAAGGAAGTGGATCGGCTCTTGCCCTTGGTTGGTGTAGCGTTAATTGAGGCGTGCGAAGGACTCACCCCGCCGAAGTGACAAGATCTTTTCAAAACGAGTGGGGAGGACGCGGCCAAGATGAACAAAGGACAGGGTGATTTCATCTGCAGATTGCCGGATAACGCGCCAGTCGCTTGGTTGTGACCACACTTCTCCGTGGTCGGGAAGAACGTCTCCATTGGGCAGCGGTATTGGACTATCATTGGGAATAATTTCGTCCCAACCTCCTGACCAGTTGTCATCGAACTTCATCCCGTAATGAACCGGCGCGGCCTGCAAACGTGGGTTAGTCCAAATCAGGTTGGTCCCGATCGCCTTATGCACGAACTCAGAGATTTTGGCCCCGAGCTGGGGCAAGATGACGAGCGATAGGTATTCATTCTCCAATCGAATTGCCTGGAGACCGTTATACTGCCAGTTTGAGCTAAATTTGCATTCCGCGTGCGTCATGTGACGACCCGCCTTCCACTTACGAAACAGCATCCATCGCAACGCCGTGCGGCTTCCTCGGCAACTTTCAGCAATCATCACTACAACAATATTGACTTGAGGTCAATGGCCAACTACTTTATGTGTCGTTAGCATGTCATCTGTCCGGTTCAATTAGCACGTGATCTGTCCGCTGAAGGCGGCTAGGAGTGGAGGCATCCAAGAG
>Ga0182027_10011031_pt1 | contig 12805 bp, 9 predicted proteins | sample 712E1DmetaG_FD_121300 | JGI IMG/M metagenome (GOLD analysis project Ga0182027, IMG submission 121300) | Permafrost microbial communities from Stordalen Mire, Sweden - 712E1D metaG (Illumina Assembly) | ecosystem: Environmental > Terrestrial > Soil > Wetlands > Permafrost | place: Sweden...
TCTGTAAAGGAGGTAGGTCGGCACTACAAGGGCTTTTCAAGCTGGCGGCATTGACCCAGAAAAGGTTAGACCCGCGCCCAGCTCAATTTTTGCTCAAAATAGTCCTCAACTGCGAAAGTTGGGTTAGCGGCTTCCCAAGCGGCAAGGCCACCCGCCATCTCGATTAGATTCGTGATCCCATACTGGTGCAGGATGCCGGCGGCGATCGAGGAGCGGTAACCGCCCGCGCAATGGACTGCAATGCGGTGGTCGCGGGGGATTTCGGCGATGCGCTCTTGCAAATGGTTGAGTGGAACGTTCACGCTGCCGGCAATATGCCTGGTCGCCCACTCGCGCGGATTTCTGATATCCAGCAACAACGGTGGATCGGCGCTCGCCAACTCCTCCGCCACCATGGGGGCGCTGATACGCTTTGTCGGCCACACCAAGTCCGGCCGGCCGGCAAGCGCTTCCATGCCTCCTTTCATGTAGCCTTTGACGTGATCGAAACCGATGCGGCCCAGGCGCAGGGCGGCTTCCTGCTCGCGTCCGGGCTCGGCGACGATCACGATTGGTTTGGCGCGGTCGAGGACCGTGCCCGCCCACGTGGCGTATTGGCCGCCGAGTCCGATGTTGATACTGCCGGCGAGGTGATCCTTGGCGTACTCGGCGGGGTCGCGGACGTCAAGAATCTGAGCGCCCGCATCTCCCATCCGCAGGACTTCATTGAGCTCGATGGGATGGAGAACATGTTCGAGATTCTTGTCGAGCGAAGTGCGCTCGCGAGTGTTGAGAATGGCGTCGTAGGTGAAGTACGGCGGAGCGTCCGGTTGGTCCGCCGTGACGAGACGAATGAATTCCCCCTTCGTCATCGGTTGCAGCGCGTAGTTCATCCGCCGTTGAACTCCGAGTGTGGAGACCGTGTCGGAGGAAAGATTCTTCCCGCACAGGGAGAGCGTTCTTGTTTCTTCCGGCGCAAAATCCGCCTCGAACGCGGGCGCTGGATACGGGGCTTGCGACGGAACTCGCAGCACCTCGGGAATCAAAGCATAGTACCTGTAGGGTGATCCACAGCCGGCACTGAACCAGCGGCACACGGCGCACCGGATCTGGGCACATGTTAGGATCTTGTTTGCCTCGACTGTTTCGTGTCAACTATTCGTCCCATCAGCGACGACTAACATTCCCCGTCAACGACAATTCGATATAGGTCTTGCTTTTGTTCTTCGTTCGTATCCGTCCCGGGAACCCATACGGCGAGCGCGTAGTCACTTGTCCCTTAGGGTTCGTTTCGAAGCCTCCCCCGAGGAAGCGTTCGACGGCTTGCGAACCAAAACGGACTTGCCAGAAGGGGAGCAGGCAGGATAAAAGAACTTAGTCCCGAACACCGTCCGTTGGCTGGTTTCGGCCCGTCCATCATTGGCCGGTTTCGAGGTGACCACCAGGGGCTCAACCCCTCGCGAGGAGAAGTACATGTACTGGATAAATCTTCCGCAATGTCCAAAGTCTCTCCCGGGCAACTCTATGTAGGGCAGTTAACCCGGGTGGTCAACCTAGTTCAACAACATGGCAAGCACGTGCTGTTCTGGGCGGACACCGTCAATATCTTCGGAAAGTACCCGGAAATTATCCCCGCCCTTCCTCCGGGAATCATCGCCGTACCCTGGCTTGATTTCATCGTGAAGGATTACTCGCCCTGGTTTGCGCCCTGGGCGGCCCACCACATCCCTGCGGTCGAATCCACTTATATTCACAATTGCCTGTCGATTTTCCCCGAGTACAACTACACCTTTACGATCATTGACAGTCTGCTGGAAACCGGCCGCAAATACGGCATCATCGGCCAGTTGATCAACCTCTGGACTGACTCCAATCAAGACCTGTACCGGATGGCGTGGGCAGGCATGGCTTATGGGGCGGTGGCGGCATGGCAGTCGGGTCCCGTGGCGCACGAGCCGTTCTTTGCCGACTACGCGGCCATCGTCTACCCGCCGGCGGTGGCCGCCGAAGTGGCGCCCGCCCTGCAAGAATTGACCGACGCCGAGGTGCGCCTGGAAAAGGTTTTTGGCCAACAGACGATAGTCCGGATGTGGGACGACCCTCTTTCCCGCGACCGTATCGAACTGTATCGGGCCCATCGGGAAGACCTTCACCAGGTCCGGCTGCTGGCCGAGCAGGGACAGGAGCACTTGGCCCGCGCGCTCGCTCTCCGCGGCGATCCCGATACACTTACTGATGTTCGCAAAATACGGTGACAAACCTTCGTCGTAGCGCCGCCATCCAGGCGGCATTCTGCGATGCAGGCAAGATGCCGGCGCTACCCCTGAGGTGTCACTATATTTTGCGAACTTCATTAAGAGCCTCGATTTGGGAGCGCGGATGCTCGACTATGCCGGCATGAAATTCATCTACGCGGTCGAGATGGCGGATCGATGGCAACAGTTGGGGACGCACCCTGGCAAACACCAAGTGGTTTCCACTCTGGACGATCTTTGTTGCCTCGGCCACTTTCCCGCCGGCGATCTGATGGACGGGATAACGGAATTGCGCGAAGATTACCGCCCGGCTTGGCTGGCCGAGTATGCCCCTTTTCGGCTGGGCACTTCGCTCGGGAAGTTCGATCGCGAGTTCCTCTACTGGAATGGATTCACTCGGTGGATGGACGAATTGAGGGAAGGATTCCGGGATGGGGACCCCTTCCCACCTCTGGAATCATATCATCCGCAGTATTAACTAAACGTGGAATCCGTGACCCTGTATTGGACCTGCCAGGGTAATAAGCCGGGCCTCCAGCTTTGACGGCGCCGGGGAACGCATCCTCGCTTTGGAGTCTGCTTCTGCCCCAAAGGACTTCCCTGCCTCAATTTCGCCAACGGGTGGCGCCTACTTTCGGATTTCCAAGATCTCCACCCTGCGCTCCGGCGGAAGGTGAATCTGTATCCCCTGGCGGACCTGCTCGCCGGTGCGGGCGCCCAGCGCTTGCCCGGTCATTGCGGAGCGAAGGTGGAACGTTCCATCCGGAAAAACCGGCAGAACTACGTCGACTTCCTCGAGATGCGATTCGTTCTTAAAGAGAGCGATCATTCCTTCGCCCTGACGGCTGAGTCGCGCAAATCCGTCCCAGGTCGCCGCTCCGGGCTGCTGCCAGGAGCCGAGTGGGAAGAACCCCTCCTGAAGTGCCACATCCTTGTGCAGCGCCTTGAACCACCGAATCTTTTCGCCATACCAAGCCTGCTGCTCCGCCGTCAGCTTTCTTAAGTCGCCGAGGAAAAGCGGACCCGCGCCCATGGCAGTTGCCAGCCGTTCGTCAATGGGCTGCATCTCAGCCTGAAGATTGCCAATGAGCATCGTTTCGGCCGGAATGGCCAAAGACCGCAGGTAGAGCAAGGTCCGAGCCTGCCGCGGACCAGCCGACCCCGGCGTTCCATCATCCACGTTGCTAAGCCAGTCCAAATCACCCGCCGCGAGCAAGCCGTAGTCGATGATATGTTTCTGTCCCCAGAGTTCGAATGTGAGGTCAAGCAACACCCCGGGATGATCACGATAAATCTGATCGGTCACATACTGGATGCCTTCATAAATGCGCTCCAGCGATTCGGCCCAGGAGCTGTGGTCATGGCCCTGAGCGTAGCAGCCCGGAGATTCACCGTAAGCATTAAACACCGTGGTGAGGTCGACCTTGACGTAAGCCAGGTGATAGCGGCCAATCAGTTCGCTGATCCGCTTCGCGGCCACCTCCCTGTAAGCAGTGGCAAGACACATCACGGCATCCGAACCCTCCATGGTCCCCGTGAACTTGGGCTTTCCGTGCATGTCTTTGCAGACCCAATCGGGGTGTTCCCGATAGACCGCGGTATTCGTGCTGATGGCAGCCAGGGGCGCCCACAGGCCCAGGCGCATCCCCCTTTGTTCCACCGCGGCCTGGATCTCGTCCAGGCCATTAGGAAAGAGTTTGCGGTTGATGGCATTTTCGCCGTAGTTGGATTGCCATCCGTCATCAATGGTGAACACATCCATCCCCATGCGACCCGCGGCGGCGATCAAATCCATGGTGATACCTTTGGTGATTCGGCGCTCGAAAGGCTCCCACGTGTTGTAGATCCAGGGCGGCTGATAGCTGCGCCCCTTCTTCATCAAGGCCTGCGAAGTGTAAGAGGGCATTACCCATCGGGGATCGGAGAATCCCCTGCCGTCAGAAAAAAAGGCTATCGAACTTTTCGCGCTGGTGAACGTCTCTCCGGGTTGCAAGCGGCGCTCAAAGGGAAACAGGTCCGTGTCATACATTAACTGGACGCCTTCACCCCATCCCGCGAGTTCAGTCCGCTTCGTGTAACCGGGCGCCCCGTTCATCGCAATGAAGCCTTCCCCGGTCAGTGAGTTCCGTTCCAGGACAGCAGTCTCGTCAACTCGCCCGGTGAAGAATACTTCCCGCGGTTGGGAGGCGTAAAAACCCGACGTCTGCAACACGTCGGGGGGACCCGGTGCAACGCGCAGGCTCTCAAAACTCAAATGCGAAAGGGTCACGGGGGCTGTGCCGCGGTTGGTGATGGCGATCCATTTTTGGACAACGGGATGCGTGTCATAAACGGCGTAGAAGACCGTTACGTCGGCCGGCTTCGTTTTAGCCCGCAAATTGATTATCAGAGACTCCCCGGATGGCGAGAGCTTCTGAGTTTTGGCTTCGATGAGTTCCCAAACAGATCCGTTCGATCCAGCAAGAGAATCTCCATCCATCACCACAGAGAACTCGTTACCTCGGGATCCCCGCTTCCGACCGGCCTCCATGAAATCAGTCCCTGACACCTTATGGCGCCAGCTCTCGGTGCGCAGGCCCAGCTTCGGGTCGAAGCGAACCTCTCGTTCCACGAGGGTGTTGCCGATGGTCCAGCTTTTCCCCTCGGCGTTCGTGCGCACAAATGCCGGAGCCGTGTCATCAATCTTAGCCATGCTGCCAGACGACGCAGAAACCTTGACACTATCCAACAACAACGATGCGGTGGATGCCTGCATGAATTCACGTCGATTAAACTTGATCATTGTAAATGTCTCCTGTTTATGGCCTGGCTTTCGGCTCGCGAGACACCACTCGCGAAGCGGATGGCCTGATTAGTGGCACCGCCGAATATAATGCAAAAGTTCAATTTCGCCCAGGTTGAAAAGGCATACAAAGAATCTCTCAATATAGACCTAATGACAATCTTGTAGGGTTTTTCCGCAGCGCGTTGAGGTGAAGGTGTGGCTTGCAGCATCGAAATAACAACTCCACCTGCCTGATTAGCCTTTCCTTTTTTCCCGAAAGGCGGTAATTTCTGGCGAGGGTGCGTTGTTCCACTGTCGATCCAAACTGAATCGATCGGATCAGAATGGAGCAATGATCTTTGGTTCCCCACGGGGGATTAACTCAGCCGCCACACATTTGGCCGGTTGAACTTTGCACACAAGGTGGGAGGTTCGGACATGGGTCTCACGAGGCGCAGATTTTTGGAAACTTCGGTAGGGGCGGGCGCGGGAATGGCTGCGGCCCGCATCATGAAAACGGGTGCTGCCGTAGCTACTCCGGCGGATGCTGGCGCGGCTTTACCAGCGGATGAGCGGGTTATTCCTGCCCCCCAGGGCGAGTGGATGGCCAACACGCCTGCGAGCGCGTACAGGGCTTACCGTTCGAAACCTGCCAAGACCGCAGATGCCACTACCTGGGTCCAGGTCGATCTGGGCGAAAGCCGGCCGATTGATTTCGTCAAAGTTTACCCGGCCAATGAAAAGGGCTATCCCGGCCGCGATGAGTATTACGCGGGCGAGGGTTTCCCGGTGCGATTCAAGATCGAAAGCTCAAGCGATCCCGACTTTCATAACCCTGCGCTGATCGTAGACCACACCGATGCGGACTATCCCAACCCCAAGGGCCACCTTGAACAATATGCGGCGCAAGGTGTGGCGGGGCGTTACGTGCGCCTGACGGCTACGCGTCTGATGAATGTCGCAGGGGGTGGCTTCGGCGGTCAGGGCGGTGGTTACTACCTGGCTTTGGGGAAGATGGATGTGTACTCCGGAGGAAAAGAAATCGCCACGTTATGCCCCGTTACGGTGGACTCGACTTACGGCATTGACGACGACGTTGCCCAGTTGACGCGGCCCGCGCGCCTGGGCGGAGAAACCACCTTTATGGATCATCCCGAGAACGTCACCGATGCGAGCGCGTGGAAGCCTCCCGTCCACAAGGCCCGCGTGCCGCGCACCGGCGTGACGTTGGGGGGTGGCGTTTTCCAGACGGCCCTGGAAAATAATATTCTCTATCTCTTGAACTCCTATTCGGTTGATGACCTCCTGCGGCAGTTCCGCGAGCGAGTGGGCACGGCCAAGCCTCCTGTGAAGCCCCAGGGGGAACAAGATTGGCCGGTACAGTTTTGGGAGGAAGACCTGGCCGGCTCGAACGCCGGCCGCTTTCTCATGGCGGCGGGGAACACCCTGCGCTGGATCGATCACCCGGAGCTTCGCCGACGCCTCAATGCCGTGGTGGATGGCATTGCGCAGTGCCGCCAGCCGAACGGTTACATCATGGCCTACCCCGAGGACACCATTTTCTATTCGGAACGAGGCGCCTACACGCGCGCTTGGCTGGTGCATGGTTTGATCGAGGCGGGCTACGCAGGAAACTCAAAAGCTTTTGAATTGCTGCGAGGTTACTCGGATTGGTTTAACCAGTGTTCCTACTTGCCGCAACTGCTGCGCTTCGCCGTCCAAGGCGGCCAGGGCATGATCGCCAACACGCGCATGTACTTCACGCCTGTGGGCAAGCCCGCCGACATCCAGGTCATTCAGCGATATTTCCAGGAGAACTATTGGATGGACCAGTTGGCCGCTCGTGAAGACCGCGCCATCTGGCAGTACCCTTACGATCGCCCTCATTGCTATTTGCTCACCAACTTGGAAGCCTACCTCGACCTCTATCGCGCCACGGGCGATCCCCGTTACCTCCACGCGGTCGAGGGCGCCTGGGAGCTTTATCACGACAAGTGGGAGAACCCCGGCGGTTCCATCTCCATTATCGAGTTCGTCGTGTCTCCACCCAAGTCCTACATGCTGCACGCCGAGTTGGAAGAGCTATGCGGGAATGCCTTTTGGGCCTTTCTGAGCCAGCGTTTCCATCTGCTGGACCCGGAAAACGAGAAGTACGTCACGGAAATTGAGAAGTCCATCTACAACGTGGCGATGGCCAATCAGGCGGGCTCGCAGGGTTTCCGTTACCATGCCTTGCTGGTGCACCACAAGGAGAAGCCCACGCAGATAAACACTTGCTGCGAAGGGCAAGGAACGCGGCTGATCGGATCGCTGCCGGAGCATATCTACTCGCTTGCCTCCGACGGCTTGTACATCAACCTCTTTGAACCTTCCACAATTGAATGGAAGGTGCAAGGCGAGATGCTGCGGTTGAAGATGATGACACGATTCCCGTTTGACCCCGACGTTCGCTTGCAGGTCTCAGCCGCCAGGCCAACACATGCGAATATCCGTGTCCGCGTGCCCTCCTGGACCACCGGCTTAACGCTGTACGTCAATGGCATACGGGGGGATACGGGGGAGCCCGGAAGTTATATGGCGCTCGACCGAACTTGGTCAGAAGGCGACACGGTCCGCTTCAGGCTGGTTGCGCCGCTTCGGGTAGAGCGATATACGGGAGTGGATCAAATCCCTGACCATGAGCGCTACGCGGTGAGCTTCGGCCCCATCTTGCTGGCCGCCGTAGGCGCGCCGGAAATCAGGCTGCGCATCGAGCAGATGAGACAGCCGGAAGATCTGCTGAAGCATTTGCGACCGAAACCCGGCCACCCGCTCCACTATCTGGTGGAGAATAATCCGGGCGTCGAATTCATGCCCTACTGGCAGGTGGACAAGGAACCCTTCAATTGCTTCCCTGCCGTGGACACGCGCGCCTGAGCGCCAGCGGCTTCGTATAAGGAGGGAGAAGTGGTGCGCGGAAGATTGATGAAGTACCTCTCGGCATTTATCCTAATTCTACTGGGTGTGACACTGTTCGGCGGCCCCAGGTTGCTTCAAACGCAAACGGCGGCCGGGAAAATCCTTGGAAGGGTAAGCGATGCCACGCACGCGGACCTCTTTGATGTTGCCATAACAGTGACGAATGCGGGGACCGGCATCAGCCGGCGAGTCAAGACCGACGAGTATGGCAAGTATGCGGTCGAGTCCCTCCTGCCAGGCATTTACACGATTAGGGCCGAAGGCGAAGGGCTCAAGACCAACCAGGTGACGGGAGTGAAACTGGAAGCTGCCGGGGACCACACGGTCGACCTGGTGATGGAATTGGCAAAAGAAAGAATCCCCCCGCGGTTGGCTAAGCCGACACCCATCACCATGGCTGAACTCGCCAAGATAAGGGCAGCCGGAGTTTCAGCAGTGGAAGTTTCAGATTATGTGTACGGCAATTACCAAGGGCCTTTAGCTCCAAGCCCGCCCCATGCGGATATCAATCCTCGCAAAGCTTATATTGTTTTCTGGAAGGACGTTCCCTACCGCTTGGTATTCTCGCACGAGGGGAGCTACTGCCCGTGGCTTGAATTGCCGTCCGGCGCCGGCTTGAGTTACCAGTTTTTCGAAGGAAACACCGGCTGGGCTGAGCTTATGAACCAATGGGGGAGACAAGAAGCCAATAGTTTTGTCAGCGTTGTTGAATCTGGTCCAAAGCGAGTCTGGGTGCGTTGGACCTACTTTGGAGTAAACATCGACACCGGTCAGAAAGCGTATCGGGGGACAGAAGATTTCTGGGCATATCCGAATGGCTTGGTTGTGCGCCGGCAGGAATATGAAACTCTGCTCCCTGGACGATACAACGGTTATAGCCGCGAACCCATTGAACTCATCGGTCTGTGCCCTGTGGGCAGACTCTGGTTCGATGTCCTGGAGAAGGACCCTTCCACGGGGGAGAATCATGCGCTTGCGGTCCTCGATGTATTCTCGAAGAAACGTTACGACGTCTACTGGAAACATAAACCGGGCACTCTTCTGGACTCCACGCACCGGCGAACGGGTTGTGATTGGCAGGATCTCGAGGACTCTCCTGGAGTGCTTATGGCTGACACGATGGTTGACGGATCGCCCTTCTGCGTTTTCGGCGACGCTTCGGGATTCCGCCATGATTATACAAAGCTGAAGGACCACACCTTTGTCCAGGAAATATGGGGATCGATGTCGTGGGATCATTGGCCTGTAGGATGGGTCAACAGCCAGGGGCATGAAGTGAATGAAAACTCGCTAAAGCTCTATCCCAACGCCTTTTCCACGCTCGGGATGGACTTCTTTGCACTGCCGGATAAGGACGAGGAGCGCGGAGTCTTCTATTCCCTGATCGGAGTTGCGGGCGACGATCTAGAGCCGGCGCGAGCTGTGGCGCGTCAGTGGTTAGAACGCGGCGAAGATGGAATCGACAGTAATCCGGACAGTGGTGCGGATTTGCCAGCGACATTCAGCAAGCGGAAGACAGCGAGAAGTGAGAACTGACGAGGGGTTCTGAATCGAGGGCATGACTACTCGGAGCCGCCCACGCCCACCCACAGGTGAGCAATCGCCTTCTGGCCGAGTTGGTTCGCGCGCTCCACGCGCACAATGTAATCTCCCGGCTTCGAGTAGGCATGCGTGGTGATGGCGAATCCATCCTTCGCATGCTCCTCGACGTTGCCATCTGACTTGGTCGTGGCGGTGGCGCCGTCGCCGAATGACCAGGTCTCTTGGCCATCCGTCGTGCCAAACGTTCGGACTTTGAAAGTTACGGGCTTTCCCGGCGCAATGCCCATGGTAGGGAAGTACGTGGCTTGAATCGACGGCGGCACCTGCTCAGGGTGTTTCGGATCGAGCACGTTGACCGTCTCGAAGTCATAAGCGATGCGGCCGTGGTCGTCGGTGATCATCAGGATTTCGCTGTAGGTGCCGACTTTCGAATAAGACCTCTCGACTTTCGATCCCGAGGCTTTCTCGCCATCAGTGAAAGTCCAATCGTAGCGGGCAATGTGCGACCCACTCCACGATCGCGACCCATCCAGCCTCGCCTTTTCTCCCACGAGGACGGCCTGATGAGGCCGCGCCACGGCGATCAGCGAGGGCTTGTACTGCCTCTGGTAAGCTTCCCACAGGAACGCATACCCTTCCTGAGTCCTCAGTCTGCCCGACGCCTGCCGGCTGAGGATCTCGTAATGGAGGTGTGACCAGCCGCCGCTCCCGCCTTCTTTCCCGAGCGTGCCGATCTTCTGCCCCATGACGACCCGTCCGCCTAGCTTCACCGACGGGTCATACGAGTACAAGTGCGTGTAGCGATGGTACCAGCCCCGTTCATCCTGCACCCAGATGGTTTCGTTGAAGCTTTTGTCGAGGGTTGTATTGTCTTTCTCTTTATCGATCACCTCGGTGCCGAGGCCCACCACGAGACCGCTGGTCGCGGCGATGACATCCACCAAGCCCTCGGCCCCCCCAATATCGAGGCCAGCGTGATAGTAGACCTTGGCCGAACTGATGCTCTCACCCCCGTCGACGTGGGTCGGTTCGTTGCCCATCTGGGTTCGCGAGGCAAACCAGCGCTGCCGAACCGGATAGACCATCGATCCCGGCGGCATGAAGGGCGAACCCGCGGGCCAGAGGCGCAGACGGGCGTCTTTTGTAAGCGCCCAGTGATCGTGATTGGTGTTCTGATAGTAGGCCTTGGTCACGGTGCAGTCTGCCTGCACTCCGCCAATGGCCACCGGCAGACGGTAGTTCCCGCAGGAAAGAGTGGCGCGGGAACCATTGATCTTCACCTCGGCGCGAGCGTCCCGGATCGCCGAACGAGCTTGGTCGCGGGTTTCACTGATCGAGAGCAGCCTCACGGTCGCGCTCTTGCCATCTGCGAACTGGACTCGATCGGTCGAGCCCACATCAATATCCACAACGCGGAACAAGGGTTGTTGGGCAACTGCCAGGCTGGCGAAGAAAAACATGACCAGAATTGGTTTGTGCATGGCTTTTGTGCTCACTTCGAGTTCGTCCGCTGCCTTAAATTGACACACGTGTTGCTGCGGGCGGAAGACCGGGCTTCCATGCCTTCCGTCCCTTGAGGAAAGTCAGCCTCCATGGAGACTACTTCTTTTTAGGAGGTACCACCGCGTCTTTGAACGCCTTCGCCAAGCGGAATTTCACCACCGTCTTGGCCGGAATCTTGATGGCCTCGCCGGTCTGGGGATTGCGTCCCATGCGAGCCTTGCGATTTGCCTTTACCGCCTTGCCCAGCCCTGGAACCACAAACTGCCCGCTTCCCTTGGTTTGCTTCGTAGCCACCGTGACGAGTTCTGCGAGAACCTCGGCGGCCGCCTTCTTTGGAATCCCCACCTTTTCGGCCAAATGCGCGACGATCTGAGATTTTGTCATCATTTCTTCTGCTCTTCCTCTCTCCGTTGGATTATAAGGACTGCGATGTTGAAATCGTTGTTGAGCCGTCACTGTATGCAATGCAAGGATGGCTGTCAAGGCAGTTGCGGGCAGTTGCGGAGCCCGAGACCTGCTTTTCCGGATTTACTTCCGCAATTTGACCCGTGGGAGACAACCCTTTTAGTAGGGCAGAACTGGGACAGCCTTCTTGATGGAGAGGGAGGAGCGAAGTAGATCCAAATCCCCCCACCGTTTATTTCTTCCCCGCGCGGGGGGAATAGGTGAACTCAATTTCCGAAGTCACCGGTAGCGGCTGGCTGGATCGTGTGGTGAGTTTGGATGGCGATAGATCGAAGTAAGTATGCACACCCCGCGCGCTCAGGGTAATGTGGTGCTTCCCCTGCGGAATTGCGGAGAGTGACAGCGTATAACTATTCCCCAGTAACTTGTCGGCAACCACATGCCCGTCCAACTCCAGGGTATATGATTTTGGTTTCTTGCCCAGCGTTCTCCAACCCAAAGGAAGCTCCTTCTCTCTAACCACGGGCTGAAATGGCGCCGACAAGGCCAGCACCGTGATATCCGGCGTCGCTTCCCGATAAAGGGAAAGAACAGCTTTGGTGAGGTTCATATAGTAATAACCCCAGCCCCCGCAGCCCCGATAAGCGCACTGGTCCAATTTCGTGGGCTCAAGGTCGTCGCTAAACTCCAGGTTGTACTCGTCACCATAGATGTCATGGGCGGGACCATAACCCTGGCCTTCAGTTTGCCCAACAAATTCGTTCCATTGATGGATTTGAATGAACTTGGGGTGAGTTTCAAAGGCGACTTCCCAGCTCTCCAGATAGGGTGCGCCGTGATCCCGGCCGGTAGCTCGCGGGTCGAGCCAGCCGCGAGGGATAGGGAAACACGAAGGCGTCACCACCGTCTCCTCAATGTTTCCCGCGCTGCGAGTCACCAATTGCCGAATGGTGCCGTCCATCCACGACCAGAAGCCGCAATTTTCCACATGCGTTTCCTGGAGCTGTGACCCCATCCAGCGCACGGTCCAATCCGGCGCGGCGATGCCGCTGATTCGCGTCTTGATTTCCGGGCAGGTAAGGCTCACGTTGAATAGGATCGTCAAAAGCGGTTTGCCGAAATAGTAAAGCCACAGGTTCTTGTATTCGGGCTTGTCGAGAAAATTCGCTTTCGTCCAGGCGATGATGGCATTCAGCCTTTGGACCCCGTTCAACACCGGTTCACCGTTCTGGAACCCCAGCATGATGACCAGCTTGGGTGGATGCTTCCCTTCCCTTTCCAATTGGCGGTAAGTCTCAAAAAGCAGGGCGGTGCTCGCTTCAATCTCCCCGGTGCTGCCCTCGTGTTTTTCCCATTCCGGCTGCGACCAAAGCATGTTGCTCCAGTCGATCAACAGCCA
>Ga0182027_10011033_pt1 | contig 12802 bp, 12 predicted proteins | sample 712E1DmetaG_FD_121300 | JGI IMG/M metagenome (GOLD analysis project Ga0182027, IMG submission 121300) | Permafrost microbial communities from Stordalen Mire, Sweden - 712E1D metaG (Illumina Assembly) | ecosystem: Environmental > Terrestrial > Soil > Wetlands > Permafrost | place: Sweden...
CGGAGGACCGACAGGCCGACGGGGAGGCCTTCCAGCGCGTCGTGCGGGGCGAGCAGCCGGATTACCACCTGGAGAAGCGTTACGTGCGCAAGGATGGCTTCCTGGTCTGGGTGAACGTTAACATGACGGTCATCCGGGACGCCGCTGGCCAACCCGTACGGACCGTGGCCACGATCGAGGACATCTCCGAACGCAAGCGGGCGGAGGCCCGTGAAAGACTCAATCGTGAGACGCTTGAACTGCTGAACCGGTCGAAAGAGAGCGAGAACACGATTCGCGACATTCTGGCGGTGGTAAAAATGACCATGGACTTTGAGGCCGTGGCCATCCGCCTGCGCGAAGGCGAGGACTTTCCCTATTACGTAACGGCGGGCTTTCCCGAAAGTTTCGTGCGCGCGGAACGGTTCTTGTGCGCGCACGACCCGGCCGGAGAGCTCGTTCGCGATGGGAATGGAAATCCGGTGCTGGAATGCATGTGCGGAAACGTTCTCTGTGGGCGGACCAACCCGGCGCTGCCGTTCTTCACTGCCGGGGGAAGCTTTTGGTCCAACGGCACCACCCGATTGCTGGCCACGACGACTGAGGCGGACCGCCAGGCGCACACGTGCAACCGCTGCAACAGCGTGGGCTACGAATCGGTGGCCCTTATCCCCCTGCGGGCCGGGGAAGAAATCATCGGACTCCTACAAATCAACGATCATCGGCCCAATCAGTTCACGCCGGAGATGATCCGTTTTTTCGAGGGTTTGGGAGCCAGTATCGCGATTGCTCTTTCCCGCAAGCGAGCGGAAGAGGAGATCCGCCAGCTCAACGCCGGCTTGGAACAGCGGGTCCGGGAACGAACCGCCGAACTGGAAGTCGCCAACAAGGAACTGGAGGCGTTCTCCTACTCGGTCTCGCACGATTTGCGCGCGCCGCTGCGGGCGATGGACGGCTTCAGCATGGCCCTGATAGAGGATCACGCCGACAAGCTGGACGAGACCGCCCTGGACCACCTGCGGCGCATCCGGGCCGGCAGCCAGCGGATGGCGGCGTTGATTGACGATCTGCTGCGTTTGTCGCAGGTGGCGCGGACTGAACTGCGTCGCGAACGCGTGGACCTGACGGCGATGGCGGAGGAGATCGGGACAGAATTGCGGCAGCTGCAGCCGGATCGGCAGGTCGAGTTTGTCGTTGCTCCGGGATTGGCAGCCGATGCCGACGCCCAATTGCTGCGCCTGGCATTGTACAACCTACTCGCCAACGCCTGGAAGTTCAGCGGCAAAAACCCGAAGGCAAGAATCGAAGTCGGAGTGACGAGTGACGAGAAGGGTGAAACCATCCCCCATCCCCCATCACCCATCACCTTCTTTGTCCGCGACAACGGGGCGGGATTCGACATGGCCTACGCGAGCAGGCTCTTTGGCGCGTTCCAACGCTTGCACAGCACGCAGGAGTTCAAGGGCACCGGGATCGGGCTGGCAATTGTCCAGCGGATCATCCGCCGGCACGGTGGCAACGTCTGGGTCGAGGGCGCGGTTGGCCAGGGCGCCACGTTCTATTTCACGCTGAGTTCTGCCAAATGAACCGAAACTCGATGAAGAAACCAGAAAAGAACTAGTGCGCCATCAACCATCCTCTCTGAGCCGTGGACCTGATTCAGCCCAAGAAAACATCATGAACGACAAGAGTATTCTGTTGGTCGAAGACAACCCGGATGACGAGGCGCTGACATTGCGCGCACTGCGCCATAGCCACATCACCAATCGAATCGTGGTGGCGCATGACGGCGTCGAGGCTCTGGCATTTCTATTCGGCTCCGGCTCGGAGCTCGGGAGCGACGAGCGCCTCATACCGGCCGTCGTGTTGCTGGACTTGAAGCTGCCCAAGCTCAGCGGTCAGGAGGTGTTAAGCCGGTTGCGGGCCGACGAACGCACCCGGCTGTTGCCAGTCGTGGTGCTGACCACGTCAAGTGAAGAACGGGACGTGATCGAGAGCTACATCAACGGTGCCAACAGCTACGTCCGAAAGCCGGTCGACTTCGCCCAGTTTGCAGACGCCATCCGGCAACTCGGTCTCTATTGGCTTCTGGTGAATGAACCGCCGCCGATCAAAGGAGCACCATGACCAAGACGCTGCACTGCCTGATTGTCGACGACTCGGAGGACGACGCCCTGCTCCTGGTGGCGGAGCTCCAGCGTGGCGGCTATGATGTGCCGTTTGAGCGCGTTGAGACGGCCGAGGCCATGCGTGCCGCGCTGGACCGCCAGCCTTGGGACGTCATTCTCAGCGACTACCAGATGCCGCGCTTCAGCGGGCTGGCCGCGCTGGAACTGCTCCAGGCGAGCGGCCAGGATCTGCCGTTCATCATCGTGTCCGGCACGATTGGCGAGGAGGTCGCAGTCGCGATGATGAAGGCCGGCGCGCACGACTACATCATAAAGGGTAAGCAGGCCCGCCTCATGCCCGCCGTGGAGCGCGAGCTGCGCGACGCGGCCGGGCGGCGCGAGCACAAGCGGGCCGAGGAAGCGTTAAAATTAGAGCAGGCCCTGATCACCAACCTACTCAAGGCCAGCCTCGACAACATCTATTTCAAGAATCGGCAGAGCCGCTTCATACGCATCAACAATGCGATGGCGCAACTCTTCGGGTTGCGCAGTCCCGGCGAGGCGGTCGGCAAGTCGGACTTCGACTTTTTCTCCGAGGAGCACGCCCGGCAGGCTTACGAGGACGAGCAACAAGTGCTTCGCACCGGCCAACCGCTCATCAACATCGAGGAGCAGGAAACCTGGCCCGACGGCCGGATCACCTGGGTGTCGACCACCAAGGTTCCTTTGCGCGATGCAATCGGCAATTTCACCGGGCTGGTCGGCATCTCGCGCGACATTACCGAGCGCAAAAATGCGGAGAAATCGCTGCGGCTGGCCGAGCAGAAATACCGGTCGATCTTTGACAACGCCGTAGACGGGATTTTTCAGTCGACGCCGGAGGGAAGACTGCTCGTCGCCAATGCGGCTCTGGCGCACATCCTCGGCTATGCTTCGCCCGAGGAACTCATGGGAAACCGGACGGACATCGCGCGGCAGGGCTATGTCAATCCGGCGCGGCGCGATGAGTTCAAGCGGCTGATGGAGGAACGCGGCGCCCTTGACGGCTTCGAGTACGAGGCCCTCCACAAGGATGGCCGCACGATCTGGGTCTCGGAGAACGTGCGGACGGTGCGCGACAGCGGTGGTCGGGTTGTCTGCTACGAAGGGACGCTTCAGGATGTCACAGGCCGCAAGCAGGCCGAGGAACGCCTGCGCGAGCAAGTGGCCTTGCTCGATACAACCAGCGACGCCATCTATCTAACCGCGTTGGATGGCACCATCCGTTCCTGGAACAAGGGCGCCGAGCTGATCTACGGCTGGTCGGCCGCCGAGGCGCTTGAGCGCAAGGCGACAGAGATGCTCTCGCTGCCCGGCGACGATGCTGCCGACCCGCTGGCCACGTTTCTCCAAAACAAAGACTGGTCGGGCGAGCGGCGGCGAAAGACGAAGACGGGGCGGGAAGTCGTGGTCTTCGCCCGGCTGGCGCTCATGAAGGACGCCGCCGGCCAGCCGGTGTCCGCCTTCGTCATCGACACAGACATCACCGAGAAGCAGCAGCTCGAGGCGCGCTTCTTGCAGGCGCAGCGGCTCGAGAACCTGGGCGCGCTGGCAAGTGGCCTCGCTCACGATCTCAACAACGTTTTGTCCCCGATTATCATGGCCTCCGAGATGCTGCGGCAGAAAGCGCAGACCGACTCCGAAAGGAACATGCTGGCTACGATGGAGGCGTGCGCGAAACGGGGAGCACATATCATCCGCCAGGTCCTGACCTTCGCCCGGGGCATCGAGGGGAAGCGCATTGCGCTGCAACCCCGGCATCTGTTGAGCGAGATGGCCGAAATCGTCAGGGGAACTTTTCCCAAGAACATCGACCTGGAGACGGACGTGGCCAACGACTTGTGGCCCGTCCTCGGCGACGCCACGCAACTGCACCAGGTGCTGATGAACTTGTGCGTCAACGCGCGCGACGCCATGTCCGAAGGCGGGCGGCTCGACCTCAACGCGAGAAACATCGATCTGGACGAGACGTTCTCCCTGATGACACCCGGGGCCAAGTCGGGTCCGTATGTTCTTTTGACAGTATCCGATACTGGAACCGGCATCCCGCCGGAACACCTCGACAAGATTTTCGACCCGTTTTACTCGACCAAAGCACCTGGCAAGGGAACCGGTCTGGGTCTGCCCACCGTGCTGGGCATTGTGAAGAGCCATGGCGGTTTCATCCAGTTCAAGAGCGAGGTCGGCAAAGGCACTTGCTTTGAGATCTACCTGCCGGCCACACCCGACGCACAGCCGCTCGCAGGACCAGGTCGCGCGCCGCCGCCCCGCGGACAGGGAGAGCTGATATTGATCGTCGACGACGAAATAGCCATTCGCAAGGTCACAACCAGGATACTGGAGGCATCCGGTTACCGGGTTGTATCGGCCGCCGATGGGACCGAAGCGCTTGCGGTTTTCATGCAGAACCGCACTGCCGTTGCGGCCGTTGTCACCGACATGCTGATGCCCGGCATGGATGGACCGGACTTCGTGCGGGTCTTGCGCCGCATAGACCCGGAGAGCAGGGTCATCGGCATCAGCGGCATGGGCGAGGCCATGTCTTCGGACGCCAATGAATCGCTCGCAATGTCGGCGCTGCTTACCAAACCGTTTACCGGAACGAGTCTTCTGTCCGTGCTGCATGCCGTGTTGCAGTCCCCGCCGGGCACCAGGGTTGAGCATTCCGACTCACCGTAGCGCGGAGTACCCGCGGCTCCTGTGGGGAGCGAAAGCTAATCGATGGAACAAACCGGCATTGAGGGTTCCGATCGTCGCAGGCATGATTCCCTATTGTCTTATTGCCGTCTGAAGTAGACGCCGACCGAGTCGGCGCAGCCACAACGGGGATTCGAACCCCAAATGCTGTTTTTGAGGCCTTGCTCGAAATACGTCGGCCGTCCCAATCGGCTATTCACTTACGAGATTTCTGACCAAAAGACCGGAGCCGAGCAAAAGCAGCGGAATGTACCCGTTTGGGAATGTACCCGTTTGGGCAATATTAGGGCAATACTCTACGGGCAGGATGGTCCCGATTTGATCACGATGCTCAGTCAGGAGGAGAATAGTCCGATGCCTCAAGTGGGACACGCTCGGACTACTTTTCCTTTTCAAGCCACATATGATCCAGGCATACAGACCGGGGAGGCCCCCGGTTTGGCGGAATTCGCTCTGCCATTACTCAAACCGCCCAGCATGGAAGATCTCCTGCGATACGTTCGCAAGCAGCTGGGCTCTTAATTGTACCGGATCCTTCATGGCCTCCGAGCCGACTCGGGCTTTCAGATCGGGACCATGTAGGCATCGCTTCTTTGACATGGGGATCGTTCCTTAGGGTTTGAATTAGCGATCCGACCTGTCCAACTTTTGGGGATCATCTCACAAATGCGAATCCCAGCCCAGGCTTTCTTGTCGTTTATGATAAAACCAATCGTGTCGGCGCTATTGATCTCATTAGCACTCGTCGTGCAATCCGGTCTTTTGCGAGGCGCGGACACGATGGAGCGCAACGCCGTCGCAGGAGTGAGAGCACGGGTCATCATCGACAACGATTTTGGGGGCGATCCCGACGGCCTATTCCAACTAGCTCATCATCTCCTCTCGCCATCGGTCGAGGTCCGGGGCATCATCGGCTCACACCACTACCAAGACGGATTCTACGGCTATTCCGGGTCACCGACAAGCGCCGTTGCAGCGGCAAATGAGTTGCTCACGGAAATGAAACTTGCCGGAAAGATTCCCGTTTATCAGGGAGCGGACGAGCGGATCGGGAAGGCCGACGCTCCGGTCGCTTCTGAGGCGGCCCGCTTTATCGTGCGGGAGGCGATGAGTGAAGATACGAAGACACCGCTGTATATTGCGTGCGGAGCTGGGCTCACCGATTTGGCGAGCGCTTGGTTGATGGAGCCGCAAATCTCCAAGCGCATACGGCTGGTGTGGATCGGAGGCCACGAATACGAAGGCATCGCTTCGCCGCCGCCCGGCGGACAACAGGTCGAGTATAACCTCGGAATCGACCTCAACGCGGCGCAGGTTATTTTCAATCAATCGGAGATTCCCATCTGGCAGGTTCCGCGCGATGCCTACAGGCAGGCGCTGGTGTCGGATTCCGAGCTGCACAATCGGATGAAGGAAGAGGGAAGGCTGGCTGGCTTTCTGCTGGGCAAATTGCGAGAAATAAAGTCGCGCGCGAAGGGTTCCTTGGGCGAGACTTATATCCTTGGCGACAGTCCGCTGGTGCTCTTGACGGCACTGCAGTCACCATGGGAGATGGCCCCGTCATCCAGCCGTTATATGAGCATGCCAACAGCAAGGATCACTGACAATGGGCTGTATGAGAGCAACCCGCAGGGCAGGCAGATGCGGGTTTACACTCATCTGGATACTCGGCTGATGTTCGAGGACTTCTACGCGAAAGTCGCGTTGTTTGACCGGGAAGCCGAAACCAAGAAATGAACGTCGGACCGTCTACACTTCATCCGAGACTGCCAGAAGTAAGAATCAACCGGGCCGATGCGCCCAACCCGGAGAGTTGTGTGACGCGGGGCCGGCACACGGCCTTCTGGATTAGCCAATCGCCTAAATCCTCGTCTTCAAGGCATACTTCGCAGTGGACGACGCGCGTCCCGGGAACGAGTTCGACGTTGCTGAGCGGCGTCGATTCCCGACGTTCTGGGGCCCGGGTTTTGACTGGATGCGCGACCACAACTGGGGTGGCAGCGGGATGATCGCCCTGCAAGAGATGCTGCTGCAGACTCCCAGCGACCGCCTCCTTCTGCTCCCGGCTTGGCCGAGGGATTGGAATGTGGACTTCAAACTCCATGGTCCGGCTCAGACCGTGGTCCTCTGCCACTTCGAGGACGGAGAAGTGCGCGCGACGAACGTTGTTCATGCCGCCCGCGCCTACGGCGCCACCAATCTGCTCCAGCACACGGACGCGCCGGAAACTCGACCCCACCTTGCCCACCCAGCCGTAACCGGCCGATGCAACACACTGACTTGCGCGTGGACAGCCTAGCGGCGTTTAATAACCCCCCTGATGATCACCGGCGGAGAGCGTAATTTCCAAACGGTTTCCTTTGTGGATTCCTTTTACCTCTTTGCCGTCCAGCCGGATGCTCTCGTGACCGGAGCGATACGGAAGGGCAACCGTGGTTGTTATTCCCGGCGGAACCGTAAGGGTGAACTTCAGTTCCGCCGCTGCCTTGGTCCAGGCGACCGGCACCGGCCCATACTCGGTGACGACTGTTCCCTTCGCTGCGGCTAGGTCGGCCAAATGAGGTTCAATTCGCAGTTCCTTGGAAGAAACGGGGGCATCCCGGCGGACCCCCAACACATAGGCGCTAAGAAAATATCCGGGGAATATCCCGTAGATATGCGCCTTGGAGCCTCCCTCGAAATCCTCCCACGAACATTGCCAAGGCGAAGCCACCATCCCCGCCCATTTCTCACGGAAGATATCGAGCACCCGTTGGTCATAAACCGGCTCGTCCATTCCATAGAGTTGTTTGGCCAGAAAGAAATAGGTCATCACCCGCGGGTTCCCCGTGGCCTCCTGTTTCAACATTGCCTGGAATACGCGCTCCTGGCGCCCTGGCGGGACCACGCCCCGGTCCAAGGAAAAGACGCTGGCATGGAGTGTTGGTGAAACGAGGTTGTTCTCGCGGGGGAGAGAAAGCTCCCGCTTGGACTCCGTAATGTCCGCATCGGTGAAGTATCCCGAAAAATAGGTGCCCGCAGCCTCGTCCCAGAGCACCGTGTTGATTGCCTGTTTCAGTTCGGTGGCCGCCGTGGCAAAACGGCGGCTATCGGCCCTCTCGCCGACGGTCGCCGCCAGCTTGGAGGCATCCTCTAGCGCACGACAGACAAAGACATTCAGCGTGGTCCCCTCACCGGTAAAATAGCCAACCGGATTGCCCCAGACCACCCAGTCGCGGGCGCGCACCAGGCCCCGTTCGGTCCGACGGGCAAGAAAGTAATCCATCTGGGCTGCAACCGCCGGCCAGATTTCCCGAACCGTATTTTTGTCGCCAGTGGCTTCTTCGTAAAGGCGCACCCCTTCGACCCAGTCACAGGCGCGGTCTTCCATCTTGGCATGGATGTCGTAGCGGTCGGAACAGGTATGGGCCTTCACCCAACCACCAGGCTGGAGCGTAAGCGCCGTGCGGCGGATCAGTTCACCCAGCAGCCTCGGGTCGCCGTAAACGGTCTGCCCGTCACTGCCCGCTGCGGACATCGCCGTGCGTGTAATCTCGAATCCCGGTGGCGTGTCATCCATCCACTCCACGCGTTCGCGGTCGGCGCAGTCCACATAGGAATCCTCACTGAGCAGCTGGCAGGAGCGGGCACACATTTTCCAAAGCTGATCCAGAAACGGATCGGAACTATTGAAGGAAGCCGGGCAATCAAACGGATATAGACGTTCAATTAGCTTGAATCCCGTGATTGTCGCCTGCCCCTTTCCAACAACGACCGCGCCTTGGGCTATCCCGCGCGAGTCGATGGTGAAGTAACTTTGTGTTCCGGCTTTGGCTACATAGGAGACATCATAGGGTTCAATCGCGATCTCCGTGCCCGCTGCCGCTTCAAAAGTAATCAATGGATACGTCTGGACTATCCGGTCAGACGTGAATTCCAGTTTCTCACCGGCTTTGAGCGTCACCGGCAGGCTCACCCCGTTGGCAAAATGAACCGGCACGACAGTTTCCCTCAGTCGGGGAATACGCCGCGGAGTAAGCGGCCCCCATGTGGCTCCGGAAATCTTGGACGCAGTCTTCCATTGGGAATCGTTGTAGTCAGGCTGCGTCCAATCGCCGTCTTCCACAGTGGTGTCGACCAATGTTTCACCCAGATTCGGCCAACTGGCGCCCACGGCGCGGAACCGAGTTGCGTTCGTCCACTTCCACGATTCGTCCGTGGACCAAAGCGCCCGCTGACCGATCTGAAGCTCCGCGGTCACACCCGGCTGATGCCTCATCACCTTGCCCCCGGAAAGGTTTCCGATACAAAGCAGGGCCACGCTGTTCCTTCCAACATGCAACCAGGGAGTGATCTCCACCGAATCATATTCCGGCCCGTTAGGCTGGAATCGTGCCGGACCACGCTCCACATACGTTCCGTTCACCCACAGGATGTAGCGGGCGTCGGCAAAGAGTTGCAGACGGGCGACGGCCGGCTTTTGGTCCAAACTGAAATTCTTGCGAAAGCCAACCGCGACTCCTGCTTGGTCCGTACGCGCGAGGTCCTGCGTCCAGATGAAGGCCGACTGAAGCCGTCGACCGATCGGATCCTGCACGATCCTGAGAACATCGGACAGCGGTGGTACCGCCTGTGACAGCGGGTTCGCTATCTCGGGAACTCTCGCGGATCCATTGGAGGGCGGTTCGGCATGGACCTTGATGACACAACCAAAGAGAACGACTGCCAGCATGAAGCCGGCTGTCGTCGCCGTTCCGCTCAAAAGCGGTTTTCCATGTGTGCTGAGAATCATGATCAAAATGTGACCCCACTACTGGCAAACGTGGACCTGCACTACGTAGAGCGCTTGGCGTTCCGCGACGGCTACCGCGGCTCGTTTATCGTCCGCTCGGCGTCTATCAACGCTTTCAAGACAGAGGCGAATGGCAGCGGTGTTTCGAAGAACATGTCCGCCATTTTTCCGTAGTCGTTTTCTATCTCGCGCAACCGGTGCTCCGGTGGCACCACATGGAAGCTTCCCGGAACGGCTTCATTGTAATGCGCCCATCCGGACGCAAAGAACCGGCTCTTGTGGCGAGCCACCCGCGCCAGCACGTCCGTCCGCTTAATGGCCGGCCCACTGACAGGATGGGTTACCAGAGCGGCGAAATCCGAGTAGTGCCGCGAAAACCGGGCGCGCAGTGCCTGTTCTCGCGGCCGGTGATACTCCGCATGTAAGATCGTGGCCTTTTCCCAGAACGTGCGCTCGACTTCCAATGCCACAACCGTCCCGTAGAGTTCGGTAAGTTCGTCGGAAAACTCTTCCGCCAGGATCGACCGCACAGTATGGTCCCCTGTCGGCTGTTGATCCGTCAGCGAACCAAATTCTACCTTAACTTCCGGTCGAACATAGGCGTCGTATGCCACTGCGACTGGGTAACTAAAAAGGACTACCGGCGAATGCGTCGTTTCATCAACGATAGCTTCGATCTTCCATGAGCGGGCGAGCGGTCCGCCCAGTTGGGAGATGATCGCCCGCTCAATCGCTGGCGCAATCTGTGTCCGGACGGCCGCTTCACACAGTATTTCCACCCGTTTCTGGTTCCTATCTCGCTGGGTACGCGAGGAAGCCTCTTCCAAGGCGGCTTCATCAATACCAAGAAACTCAGGGCTGAGTGAGAGATCAATATCCTCTGAGAATCTAGAGATGATTCGAAAGACCTTGGACAGGGAGGTGCCCCCTTTAAAGACGAGGTTAGCGCGCAACGTGGGCGACTCGTAGATTTCCCGCAAGAGCCAGCAGACCCAGAAATCCTTTTCTACCAGCCACGGACGCAGATTGCGGCGAGCTGCTGCTTCCGTGAAGAAGGCCGCCCGATCAGAGGCAGGCAGGCGGGCGAATTTACGCATGTCGCACCCCCTCGGCCACAGAGTGCAGATGCGGACGTATCCATGCCGGGGCCAGGAGGCTGTCCTTAAGAAGCGCCCGACGGTCGCCAGGTTTCAGCGAGGTTCGTAGAGTCGCGATCCGCTCGGGCGTGATATTCGCCTTACCTAGGTAACGTAGCGCCTGGATGACCGTGCCGCTGATCCGGCCACTTGTCGCCATGTTACGGGGTGTAGTGCGCCGAAATCGGATCTCCTGCCGCCCGACTCTAACAATCCGGGTGGGCCCATCGGTCAGAAAGACGATCTTGGCCGGCACTTGCTCGGAAAGTCGCAGTAGGTTGGCTGCATAGGCCCCGGATGGCAGTAACCGGATACGTTCACTGCCGACCAGCGCCCGCGCAATCGCGTCGGGATCGGGCGACAACACGCCAATCCGGGGATGTGCTTTGGGGTAGTCGTAAAGTCCCTGAGTGAGGCGGCGGATCTTGCCATGCGCCACCAAGCGACCGAGTACGACCCCGACAGCGCGAGGGTCGCCCAGATCGCCAAAGGCCTTAGGCGTAAAAACCCAACCCCGGCCATGGGCGATAATGCGCGAGAGGATTTGCTGAGCGGTCATAGGGTCTTCGATCCGGCGTGAATGTTGAAAATACATGCTACTTTTTTCAACAAGAAAGAGGGCTCATCCAACGGATACGCGGTATCCAGCGACATCGCATACAGTAGCGATACCCGCCTCCGCCTTGTCTCAACGCGCCGGCACGATCCTCCAAAACGCATCGGCCTCCTCCGGTGTGACCAAGTTAAGGTAATGCTTCTTGACGATCGCCTCTGAATTGCCCGCTTGGAGGGCCGTATCCCCCATACTGCGGAATTTGGCGACATGCATCGAAATAAAGACGTGGCGTAAGACATCGTGTCCGAGGGAAAACTTCTTTCGAACCTCCGCCAAGAGGTTAGAGGCACTCCTTGGAATGATTGGATATCGTTCCACCGGATACCGCGTCAGCCAGGCATGGAGGCATGGCTGGATCATGACCTGACGGACATCCTTCGTTTTCGCCAGATCCGGGGTAATGCGGATGACACCTGCCTTCAGATCGACGATGCGATCGATATTCTCCAGTTTCGCAATGCGTGTGATTTCCCCGCCGTTGATCGCCGGCCGCAGGCCCGCAAATGTTGACAACGCAAAATAGGGCACCAGGCATCCGGGTTCGAGTGGCTTGCTCGGGCTTCCGCGGTAGGTTTCGAGGAAGGCAAAAAGGTCCTTCACTTTGCCTGCGGAGAGAATCTCCGGGATTCCCTGGGCGACCTCGAATTTCTCCACGTCTTTCACCGGGTTGTTTACGATCCATTTTCTGGGCGGCTTTTCGCACCACACGAAGAACGCGTTCAGGTCGGCCCGAAGATTGTTCCACGTCTTGCCGGTCACTCCACGGGACTTCAGAAAGTCTATAATGTCGCCGGTGCCGATTTCCGAGAGCTTCTTGTTGCCGTGTATAAAGGCAAAACTCGTGAACGTGGTTTTATAATCCTGGAAGGTTGTCCGGCGCAGATGCGCGCGGCGCTCATCGAGGAAGAGCGGGATAGATTCAGCAAAACTCTTTTGGGTGAGTGTGTCCCGGAAGGTGCGCAGCAGCCAATCGGCCGCCAGCACCAAAGAGTAGCGCCCTTGCAGACGTTGAAGGGCCGCCTCGGCATCACGGAGTTGCTCGCCGGACAGGTGGCTCGCGGTCGTGCGCACCAGCTTCGCTTCGTTGAGCGCCTGGATTTCCTTCTCAGCTTTGTGCGCCTCGGCGGCCTCCCGGTCGGAGAAGAACCTGCGATGCCGGGTGCCGTTGATCCGGCCGTCCACCTTCCACGCGAAATAGGTGTGCCCATTGGCCTGCAGCTTCACTTTCCGCACCGAAAAGTAGCTCGTTTTTCTCATTATGGCCCTATTATGGCCCACGCAAATGGGCTATAAAAGGCTCAAATTGGAAACGTCATAGGTAAAAGCAAGTAACATCACGGGGATTCGAACCCCGTGATATGAAACGATGCTCTGGATAAGGCCGGCGCACGGGGCATCCATGCGACCCGACCGGCGCTTGCGAGCCGCGGGAAACGCATGCCGGGATCTGCGCCCG
>Ga0182027_10011034_pt1 | contig 12802 bp, 20 predicted proteins | sample 712E1DmetaG_FD_121300 | JGI IMG/M metagenome (GOLD analysis project Ga0182027, IMG submission 121300) | Permafrost microbial communities from Stordalen Mire, Sweden - 712E1D metaG (Illumina Assembly) | ecosystem: Environmental > Terrestrial > Soil > Wetlands > Permafrost | place: Sweden...
CATGATCAGCTGCGATTCGATCTGGTTGACCGTGTCCATGGCCACACCCACAACGATAAGAAGCGAGGTGCCGCCAAAGTAGAAGTTGACCCCCATACCGTGAATCGCCCAGGTCGGCAGGTTCTCAAAGACGCGGCCGACGAGCCATAACTTGTCAAAACGGATGCCAGAGATGAGGAAGGTCGGCACCAATGAAATCACAATAAGATAAAGCGCGCCCACCAGCGTGATGCGGGTGAGGATGTCGTTAATGAAGTCAGACGTGCGCTTGCCTGGCCGGATTCCGGGGATGAAGGAACCCGACTTACGGAAGTTGTCCGCGATGTCGTCCGGCTTCATAATGATGGACACATAGAAGTAAGCGAAGAAGATGATGCCGAGCATGTCCAGCAGTTCATACCAGGGATAGCCAGGCGCAAGCGCCTGCATGATGGGCTGGAGGAACTTGCTGTTCTGCACCCACTCGACCTGGCCGAAGAGCATGGGGGCCGAGAGGATAGAGCTGGCGAAGATGACCGGCATGACGCCGCCGGAGTTCACCTTGAGGGGCAAATGGCTGGATTGGCCGCCCATCATGCGTCGGCCAATGATGCGGCGTGCGCTCTGGATGGGAATGCGGCGCTCGCTGCGTTCTACAAAGACGATGAAAGCGACTACGGCGATCATGCCAGCGACAAGAAACAGCACGATCAGAAAGGACATGGAACCCCAGGCGTCGGTCTGAATCTTCTGCACTAGCTCGGCTACGCCGCGGGGCAGGCCGGCGACGATGCCGGAAAAGATGAGCAGGCTCATCCCGTTGCCGATGCCGCGGTCTGTGATCTGCTCGCCCAGCCACATGATGAAGGCTGTGCCTGTGGTCAGCGTAATGACGGTCATCAGCACGAAGCCGGCGCCGGGATTGAGAACGAGGCCTTGGCGGGTGAGGATCGCGGCGATGCCGATGGACTGCAGGGCACCAAGGATCACGGTGAGGTAGCGGGTCCACTGCGTGATCTTGCGGCGGCCGAGTTCGCCTTCCTTCTGGATGCGCGCGAGTGGCTCATAGACCACGGTGAGAAGTTGAAAGATGATGGAGGCCGTGATGTAGGGCATGATGCCCAGCGCAAAGATGGTCATACGGCGCAGGGTACCGCCGCTAAACAAATCCATCAGGCCGAGGGCCGAACCGTTCTGCCCGCTGAACATGAGTTCCAACTGGTGGGCGTTGACGCCGGGGGTGGGAATCCACGCACCGAGGCGATAGACGGCAAGGATGCCCATGGTGAAGAGCACGCGCTTGCGCAGATCGGGAATCCGGAAAATATTGAGAAATTTCTCAAGCATCTTTGCTTATCCGCTTCAGGCGTTTTGCCGCCGCTCGAATCGTTGACTTACACCAACATCTTAGTGCATTTCCGGATTCCGAATGAGCTTACGAGAACCCAGCACATGCTGCCTATGCGGGCCATCACACATGAGACCGGGCTTCCTAAGTCCAGGCCTGTGAACCTGGGAGGCCCTGAATCCGCTGAGCTTAGGCCGTTGCCGGCGCTTCCGCACCACCAAGAACCACAGCCTTGCCGCCAGCTTTTTCGATTTTCTCGATGGCCGACTTGGAGAACTTGTGGGCGTGGATGGTGAGGGCGGAGGTCAGTTCACCGGAGCCGAGAATCTTGATGAGCGCCTTCTTGCTGGAGGCGAGACCGAGCTTCTTGTAATCGTCGAGACCGATTTCGGTGACCTTGAGATCGGCGATTGTCTCGGCGATGCGGTCCAGGTTGACGACCGTGTACTCGGTGCGGAAGATATTGGTGAAACCGCGCTTGGGCAGACGGCGATGCAGCGGCATCTGGCCGCCCTCAAAACCGCGCATGAGGCTGAAGCCGGAGCGCGATCCCTGGCCCTTGTGGCCACGGGTTGAGGTCTTGCCCATGCCGGATCCCATGCCCCGGCCCACACGCTTGCGCCCGGTATTGGCTTTCCTGGGCGCGCGCAAATTCGATAGATTCTTCATGTTTTCCTCGCTGTAGCGCCGGCGGGGTTGGTCCCTGCCGACTCGCGTTCAAATGCAGCTTCTAGCTATTAGCTTCTAGCTCGTATCGCTGGAGCCCGATGAATGACGCTCCGGGATGAAAAAGCTAGAGGCCAAGAGCCTGAGAGCTAGCTTTCCAGAATTCGGACCAAGTGCGGGATGGCTTTCACCATGCCACGGGTGGATTCTGTGTCGACGCGCTCGACGATCTGATTGAGGCGCGTGAAGCCCAAGCCCTTCACGACGGCCCTGTGCTTGGCCGGAGTGGAGTTCTGGGAACGGTAGTATTCAATGCGAATCATTTTGGTTGCGGTTTTAGCCGCAGTCTTGGTCGCTGCCATGGCTTACATCTCCTCCACGGTCTTGCCGCGCATGTTCGCCACTTCTGCCTTGTCGCGCAACTGGATCAGCGCGTCGAAGGTGGCCTTGACGACGTTGTGCGGGTTGGGAGAACCGAGACTCTTGGTGAGCACGTTCTGCACACCAGCCGAGGTCATGACCGCGCGCACGGCACCGCCGGCGATTACGCCTGTTCCTTCTGGAGCCGGCTTCAGGAGCACCTGTCCTGCGCCGTAGCGGCCCAGCACCAAGTGCGGAATCGAAGTCTCGGTCAGGTTGACCCGGATCAGGTTCTTCTTGGCCGCTTCGATCCCCTTGCGAATCGCCTGGGGAACTTCCTTGGCCTTACCTGAACCGTGACCGACCACGCCCGAAGCGGCGTCGCCTACGACGACCAACGCGGCAAACGACATGTTTTTGCCGCCCTTGACCACTTTGGTTACGCGATTGATGGCCACCACCTGATCCTTCAGGTTGTACTGGTTGGCATCGAGTTTTTTCTTCAAGATCGTCATTGCTCTCTCGTTTTTCCTGCTAGCTTCTAGCCTCTTGCTCCTAGCTTCTAGCTCATCTTACCGATTAAAAGCCACTCCACTTAGCAAAACGAACCAGTAGCCGCAAACTGCCAGCTAGTCACTGCTCTTAGAATTCCAGCCCTGCTTCGCGGGCGGCATCGGCCAGAGCCTTGATACGCCCGTGATAAAGGTAGCCGCCGCGATCGAAGACCACCTTCTTGATTCCCTGCTTGACAGCCAGTTCAGCGACAGCTTTGCCAATCTCTTTGGCCGAGGCGATGTTGCCGCCGGTCTTGAGCTTGAGCTGCATCGAGGAGGCCGAAACCAGGGTTTCGCCCTTCTGGTCGTCGATCACCTGCGCGTAGATGTGGTTCAGCGAGCGGTAGATGTTGAGCCGCGGCCGTTCGCCGGTTCCGGACAGCTTGGCGCGGATGCGCGCGTGAATGCGCTGGCGGATTGCGTTTCTCTTGTTTTCGGTAATCATGGGTCTCTCGTTCCTATCAGCGGAGCCGCCTTGCGGCGCCGTTCGGGTGAATTCAGTTCATCGTTGCAGTTCTTAGTTCGCAGTTCGTAGTTCACAGTAGGTGAGGTGCGCGATCGAACTGTGAACTATGAACAACCGACTGCGAACTGCCTTTATTACTTCGCGCCCGTCTTGCCGGCCTTCTTCTTGAGCTTCTCGTCGGAGTAACGCACGCCCTTGTTCTTGTAAGGGTCGGGCTTGCGGAGCGAACGCATATCGGCGGCCACCTGGCCAACCTTCTGGCGGTCGATGCCGCTGATGGTGAGGTGAGTCTGCTTGGGGTCGATTGCTACTTCAATCCCCGAGGGCAGAGGCACCTCAATGGGATGCGAATAGCCAAGAGTGAAGACCACGGTTCCCTTGCCCTTCAACTCGGCGCGGTAACCGATGCCGACGATGTCGAGTTCACGGGTCCAGCCCTTGGTGACGCCCTGCACCGCGTTGAAGACGAGCGCGCGGGTGAGGCCGTGGAAAGCGGCGTGCTTGTCGCTGTCGCGGTTGACGTTCAGAATTCCGTCCTTGGTTTCAAGCGAGATGCCGTCGGCGATCAACGCCGTGACCTTACCCTTGGGGCCCTCGACCAGAACCGTGTTGCCCTGCACTGTGTACTTGACGCCCGCGGGCAGCGGGATCGGCTTCTTTCCAATACGCGACATTGTTTCAATCCTTTGCTGGCTTGCGAGTCCCGAAGAAGCGGTTAGCCTGTTCGTTCCACTGCAGCCCGAGAAACAGTTCACAGTTCGTAGTTCCCAGTTCGCAGTTTCCAGCATTGGACTGTGAACTATGAACTGTCAGCTACGAACTGGCTTTGTTACCAAACTTCGCAGAGCAACTCGCCGCCTACGCCTTCGCGGCGCGCCTGACGACCGGTCATGACGCCCTTGGGGGTGGTCATGATGGAGATGCCAAGACCGCCCTGGACGCGCTTGATCTCGTCGTGGGCAATGTAGACACGGCAGCCAGGACGCGAGATGCGCGCCAGATCGCGGATAGCCGCCTCGGTGCCGCCGTACTTCAGGTACACGCGGAGCACCAGCTTGCCGTCCTCTTCCTGGGTCTTGTAGTTCGAGATGTAGCCCTCTTCCTTGAGGATGCGGGCAATCTCGGTCTTCAACTTGGAAGCTGGGACATCCAACTTCTGATGACGCGCCCGGATCGCATTCCGGATCCGCGCCAGAAAATCTGCTACTGGGTCGGTCAGACTCATTCCTTCTCCTTCATTCCCCGTTCGTCCGCAGAGCGGAAACCAGCGGGAATGGTTGCTGCAGTTCTCAGTTCGTAGTTCTCAGTCTCCCATCGCCGTCACGCCATTCAACCGCAACAGCGAACTTGGAACCGCGAACTAGTTTGCTACCAACTCGACTTGACGACGCCGGGGATCTCCCCCTTGAGCGCCAGCGACCGGAAACACAAGCGGCAAACGCCGAACTTGCGCAGAAAACCTCGCGGCCGTCCGCAGAGTTGGCACCGATTGTGCTTGCGGCAGCTGAACTTCGGCTTCCGCGCGTCTTTTACTCTTTTTGCAGTAGTTGCCATAATCCTCTTATCCCCGCGCCCTACGCGCCTACCCGGAAGGGCATGCCGAAGTGCTTGAGCAACGCGCGTGCTCCATTGTCATCCTGAGCCGTGGTCACGATGGTGATGTTCATGCCCTTCAGCTTCTCCACCTTCGAGTAATCGATCTCCGGGAAGATCAACTGGTCGCGCAGCCCGATCGTGTAGTTGCCGCGCCCGTCGAAGCTCTTGGTTGACACTCCGCGAAAATCGCGAACCCTGGGCAGCGCCGTCGAGATCAGGCGATCGAGAAACTCGTAGGCCTTGTCAGAACGCAGCGTAACCATGGCGCCGATCGACATGCCGGCGCGCACCTTGAAGGCCGCAATCGACTTCTTCGCTTTGGTGGTCACCGGCTTCTGGCCAGCAATCGAGGTCAAATCGGCAACCAGCGGATCGAGCAGCTTGGTGTTTTGCGTGGCTTCGCCGAGGCCCATATTGATGACGATCTTCTTGAGGGCCGGCACGGCCATCGGGTTCTCAAGACCAAGCTCCTTTTGAAGAGCCTGCTTGATCTCCTTGTGATACTTCTCTTTCAATCTTGCTGCCATTTCTCTGCTCTCTTTCTTCCGGGTGCCGGAGTGGCCCGCATTTCGCATTTGGCCGTTTACCGATGCGGAAGGGACTTGCCGTCCAGCGAAACGCGCTTCGCGCTTCTCAAGCCGGCTTTAAACGAAACTACTTTTTCGTGGGCAGCGTTTGTCCACACTTCTTGCAAACGCGCACACGCATGTCGCCTTCGAGCTTGTGGCCGACGCGCGCCGGTCCGCAGTTAGGGCAGACAAGCATCACGTTCGACACGTTAATGGGCGACTCCTGCTCGGCGATACCGCCCTTGGTGCGCTGGCCGGTCTTACTCGAAACCGTCTTCTTGACCACCCGCACGTGCTCGACGAGGACCGTGCCCTTGTCGGGAAACACGCGCAGCACGCGGCCCGTCTTGCCGCGGTCGGTGCCCGTGAGCACCTTGACCGTATCGTTGCGATGAATATTCAAACTCGGCATTTCTTCTCCAAGAAGCAGCTTCTAGCCGCTAGCTTCTAGCTCTTAGCTTTTCACTGCCAACTTCCAACTTCTTCAACTCTGCCCGCCTCATCGCCAAACCAGCTAGAAGCCGGGAGCTAGAGGCTAGAAGCTGCCTTACACAACTTCCGGGGCCAGCGAAACGATCTTGAGAAACTTCTTTTCACGCAACTCGCGGGCAACGGGTCCGAAGACGCGCGTACCTACCGGCTCATGCGAATCGTCGATGACTACAGCCGCGTTCTCGTCGAAGCGGATATAAGTTCCGTCGCGCCTGCGATGCTCCTTGCGGGTACGAACGATGACCGCCTTGACGACCTTGCCCTTCTTCACGGTGCCGTCGGGCGAAGCTTCCTTGACTGCCGCGGTAACGATGTCGCCGAGTCCGGCCTTCTTGCCCAACCCGCCGCCCAGCGGCAGGATCACTTGCAGCTTGCGCGCGCCGGAGTTGTCGGCCACCGCGAGCATGGTTCTCATTTGCACAGCCATGGGTTCTTCTCCTTATCGCTCTCGGCTACTTGACGGCCGCTTGCGCAGCATCTTCGATCTGGCCGAGCGACGAACGCCGGACAATTTCTTCCAGGGACCAACGCTTCAGCTTGCTCAGCGGCCGGGTTTCGCGAATCCGGACCACATCGCCCATCCGCGCGGAACTCTGCTCGTCATGCGCGTAGAACTTCTTGGTCGTGCGCATGATCTTCTTGTACTTGGGGTGGGGCTTGCGCATCTCGACCTCGACCACGATGGTCTTCTGCATCTTGGTCGAGACAACCTGGCCAACCTTTTCGTTGCGCCGCGCGCCAGTAGCCGGCGCCTGCACTGCTTCTTTAGTCGCCGTCATTTAGCGGGCTCCCTTCTTGTTTTCCGTGGCTTCGGCGGCAGGGCCACCGGCGCCAAGCTCGCGCTCGCGGGCCACGGTCTTGATCTGTGCGATCTCTTTGCGCAGTTCGCGGAGCTTCTTCACTCCGTCGTTCTGCCCCAGCGAGACCTGAAAGCGAAGCCGGAAGAGTTGCTCGGCAGTCGTCTTCTCCTGATGCCGTAGCTCTTCGTCGCTCAAAGTGCGAATCTTTGCGAGTTCCATCTGTTTCTTAGCTCCTAGCTTCTAGCTTCCAGCTTCTAGCTTCCTCTTGCTCATGCGTAACTCTTCGTTTTAACGCTAAGAGCTCGAAGCTAGAGACTAGCGACCGAAAGCTGCATTTCTACTTCGCTTCGGCAACAACCTTGACGGCGCCTGGCCGCATGACGAACTTTGTCTTGAGCGGCAGTTTGTTGGACGCCAGCCGCATTGCCTCTTCGGCGACGGAGGGAGATACCCCTTCCATCTCGAACAGGATCTTGCCCGGCCGGACAACAGCAACCCAATGGTCCAGCGCGCCCTTGCCCGAGCCCATGCGGACTTCGGCCGGCTTCTTGGTAATCGGCTTGTCCGGGAAGAGGCGCAGCCAGATCTTGCCGCCGCGCTTGATGAACCGCGTCATCGCAATACGGCTGGCTTCGATCTGCCGGTCGGTAATGTAACCGCACTCCAGCACCTTCAGCCCATATTCCCCGAACGACAGCGAAGAGCCACGCCACGCCTTACCCCGGCGCTTGCCCTTCTGCTGCTTGCGAAACTTCACCTTCTTTGGCATCAACATAACGAAAACCTCGAAAAAACCAGTTCTTAGTTCACAGTTCTCAGTTCTTAGAAATTCGCGCCACAACAAACCGACCCTGTGAACTGCGAACTATGAACTGCAAACTTTCTTAAAATACGCTCGTGCCGACCGGCGGCACCTGACGGCGCTTCTGCTCGTAGATGTCGCCGCGATAGATCCATGTCTTGACGCCGATTACGCCGTAGGTGGTGTGCGCCTCGGTAAAGCCGTAGTCGATGTCGGCCCGAAGAGTGTGCAGCGGCAAACGGCCCTGCAGATACCACTCCGAGCGCGCGATTTCGTTGCCATTCAAGCGGCCCGAAACCCTGACTTTGATTCCCTTGCAGCCGAAACGCAGGGCAGAATCCACACTCTTGCGCATGGCGCGGCGGAAGCTGACGCGCTTCTCCAACTGGAGGGCGATGTTCTCCGAGACCAGTTGGGCATCCAGCTCCGGCTTGTTCACCTCGATGATATCGATGAACACGTCGCGGCTGGTGCGCTTGCCGAGTTCGGTCTTGAGCTTTTCGATCTCGGCGCCCTTGCGGCCGATCACGATGCCCGGACGGGCGGTGCGGATCAGGAAGCGCAGCTTGTTGCCTGGTCGCTCGATCTCAACCGAGCTGACGCCCGCAGCCTTCAGCTTGTCGCGCAACTCCGCCTTGAGCTTGACGTCCTCGACCAGGAGCTTGTCATACTCGCGCTCCGAGAACCAGCGCGAACGCCACGGCTTGTTCACTCCGAGCCGAAATCCGTAAGGATGGACTTTCTGTCCCATATGCTTTTCCCTCTAGGCCTTTTTGCTGGCCTTCTTCGATGCCTTTGTTGCCTCGGCCGCGCTTGTTTCCGCCTGCGGCTCCTTGATCTTCTTTGCCGATGTCTTGGCTGCCTTGGGCGCCGCTGCCTTTTTCTTCGCGGCCTTTGGCGCTTCGGTCTTCGACGCCGCCACCGGCACTTCGACCTTCGTCACCAGGCCCGCAGTTCCCGGGCGCTCGGCCACGGTCAGCACGATATGCGTCAGTCTCCGCTGATAGCGGTAGGCGCGTCCCATGGGGGCCGGGCGGATGCGCTTCATGCGCGGCCCGTCGTTGGCGATAGCCGTCTTGACGTAGAGATTGTCCACGTCAACATCGTTTCCCTGCTCGCCGGATACATACTTCGCGTTGTCGACCGCCGATGTCAGCAGCTTGAAGATCACCGGGGCGATGCGCTTTTTCGTAAAGGCCGCCGTCTCCAGCGCCTCCTGGACTCCACGGCCCTTGATCAGCTCCAGCACCAAGCGCGCCTTCTGCGGCGACACGCGCTGAAACTTGGCCTCGGCCCGATATTCCTTTGTCTCGACTGCCATGACTATGCCTTCCTCGAACTTGAGCTTTCAGCCTTCTGCTCTCAGCTTTATCCCGCCCCTGCCCGGCCGTCGCTTCAAGGCGATGAACCAGAGGCTAGAGGCTGCTCATCTCTACCTGGGCTTCGCGCCAGCCTCGGCTGACTTGCCGCCGCCGCCAGTGTGTCCCTTGAACGTACGCGTCGGCGCGAACTCGCCCAGCTTGTGTCCCACCATGTTCTCGGTCACGTAGACCGGGACGAACTTCTTGCCGTTGTGTACGGCAATGGTGTGACCCACGAACTCCGGAAAGATCGTCGAGCGGCGCGACCAGGTCTTGACCACCTTCTTGTCGTTGGCCTGGTTCAGCACCTCGATCTTCACGGTCAGGTGCGCATCCACGAACGGGCCCTTCTTTGTCGAACGTGCCATAAATCCTTAGCTCCTCTACTTCGCCCGGCGGCTGACGATGAACGTGTCGGTCCGCTTGTTGTTGCGTGTCTTGTAGCCGCGCGTGGGCTGGCCCCACGGGGTAACTGGATGACGTCCGCCGGAGGTTTTGCCTTCGCCGCCGCCGTGCGGGTGATCAACCGGGTTCATCGTGACGCCGCGGTTGGTGGGGCGAATGCCCTTCCAACGGTTACGTCCAGCCTTGCCGATGGATACGTTCTCGTGATCGGTGTTGCCGACCTGGCCGATGGTCGCCATGCAGGCGGCGAGGACCTTGCGGGTCTCGCCGGAAGGCAGCTTGAGCAGGGCGTAATCGCCCTCCTTGGCCACCAACTGCGCCTGTGTTCCGGCGGAACGCGCCATCTGCGCGCCCTTGCCGGGCTTGAGTTCGATGGCATGCACCGTGGTGCCAGCGGGAATATTTTTGAGCGGCAGCGCGTTACCCACGAGAATATCTGCTTCAGGGCCCGAGCTAACGGTCGCGCCGACCTTCAGCCCAACCGGCTGAAGAATGTAGCGCTTTTCGCCGTCCGCGTAGTGCACCAAGGCAATGCGCGCCGAGCGGCCTGGATCGTACTCGATCGTCGCGACTTTCCCCGGCACTCCAAATTTTTCGCGCTTGAAATCGATCAGGCGCAGCTTCTGCTTATGCCCGCCGCCATGGTGGCGGATGGTCAGGTCGCCCGTGTTACGGCGCCCGCCCGTACGCTTGCGAACCGCCAACAGCGGCTTGTGCGGCGTATCGGTCGTCAGGTCGTCATTGACGAGCGAGGTCTTAAACCGCAGCGTCGGGGTTATCGGTCTGTATGTCTTGATTGGCATCGTCTTTGTCCTTAACGAGCTTTCAGCTATCAGGTTTCAGCCTTCAGCTCGTCCTGCTCAAACAAACTTTCGTACTTACTTTTCGCTCCCAATTTCGCTCCCACATTTCCGAAGCTAAGAGCTAGAAGCTAACAGCTAAAACGCTGCTTTACAGATTGCTCACATACTCGGGCAGCTTTTCGCCAGCCTTCAGCTTGACGTAAGCCTTTTTCCAATCAGGCCGGAAGCCGGCAAACTTGCCGCGACGCCGTTCCTTGCCCACAACATTGGCAGTGCGAACCGTTGCCACCTTTACCTTGAACAACGCCTCAACAGCCTGCTTGACTTCGGTCTTGGAGGCATCGGGGGCAACTTCAAACACCAGCGTCCCTTCGGTCTCTTTCACGCCCAGTCCCTTTTCGGTGATCAGGGGGCGGCGGATTACGGTATAAAGAGTCGGCATTATGCGGCCTCCGTCTGCGCGGCGAGCTTGCGTGCGGCAGCGCTGCGTTTGGATACAGACTTCTCAAGCGCCTCGCCCAACTGCTCGATGGCGGCCTTGGAGAAGATGGCCCGCTCATAGCGCAGCAGATCGTAGGGGTGCACTTCGTTGTTGAGCACCAGCTCCACGCCTTCGAGGTTGCGCGCGCCCAGAATCAGGGCCTGAGAGAGCGTCTTGCCATTCTCAACCAAGAGCGCAGTGCGGGTCACATTCAGCTTGCTAAGCGCCTGCCGGTAGAGCTTGGTCTTGGCTTCCTTCAGCTCGAACGAATCCACAACCGTCAACGTGCCGTCGGCGAGCTTGGAGGCCAGCGCCGCGCGCAGGGCGCCGAGCAGCTTCTTGCGCGGAAACGCATAGTCGTAGCTGCGCGGCTGCGGTCCGTGTACAGTGTAGCCGTGCCGCCAGAGCGGCGAGCGCACCGAACCGATACGAGCCCGGCCCGTGCCCTTCTGCTTCCACAGCTTCTTGCCAGAACCGGCGACTTCGGTGCGGCTCTTGGTCTTGTGCGTGCCCTGGCGCAGAGAAGCACGATAGTGCTTGACCGCCTCCCAAAGCAAGGCCTCGTTGACCTGGTCGGGCGCAAACACTGCGTCGGCCAGCTCGATCGAGCCTACCTTTTCGCCGTTCAGATTTACTACATCCACATTTGCCATCGTCTTCTTCTTCTGCCGGAATCTTCCCCAGCTTCAATTTCTTTGCGCCCTTCAAACCCGGACGCCAATCTCACGTGTGCCCGAAGGCGCTCTTACCTGGACGGTCAGTCCTACTTGCGCTTGCCGCCGGCCTTCTTCGAAGCCTTCAACGGATCGACGGTGCCGGATCCGGCGAAACCACGGCGCTCGCGCGGCGGGGTCTTGGCCTTGGAAATCAGGACATAGCCTTCACGCGATCCGGGCACCGCGCCCTCGACCATCAGAAGATTCTCCTCGATGTCGATGCCGCGAATGCGTAAATTGCGCACGGTAATTTGCGCGGCGCCCATGTGCCCTGGCATACGCTGGCCGGGAAACACGCGCGACGGAAAACTGGAGGCGCCGATGGAGCCCTGCACCTGAAACATATGTCCGTGCGACTTGGGTCCACCAGCGAATCCGTGCCTGCGCACGACGCCAGCAAAACCGCGGCCCTTGGAGGTGCCGATCACGTCGACAAAGCGCGCCGTGGAGAAGATGTCGACCAGAACCCGGTCGCCGGCCTTGACCGCAACCGTGCCCTCGGCGTCCAACTCAAGCGTGACTTCCTTGATAACCTTCACCGGCGGCGCTTCGGTCTTGGCGAAGTGGCCCGCCTGCGGCTTGGTCACGTTCTTCGTCTTGACGAACTCAACGAGTCCGATCTGTGCGGCTTCATAGCCGTCTTTCGCCAGCGTCTTCAACTGCGTAATCACGCAAGGGCCAGCCTGCAGCACCGTAATTGGGTGTACATCGCCCTTTTCATCGAAGACCTGCGTCATGCCGATCTTTTTGCCAAGAATTCCAGTAACTGCCATGTCTTCCTCGCCTCATCATGCGATGCAGCTTCCACCGCACTGCCGGGGTCCTTCCGGACCTTTTATAGCGCTTCGCGCTGTTGACCCAAGACCTTACGCCCGAGCGGCCAGCTTACTTCTCGAATGCCTTGATCTCGACGTCGACGCCGGCCGGAAGATCGAGCTTCATCAGCGCGTCCACGGTTTGCTGCGTCGGTTCCAGAATGTCGATCAGCCGCTTGTGGGTGCGAATCTCGAACGCCTCGCGCGACTTCTTGTCCACGTGCGGCGAACGCAGCACGCAATACTTGTTCTTGATTGTCGGCAAGGGAATAGGTCCGGCCACTGTTGCGCCGGTGCGCTTGGCCGTCTCCACGATTTCGCCCGTAGAGGTATCGAGCACACGATAGTCATATGCCTTCAACCGAATTCGAATCCTCTGTCCTACCATGACCGTCCTCAATCAAAGTTCAGGTTTCAGAGATCAGTTTCCGTTTCCTTCAACTGATCTCTGGCCCTTGATCTCTGTCCCTGCTACTTGATAATCTCTGAAACCGTACCTGCGCCCACCGTGCGGCCGCCTTCGCGGATCGCGAAACGGAGGCCCTTTTCCAAAGCCACCGGCGTGATCAGCTCAACCGTCAGTTCCACG
>Ga0182027_10011035_pt1 | contig 12802 bp, 7 predicted proteins | sample 712E1DmetaG_FD_121300 | JGI IMG/M metagenome (GOLD analysis project Ga0182027, IMG submission 121300) | Permafrost microbial communities from Stordalen Mire, Sweden - 712E1D metaG (Illumina Assembly) | ecosystem: Environmental > Terrestrial > Soil > Wetlands > Permafrost | place: Sweden...
ATGACCCACGCACGCCTCTTTGACACCGCGACGTTGCTTTCAGATAGCCGCGTCCTCATGGCCGGAGGGTGGACAGGCACTGAGGCGAACAGTGGGCTCCAGACAACTATCGCCTCCGCCGAGCTGTATGACCCGAAGACCGGGACCTTCAGTCCGACCGGCTCAATGACCACCGATCGTAGCGGTCATACCGCTACGGCGCTGCCGGACGGTCGGGTTCTGGTCGCCGGGGGAGAAGATGACTCGGGGGCCAGTCTCGCCTCAGCCGAGCTATTTGACCCGCGGACCGGCACATTCGACACTGCCGGGTCGATGTCCACCAGCCGCGATGGGCATACCGCGACGTTACTGTCCGACGGGCGCGTCCTCATCGCAGGAGGCATCGTCCGACCGCCCTGGGAACCCATCGACGTCCGCACCGTACTCGCCTCAGCCGAGGTCTACCAGCCTCCGCCGAGACTGAGGTGACGCCTCGGCGGAGCCAGTTGGACCGAACCGTTCCTCGGGCTTGATGCCCGCGGCATCACCATCCGCTCTCACATCTCTGGCGCACTGTCAGGGGCACATCAGAGTTGAGATCGGCGGCCGATCTGGAGTAGAGCGTCCGACTGAAGCCTCGAAGATCGCCGACACCGTTGGATCCCATAGCCGCGGTCTGCCGGATCGGCTGCCGCTACTCCCCCGCCAGCAGACGGCGAAAGCCTTCCTCGTCCAGGACCGGCACGCCCAATTCCACGGCTTTGGCGAGCTTTGAGCCGGCGTTCTCGCCAGCGACAACGTACGAGGTGTTCTTCGACACGGAGCCCGAGGCTCTGCCGCCGGCGGCGCGGATGGCCTCCTCGGCGGCGGGGCGGTCCCAGCCGGTGAGCGTGCCGGTAACGACTACGGTCTTGCCGGTGAGAGGGCCCGCGTCGCCACTACTGTCGCCGACGGCGCCACTCCCGGGGCCACTCCCCGGGGCCACTCGTCTGGCGGGCGGCTCGGCAACTACGCCTGCGGTCACCAGGTCATCGAGCACGAGCGCAGTTTCGGGCGCGGCGAAGTAGCCGGCCACTGCCGCCGCGACCACCGGCCCGATGCCCGGCACTTCGAGCAACTCCTCGGCGGTCACGCCGGGCAGCGACCGAGCCACGAGCGCGGTCCACTCCCCTGCATCGATACCCTCGGCCGGCCAGCGGGAAGCGATCCAGCCGGCCAGGTCGATCGCCGTGGTCTCGCCCACCTGGGGAATGCCGAGCGCGTTGAGGATGCGCGCCAGCGGCCGCCGGCGCGACTTTTCTATCGATGCCTTGAGGTTCTCGGCGCTCTTGCGGGCAAACCGGTCGAGGCTCGCCAGGTCGTCCACTGAGACCCGGTAGAAGTCGCCGCGGGTCTTGACCAGGCCACGTTCCAGGAGCTGCTCCAGAACGGCCCAGCCGGCGCCTTCGATGTCCATCCCGCCGCGACCGGCGAAGTGGGCGAACTCGCGCGAGAGCCGGGCCGGACAGCGGGTGTTGGGGCAGTAGTGGCGGACCGCGCCCTCGTCGCGGACTACGGCCGTGCCACAGACCGGGCAGACCGCGGGCATTTCGAAGATCCGCTCGGTCCCGGTCCGGCGCTCAGGAATCGGCCGCACAACTTCCGGGATCACGTCGCCGGCCTTCTGGAGCACGATCCAGTCGCCGATGCGCAGATCCTTGCGGTGGACCTCGTCGAGGTTGTGCAGGGTGGCGCGGGCCACAGTTGAGCCGGCGACCTTGGCCGGTCGCATGTGAGCCACCGGCGTCAGCGTGCCCGTCCGACCGACATACGGGACGATGTCTTCGAGGACGGTCTCGACCTGCTCGGGCGGGAACTTGTAGGCGATGGCCCAGCGGGGAGCGCGCGCCACCATGCCCAGCCTCTGCTGCTGGTCGTAGCGGTCGACCTTGACGACGACGCCGTCGGTTTCGTACGGGAGTTCGTGGCGTCTCTCGCGCCACTCCTCGAGGAAGCGGCAGACGCCGTCTATGTCGAGGCCTTCGGCCCGGTCGGGGTTGACCGGCAAGCCCAGGGCGGCAAGTCGGGCCAGGGCGCCGGACTGGCTCGTGGCGGCGGCGCCGGCCGCGCCACTCCCGCCGGCCGCGTCACCAGACGTGCCCACGCCACTCGCCCCGTCCTCGATCAGCTGGTACATCCACGACGAGAGGCGCCGTTCCGCGGTCACTCGCGAGTCGATCTGGCGCAGCGAGCCCGCCCCGCTGTTGCGCGGATTGGCGTAGGTCGGCAGTCCGGCCTCTTCGCGGTCGGCGTTGATCCGGGCGAACTCGGCCTTTGGCATATACACCTCGCCCCGGACTTCGACGGTGGCCTGCTCGCGCAGCCGCTCCGGAAGGACCGAGATCGTGCGCAGGTTGGCGGTCACGTCCTCGCCGGTCGTGCCGTCGCCGCGCGTCGCCCCTTGCACGAAGCGGCCGCGTTCGTAGCGCAGAGAAATGGCCAGGCCGTCGATCTTGAGCTCGGCCACGTAGCGCAGTTCGGGTGCAGACTCCGGAGCCGGAGGCAAGCCGAGGCCGCGACGTACACGGGCGTCGAAGGCACGGAGTTCATCCTCGTCGAACACGTTTCCGAGCGAGAGCATCGGCCGGCCGTGGACAACCTCACCGAACGTGCCGGTCGGTGCCGCGCCCACCCGTTGGGTCGGCGAGTCGGGCGTGACCAACGCCGGGTACGCGGTCTCGATCGCGACGAGCTCGCGCATCAACTGGTCGTATTCGGCGTCGCTCAGATCCGGGGCATCCGCCACGTAGTAAAGCTCGTTGGCCCGCCGGATGACCGGCGCCAGTTCCGCGTGGCGTCGGCGCCCGCCGTCCTCGCCCAGCGAGCGCGCTGCCTCGACGGCGTCAGGTGCTACCGGCAGCCCGACTTCGAGCCCGGCTACCATATCCGACTCGCCCATCGCCCGCCCTCCGTGAAAGAACCGACTGCGAGTCGATTCTCGCCGATCGGCCGAGCGTGCGCACGGTCTCTAGCGACTCAGGGGCTGTCGTGCCGGCCGGGCAGGTCGGGGACGGCCGACAGCGGAGCCCACGTATTGCGAACCGTCCCGTCGTCGGAGACACGGCGATGGTGATGCTCCGGACAGTGCCTGACGTAGTCCATCAACTCGCTGTATCGAGCGGAGGCCAGGCCGACCACAGAATCTCCCGCGCCGTAGTAGAGCAGCAGGGTGTCCGCGGCTTCGTCCAGAACCCAGCCGTTGGGGAAGATGACATTGTCGACGTCACCGACGGATTCGTAGGTCTTGACCGGAGACATGACCCATTCATCGGAGCGGCGCAGCACGATCTCGGGGTGCTCGAGATCGAGCAGGGCAAGACCAACGCGATAGATCGGGCCGGACGCGGTGGTGTGCGCTCCGTGGTACATGACCAGCCAGCCATCGTCAGTCGCCAGCGGCGGGGGCCCGAGGCCGATCTTGCCGGCGTCCCACCACGCCCCCTCGCGCGCTTCGAGCAGGACCGCGTGGTCGCCCCAGTGGCGCAGGTCGGGCGAGTACGACACCCAGATGTGGGCCGGACCCGTGATCGGTGCGGGGCGGTGGATCAAGACCCAACGGCCGTCGAAGCGGCGCGGCAGCAGTGCCGCGTCCTTGTCGTCGGGCGCCATGACGGGGCCGAATCGCCGGACCTCCCGGAAGTCCTTCGTCATCGCCAGCGAGACGAGAGGGCCGCGGCCGCTGTACGCGGTGTAGGTAATGGCCCACTGATCGAGTTCCGGCAAGTAAACGAGGCGCGGATCCTCGCAGCCCCAGACCTCTTCGGGGTGGTCGGGGTGGGGCGCCAGCAGGGGCTCGTCGTCGAATCGCCAGTCGGTGATGCCGTCGTCGCTGCGAGCCACGTGCAGCTGGGAGATGCCGCGCAGATCCTCTACCCGCAGCAGCAGAACCACCTCATTGCCGACGCGCGCCGCGCCGGGGTTGAAAACCGTGTTGGCAGGGTACGGCAACTGATCGGCGGTGATGATCGGGTTGCTGGGATTCCTGACGAAAAGGTTCCTGCCGCTCATCGCCGTCATCCTGAGATGCCCGTGGCGCGCCCGGCTGGGGCGTGGTCGCGGGGCTTGCTACGTGTTCCGATCGACTTTCGCAATTCACGCATCGTTTCTAGCGCGGTCAGCCACATGAGCGTGGACTCGGCGCCCTGGTTCTGGTTTGGCCCAGTCGGTGTCAGGCCATCGAAACAGCCGCCGCTCAACGGGTTGGCAATGGCGATCCCGACGTCGTTGTCGCCGAGGAACCAGCCGTATGCCATCTCCGCGGCGTCGGCATACCGCCGGCGCCCCGTGGCTCTGAATGCGCCCGCGGCCGCGGCGATCATCGACGCGGCTTCGATCGGCTGCTGATCGAAGCGACTGCGCTCACGGCCGCGCCGCCACCAATTCCGGTTGCCGATCGGCGAGAAGACGCCCGCGTCTCCGGTTTGAACTTCGACGAGCCAATCCAGGACCGAACAACCCCTCGCCAGAAGAAGGTCATTGCCCAGTCGCCGCCCGGCTGTGATCAGGCCCAACGGAACCAGGGCGTTTTCGTAGGTGAGGACGGGATCAGGCCAGGGCCATTGCATGTCGGGATCGCCGAATCTCGCAACCAGACGCGCAGCGAGGTTCTCGAACACCGGCTGAACCTCGTCCGCCACACGCGCCGTCGCGACCATGTCACACGCCACGAGAAGGGCCGAAATCGGGCGGAAACCATCGAATGACGCCGTTGCCGGCAGCGCCCGAAGGAACAGCTGCCGAGCTCGCTCGGCCATCTCGCTGCCCGGCCTCTCGACCGTCACCGACGCCAAAGCGACGAGGGCGCGCGCGTGGCAGTCCTCCGAGGCCTCGATGTCGAGCCACCGGCCGTCGGCGTCGCGGAAGTTGAGGAAGCGGCCGACCGAATAGTCGAAGGCTTCCTGCAGGAAGCGCAGCGAGTTCCGGGCGCTCAGTTCCACAGCCTCCCACCCAATCTGGCGGGAGTGGAGCATGTCCACGACAAGAGCCCGCGCCACGTCGTCGGTGCAGTAGCCAAAGCGAGGGTCAGGTTCGGCGCCGATGGCGTGCTGCCAGATCCCGACGCCGGAGGTCAAGGCGTCGAGATGCAGCCGGTTCACCGCGCGAAGGGGCCGCTTGATCGGGGCTTGCGGCGCCGCAAGACCGGTTGTGCGACTAAGCACGAACCGCCTCTGCTTGGGCCGCGCCCACAGCCAGGCCCACTCCCGAACCCACAAAGGCTCCTCGCCCAGCCAGTACGACACGGTCGAAGATCTCGCGGTACCTGGCTCCGACTTCACTCCAGATCATCGTCCGGCTGTACTCATACGCCCGCCGGCCGAGCTGCCGGCGCAGGGCCGGGTCCTGGATCAGTTCCGTCAGTGAATCGGACAGTGCGGCCGGCGAGTTCGTGCCGACCAGTCTGCCCCGGCCGGCCTCGAGCATCTCGACGGCGTAGGCGTAGCGAGTCGAGACGCACGCCCTGCCCGCGCTCATCGCGTAGGCAAGAGTGCCGGACACGATTTGGTCCTTGTTGGGGTATGGAGTCACGAAGATGTCTGCCGCGGTCAGCCAGGTGGCGAGCTCGGCCCGAGTCACGAACCGATCGATGAAGACCACTCTGTCGGCCACGCCGAGGTCTTCGGCCAGGCCCTTCAGCCTCTCGCGGTAGCTCTCACCGTCGCGCCGCAGCAGCTCCGGATGCGTGGCTCCCAGGATCACGTAGTAGGCCGTCGGATCGGCCTCGATCACGACCGGCATGGCCTCGATGACCGACTCGTAGCCCTTGCCCGGCCCGAGCAGCCCGAAGCTCAGGATCATCGGTCCCGGCTCCATGCGAATGCGCGGCTTGACCGTGGCCGGGTCCGTCAGCTGGAGGTCCGGCACGCCGTGGGGAACGATGCTCAGCTTCTCCGGCTCGACGTCGTACAGGCGACACAGCAGATCCGCAGCCGAGCGCGACATCACGACCGACGCTGCGCTGGCGTTGATCAAGCCCAGCAGCACTCGGCGCTGTCCCTCCGACGGGCTGAATGGGACCGTGTGAAGCGTCGTGACGATGGGCTTGGCCAGAGCCGCAACGAAGTCCAGGACGTAGCCACCATCGCTGCCGCCCCAGATCCCGTATTCGTGCTGGATGGAGACAACTCCGACGCCCGATTGATTGATCGACTGGGCGACCTCAAGGTAGTCCGCCCTGACGTCCCGCCTGATCCGGTATTGGACCTCGGCCGGATAGATCGCCGGACCGTCGAATGGGTGAAGAGCCGCGATCTCATGGCTGCCCGTAGCGTCGGCGAGATCGCGCGTGAACGTGGCAATGCCACAGCGACGCGGCGGGTAGGTCGCGACGAATACGTTGGCCGGACTCATAGTGCCTGACTGGACCATCAACCAGAGGCTTCTGGCAGGCCCGTGAGTGCCGGATCGGTCCGAAGTCTTCGCGGGCGTCGCAGGCCCGGAACTCGGCCAACGGCCTTCTGCCGTCTCTGGGACCAGAGCAGGCCCGGCGGCTGCACGTCCCGGTAGAGCCGATGCAATTCGAGGTCACTTCACTTTAGCCCCATATGCCGATTCCCGCCAGTGCCAAGCCCGCTGGACGGAACCCCAGCCGGGGCGCGTCAGCCGGTCAGTTCGAGATTGGCGATGCTGGCCAGCAGCGTCTTGATTCCGCCGCCGTGGGAGAACGCGACGGTTACCTCTTCGTCGTTGCGCGTCAGTTTCGACGTGACCACGATCCCGTCGCCCAGGCGGGCGTGGCGGACACGGTCGCCGTCACGGAATTGCCGCTCCCCTGGGATGCGCGGCCGCGACGGAAGAGCAGGGCGCGACTGCCCGGCGCCCGATCCGATGCCCCGCGGCACGTCCAGACTCCCCGAACGTGCTCCGGAGTCGTAGGCTTCGCGGCGTGCCCCCAAGTCGCGGGTGGGGCGGAACGGCTCGCCCGGTCTGGGGGCCCCGGCCACGCCGCTGCCGCTGCGGTACGCTCCCCCGCCGGCACGGATTGGCGTTCCCAGGCGGCTTCCCTGGCGGCGGCCGAACACCATGTCGGGGTCCACCTGGCCCACGTCGTCATCGAAGTCGTCGCCGCGTTCCAGACGCGGTCCGGTCATCAGAGCCGCGGGGATCTCGAACAGGAAGCGGCTGGGAACGGAGAGGCCACCCTGACCCCAGGTCGCGCGCCGGGCGGCATGAGAGAGGAACAGCCGCCGCTTTGCCCGGGTGATGCCGACGTAGGCGAGCCGCCGTTCCTCCTCGAGTTGCTTCTCGTCGTCGAGCGACCGGCTGTGCGGAAAAACTCCCTCCTCCAGACCCGCGATGAAGACCACCGGAAACTCGAGGCCCTTGGCGGCGTGGAGCGTGATCAGGGTCACGGCGTCGGCGCCCGCTTCGTACGAATCCTGGTCGGCGACCAGCGCCGTTTCCTCGAGGAACCTGTCCAGGGCATCGTCCGGCGTCAGGTCGTCGTAGCGCGTGGTCACCGAACGCAGCTCGAGCAGGTTGTTCCAGCGTTCCTCGCCCTCTTCGGAGCCATCCGCCAGCATGGCGCGATAGCCCGACTCTTCCAGCACCGCGTCGAGCAGTTCGGGCAGGGGCAGAACGCCGATGCGCGTCCGGAGCCGCGAGACAAGTGCGGCGAAGCCACCGAGCGCCGTTCTGGCTCTCGAGCCCAGGGCATCGATCCGGCCGGCCGCCGCGTCCTCGATCGCGGACCAGTAGGTTGGCTCCGGTTCGGGCTCGGCACCCGACGCCGGCTGCGCTCCGGCATCGGGCTCGGCCGGGGCGCCGATCGTCCGCCCGCCGGCGGCCGCCACCCGCAGCTCCTCGAGACACTTGTCGCCGATGCCCCGGGCCGGCACGTTCAGGATCCGTTCGAAGCTGACCTGGTCGCTGTCGTTGCGCAGAATCCGCAGGTATGCCAGCGCGTCCTTCACCTCGCGGCGCTGGTAGAAGCGCGTCCCGCCTACGAGCTGGTAGCGGATGCCGTAGCGGAGGAACGCCTCCTCGATGGCGCGGCTCTGGGCGTTGGTGCGATACATGACCGCGACGTCGCCGCGTTCCCAACGCTCTATCTCCTCATCCGCTCGACGCGTCAGAGGTGAGCTTCGGCCGCCGGTCAGTTCCTCGATCTGGCGGGCGATCCACTCGGCCTCCTCTTCCTCGTTGTAGGCCTCGAAGCGGGAGATCGGCCGGCCGCCCGAAATGTCGGTCCAGAGCTTTTTGTCCTTGCGCGCGGAGTTGTGAGTGACCACCGCATGGGCCGCATCGAGGATCAGCTGGGTGGAGCGGTAGTTCTGTTCGAGCTTGATCACCGCCGCGTTGGGGTAGTCGCCCTCGAAGTCGAGGATGTTGCGGATGTCCGCGCCTCGCCAGGAGTAGATCGATTGATCGTCGTCGCCGACAACGCACAGATTGCGGTGAGCCGCTGCCAGCGCCTTGACCCACAGGTATTGCGGCCGGTTGGTGTCCTGGTATTCGTCGACGTGCAGGTATCGCCAGCGGTTCTGATAGCGCTCAAGGACCTCCGGCGCTTCGTGGAAGAGCCGGACCGCCTCCAGCAACAGGTCGTCGAAGTCCAGGGCCGCGGCCGACTTCAGCCGGGCCTGGAAGCGCCTGAAGAGCCTTGCTATCTCGCGCTCGCGATGGGTGTGGGCGTTGGCGGCTACGAACTCCGCGTCGAGCATTTCGTTCTTGGCGCGAGAAATGGCGCCCAGGATCGCGCTCGGCTTGTACTCGCCGGTGATCGGCAGGTCTTCCTCGCGCAGGATCTGCTTCATCAGCGCCTGCTGGTCGTCCGAGTCGTAGACGACAAAATGCGGGTCCAGTCCGATCGCCTTGCCGTCGCGCCGCAGGACCCGAGCGCACAGCGCGTGGAACGTGCCCATCGCCACGTCGTGTCCGGCCTCCTCGCCGACCAGGCCGGTGATGCGGGCCCGCAGTTCCGCCGCCGCCTTGTTCGTGAAGGTGACGGCCAGGATCTGCCACGGCCGGACGCCCTTGACGCCGATCAGGTACGCCACGCGATGGGCCAGCACCCGCGTCTTGCCGCTGCCGGCGCCGGCCAGGATCAGTACCGGGCCGTCTGTAGTCTGGACCGCCCGTCCCTGTTCAGGGTTCAGGCGGGCCAGGATGCGCTGGCCCAGCGCGTCGGCGGCGGCCTGACGCTCGGCCAGACCAGCCACCTCAGGCTCGAACGGTGATGGCTCGGGTGGCTCGATACGCGGTCCGTCGAAAGCGTCGGCCGGCGCCACTTCGGGGAGTGGCGGCTCTTCGGTTTCGGCCGGCGGCGGAGGCGCGGAGACACCTTCGAGCATGCCACAGATGCCGTCGATCGGATCGGACGGAACGCCCGCGCCGTCATCCCTGGTACGGGCCGGCCGCCCGCGGCTTGGAGTCGAACTCACCTCTGAATTGTAGGAGCGCCGGCTTCAGCCGCCCTGCACCGAGCGGCCACCGGCGACAGCCTACTGGGGCGTAGTCACGACCTGGTTCTGAGGAGGAGCATCGATCTCGCCGACGCTGTTCCAGTGGGAGAGGACCAGCCGGATGGCAGCCGCGCCGGCAGCCGGATCGCTGGTCGTGAACTCGAGCCGCTCCAACTGGAAATCGTTCTGCGTGATCCACAGGTCCATCTGACCGCTGCCCTTGTCCTGGAGGTTCGGGATGTTGGACAACTTGGCCGACAGGGCGGCCTGGGTGACAGCCACCCGGATGTGGTAGCACTGGCCGCTCGGCTCCGACTCCATCCCTACCAGAACCGGGCTCAGGCTGGCATCACTGGCGGCCGCGACGATCTGCTGGATGAAGTAGAGCGACTGGCTCGGGAGCGCCGGGTCGATGGACAGCGTCGACGCAGTCTCTTCGGTGTACTGCGTGGCACCGTAACCGCGGATGTAGGCGAAATCCTGAGTGACGATCATTTCCCCGGAAAGACCCGGCAGTCCGGGCAGGCCTCCCGTGACGTGGGCGGCATTGTTGGCGTAGTCGATGTCACCGTCGGCCAGAGTGCCCGTCAGTGAGACCGGCAAGGCGGTGTACACGGGCGTCGGAACCGGGGTCGGAGATGTGCTGGGAGAAGGCGAGGCCGTCGGGACGGGCGTTGGGGTCGGCGACGGCGAGGGGCTGGCCGATGCGGAGGCAGCAGCCGAAGCCCCGGCCGATGCCCCGGCCGAAGAAGATGCGCCCGCACTGCCCGATGCCACGGCCGACGACGACGGTGAGGCGCTGGGGACCGGCGTGTCGGTGGGGAGCGGCGTGTCGCTGGGGAGCGGCGTGTCCGTGGCGGCGGCCTCGACGCCCACGGCAAACTGGCCGCCCGCCTCCAGGTGGAAGTGGACGGAGTTCAAGTTCTGGAGTGAAGTGGCGACCTTGGTGAGGATCTGGCGGGGGTCGGTCAGGGTCGCCGAAGTGCAACCGGCCAGGAGCGAGGCCACAGCCATCAGGCCGGCGGCCGAAAGGGCGAGCGATTTCCGACGAGACACCTGACTCCTCCACAAGAATTGCCGGCCGTTGACTTCATCGATGACGATTGCCGGCCCGAGGCGCGACCCGCGCAAGGCAGCGTGTGGCAGTGTAACCGCACCGGGCCCTGTGACGCCTGAAAGTGGCGTCGGTCGCGGCGCCGGCCGAAATAGAAGGAAGCCCCGGGCGTTGGCCTCGGGGCTTCCTGTCCACACTGCCGAAGCGCCGGCAGGCGCGGCCTGTCTAGGCGCCGATGTCGCTCGCCGCGGGGGCGGAGATGGTGACCGGCTGGTCGTAATTGGTGACTGTGATCATCAGATCGAGGCTGCCGAACGCGGACGACGCGCCCTTGACTTCCATCTGGGCCAGCCTGTTGCTGGACTTGTAGACCCAGAAGTCGACCGACGCGGAGTCGATCGTCACGGCCGGACCGCCGCTTGCCTGAGCGGCGATTTCGGCGTTGAGCTTGTCGATCGGCACGGAGACGTTGATGTGGTTGGCATCCTGGCCGCCGATCTTCTCAACACCGACGAGTGTTGCCACGACGCCGGCTGCCTTCATCTGGGTGCGGAGCTGGTCGATCTGATCGGTAACGGCGGTCATCGCCGAGGCTCCGGGGCTCGGCAGGATGCTTGGAATCGAGACCGGCAGGTCGCTGGCGAGACTGCCAAGATCGGTCTTGGTGTACTTGGGGCCAAGAAGGCTGACCTTGTAGTACATGGTGTTGCTGACGACGATCACGTCGCCCGTGATCGGAATGTTGCCGAGCATCGCCATCGCCGGGACATTGGCCGACAAATGCACTGCCGAGTTGGCCACGTCCACGTCGCCCTCGATCGCGGTGCCGTCGAGCTTGACGTCACTCGTGATCTGCATTCCGGAGCTGGCCATCGCATCTTTCAGTGCCGCGGCCTTGATGGTGCCGGACAGAGAGATCTTGAGGTGGAACGACTTGATGTCCGATCCACCGTTGATTACTGAAGTGATGATCGAGTTCGGGTCGTTCTGGTTGACGGCCGGGGCGCCCGAGCCGCCCGCGGCTCCACTGGAGCCGGCTCCCGGCGCATTGGTAGCACTGCCACTGGAGCATGCCGCGGCTGCTACGAGCACGAAACCGGCTAGAACGGCGAATGCCGACCTTCTGACACGGATCAAGATGAACTCCTCCCAGGCTAGGCTTTGTTCGATTGGGTAGGTATCTACAACAAGAAGACCCCCAATTACCGGTAGAGGTTCGTCTCGATCCGTTCGTCTGTCAAACTTCCGCGCGACAACGGTCCGCTTGTCTCACCCTGCACACAAAGAGGCCCCGAGCGCGATTGCCCGGGGCCTCTTTCGCCGGCCGGCCGGCGAATTGCGATTGTGAGTAGCGGTTAGAAGTCCATCTCGCCGCCGTGGCCGTGGCCGTTGCCGGAAGCGTCCTTCTTCTCCGGGAGGTCCGTGATCAGGGTCTCGGTCGTCAGAACCATCTTGGCGATCGAAGCCGCGTTCTCGAGGGCGGAGCGAGTCACCTTGGCGGCGTCCACGATGCCCTTCTCGAACATGTCCCCGTACTCGCCCTTGAGGGCGTCGTAGCCGAACCCGACCTTCATGGTGCGAACCTTCTCGACCACGACCTCGCCGTGATCGCCGGCGTTGTCGGCAATCTGGCGGATCGGATACTCGAGGGCTCGACGGACGATGTCGACACCGACCTGGGCGTCCGGCTCATCGAGCTTGAGCTTGTCCAGAACGGCCTGGCAATGCAGAAGGGTGGCGCCGCCACCGGCAACCATTCCCTCTTCGATGCCGGCTCGCACGGTGGACAGGGCGTCCTCGATGCGGTGCTTCTTCTCCTTGAGCTCAACCTCGGTCGCCGCGCCCACCTTGATGACGGCAACGCCGCCGGCGAGCTTGGCGAGGCGCTCCTGGAGCTTCTCCTTGTCGTAGTCCGAGGTCGTGTCCTCGATCTGGGTGCGGATCTGGGCGATGCGGGCCTTGACCGCGTCCGGCGAACCGGCGCCGTCGATGATCGTCGTGTCGTCCTTCGTTGCAACGACACGGCGGGCTTCGCCGAGGTCTTCGAGCGTCACGGAGTCCAGCTTGCGGCCGATCTCCTCGGTGATCACCGTCGCTCCGGTCAGGATGGCGATGTCACGGAGCATTTCCTTGCGGCGATCGCCAAAGCCCGGGGCCTTGACGGCCAGGACCTGGACGGTGCCGCGGAGCTTGTTCACGGCCAGCGTGGCCAGGGCCTCACCGTCGACATCCTCGGCGATGATGAGCACCGGTCGGCCGATCTGGACGGCCTTCTCGAGCGCCGGCAGCATGTCCGGAACGGCCGAGATCTTCCTGTCCGTGACGAGGA
>Ga0182027_10011036_pt1 | contig 12801 bp, 11 predicted proteins | sample 712E1DmetaG_FD_121300 | JGI IMG/M metagenome (GOLD analysis project Ga0182027, IMG submission 121300) | Permafrost microbial communities from Stordalen Mire, Sweden - 712E1D metaG (Illumina Assembly) | ecosystem: Environmental > Terrestrial > Soil > Wetlands > Permafrost | place: Sweden...
GATCAATAGATCGGTATCCAGCGCGTTGGGATGGTCGAAGTTGATATTGGCGTGCTGGGTGGGAGGCAGTCCGCCCAAATCCTTGTAATAGGAATCGTGCTGCAGAAAGGCGATTTGATCTGCACCCACGCGGTTGAGGATTTGCTCGGCCACGGTCGTTTTGCCGGAACCGGAACCACCCGCGATTCCAATCACCAGCGTTTCGGGAGGCTTCATGATTGAATTATACCTTCATAAAACGGCAGGGTTTTCACCACGGAGATCACAGAGAATAATTCGAGATTAGGGGCTATGCTTTTCTACGATTGGAATTCGCCAGAGGTCAATTCTAAATATCCGTCATGTAGGCCAGGGCAACCGTACCAGGTCCGGCATGAACGCCCACGACAGGACTCACGCTCGTAAGGATACTTTCAATCGCACCGAACTCGGTGGTAGCTCGATCGAGTAAATCCCTGGCTTCCGTTTCTGCATTTGCGTGCAGTGTGGATAAGCGGATCTTCGATTTGCCTTTTACCTGCTCCCCAACTAATTCGAGCACGCGGTCAAGTGCCTTGCTTTTTGTGCGTACCCGGTCGCATGCTTCGATGCGTCCGTCTTTTAATTCCAGAATTGGTTTGAGATTCAAGGCCGAGCCTATGAAGCGCGCTGCGCCGCCGATGCGCCCTCCCCGGTGCAGGAATTCCAGCGTTTCAACCACGAAATAAACACCTACATGCTGGCAGGCTTCCTCGGCCAACGCGAGGCAGTCTTTCATATCTGCGCCTGCTTCTACGGCGCGGGCGACGGCTAATACGGGAAGGCCCATGGCCATGGCCGTGGCGTTGCTATCCAGGATGTGCACTTTTTCTCCGGAGGTTCCAAGAGCCTCACGCGCCTGGAGGGCGGATTGCACAGTCCCTGAAAGCTTGGCAGAAAGGAATATACCCAACACATCGAAGCCCTGGTGGATAAGTCCTTGAAAGGCATTTTGCATGTCGCCGACCGTAGCCTGTGAAGTGGTCGGCATGGTTTTGGCGGTTTTCAGCCGCGCATAAACTTCGCCGGGCTGGATATCGACTCCATCCCGGTAGGTTTTTTCCTCCCAGATCAGGACGAGGGGCACAACGCTTATATGATGGGCTTTGATGAGTTCGTTTGGAATATAGGCCGAGCTATCCGTTACGACCGCAATCTTTGACATCGTTCCTCCGGTACATCTTGATTTTCTTTCATGCCGGTATTTTAACCCATCCGCCCTGTTTGAGTTCCGCAGAAGCGAATCCCCGCTGTATGATATAATGAGTTCGCAAGCCCAAAGTTTGCACAGATTCTCATCGAGGAGCCGAACCCTTGGCCTTCAACCCCATAAACTGGCTGCTAGGCCTGTTTTCCCTAGACATCGCTATTGATCTGGGCACTGCGAATACCCTCGTTCTAGTGCGGAACAAGGGTATAGTTATTAATGAACCTTCCTGGGTAACGATTGACAAGAAATCGCGCCTTCCCTTGTCCATTGGATTGGAAGCGAAGGAAATGGTCGGACGTACACCGGGAAACGTTTTGGTGGTCCGCCCGGTACGCGATGGCGTGATCTCGGAATTCGATGTAACACAAGTGATGCTGGAATATTTTATCGGTAAGGTCCATGAACAAAGCGTCGTACCGCTGCCGCGGCCGCGCGTGGTTATCGGAATTCCCACCGGTGTGACCGAAGTGGAAAAGCGTGCAGTCTATGATGCGGTGATGGCGTCCGGGGCACGCCAGGCCATGTTGATCGAGGAACCGATCGCGGCCGCGCTGGGTGCGGGTCTGCCCATCGGTGAGGTGCGCGGTTCGATGGTTGTGGATATCGGCGGCGGCACCACCGAAGTTGCCGTAATGTCCATGAATGGGGTGGTCGCTTCACGTTCCCTGCGCGTCGCAGGCGATGAAATGGATCAGGATATCGTTCAATATGTGCGCAACAAATATAACCTGTTGATCGGCGAAGGGATCGCGGAACAGGTAAAATGGAAAATCGGCTCCGCCTATCCACTCCAGCCGGAAAAAACCATGGAAGTGCGCGGGCGCAATCTCGTGACCGGCCTGCCGGAGACCGTTGAAATCTCCTCGGTGGAAATCCGCGAGGCGCTGGCAGGTTCCGTTCAGGTGATCATTGATACGGTGCGCGATGCGTTGGACGAAATCCCGCCCGAGATCGTGGCCGACTTGATGGATATCGGCATTTGTCTGGCGGGCGGCGGCGCCTTACTACAGGGTCTGGCCGACCGTTTGACCGATGAACTCAAATTGCGTGTGTGGGTTGCGGAAGACCCCCTGACCTGTGTGGTGCGCGGCGCGGCTTTGGTCTATGAAAACTTTGAAACGCTGAGCCGCTTCCTGGTCGGCCTGGAGCGCGGCAGTACGCACCATAATCGTTAATTTCCAATCCCCTCCATTCCCGAGTGTTTTATAATTAACAAATGAAAGATTTGTTTTCCCGTTCGCTGCAAACCACCATCATTTTCTTGATCGTTGGGGGGATTTTGGCACTGGCTTTTGGAGGCTTTTTCAATCCATTTTCCAGCCGCTTCACAGGTGGGTTGGTTTCGGTCCAGTATTGGTTTGCTGTCCGCTATCAGGCCATTCAACAGTTCCTTTCCGCTCCGCGCGATATCATCTCCTTGCGAACCCGCAACGCAGAATTGGAGTCGCAGATTTCCCAATTGCAAACCCAGGTGATTGATCTTCAACAGCGCGTCAGCCAGACGGAAATCCTGGCCGCGCTGGTGGATTTTTCGCGTGCCAATCCTGAGAGCAGTTACAAAGCCGCTTCCGTCATCGGCCGTGACCCAAGTCCATTTCTTCATTATATTATCATCAACCGCGGCTCGAACGATGGCATACTACGTGGTATGCCGGTCGTAACCAACCAAGGCCTGGTTGGCCGGATCGATGCGGTCATTGCCGACGCGGCGCGCGTCCAATTGGTCACCGACCCGGCTTCAACGGTAAATGTCCATCTAAAGAACGCCAATACCGATGCCGTCCTGCTCGGCTCGGTGACAGGCGATATATCACTCGACATGATCTCACAAGACGCGACGGTTCAAGGTGGTGATCTTATACTCACTTCTGGTCTGGGTGGAGGTTATCCGCCGGATCTGATCGTGGGGCAGGTGATCAACGTTCGCAAGTTGGATTATCAATTGTTCCAACAGGCAACCGTGCAATCCGCTGTGGATTTCACCCGCCTCGATATTGTCCTGGTGATCACCAATTTCCGCGCGGTGGATATTACCCCGCTTATTCCCACACCTGCGCCCTAGCCTGTATGCGTAATATTGTCGCGATCCCCCTGCTGGCCCTGGCTGTGATCCTGCAGTCCACCATTGTGAGCCAGTTTTCATTGCTGGCCGGATATGCGGATTTGATCCTCGTAATCCTGGCAGCCTGGGCTTTGCAAAAAGGGGTTACAACTGCAATTCAATGGGCATTCCTGGCGAGTATCATGGTCAGCGTCCTATCACATATGTCCTGGATGGTACCTTTGGTCGGCTATATGGGCGTGGTCCTGCTGGCGGCTTTACTTCAGAATCGCGTCTGGCAGGCGCCTCTGTTGGCCATGTTTACCGTCACTTTTTTGGGAACCTTGTTTATGCACCTCTTATCCTTTCTCTATCTGAGCTTCCTGGGCGATCCTCTGCCTTTTGCCACATCCCTGGGTCTGATCACTCTGCCAAGCCTTCTACTTAATCTGCTTCTATCAATCCCGATGTACGGCTTAATGCGCGATTTGGCGGGCTGGGTATTTCCTGTTCGGGAGGAAGCATGAGCTCTTCTTCGACACATCGCCCATCTAATTTCGATCCCTGGCGCTTGACGATCGTATATTTGGTCGGCTTGTTGATCCTGGCTGTGTTGTTGGGCCAGCTTTTATCACTGCAGATTTTGGGAGGCAAGGATTGGACGACGCGCGCGGTGGATAATTACACCAGGGATATCAGCCTGCCGGCAGCGCGGGGCATCATCTATGACCGGAACGGTTATGTGCTGGCCCGTAATATTGCCTCGTATAACCTGGTGATCACACCCGCTTATCTCCCCGACGATGAAGCCGACATTGAAGGAATTTATCGGGATGTCTCCGCCCTTACCGGTGTGCCGGTGGGCGGCCCCGTTACGACCGACTCGTTGAACAATGCCAAGAATTTTGGCTCTTGTGTCCCCGGCCCGGCGATTGCAGATTTGGTCGCGCTGGGTGATTCACTGGCCCCGTATACTCCGGTTGAGATCAAGTGCGATATCACCGAGGAGGTTGCCCGCCTCGTCAGTGAACGCGCCTCGGACTGGCCGGGTGTCAGCATTGAAATCCAGCCCATTCGCGATTATCCGACCGGATCGCTGACCGCGGACGTGCTTGGCTTTCTTGGACCGATCCCCGCCTCCCTGGTGGATCAATATATAGCCCGTAATTTCGTTCCGAGCCGGGACAAGATCGGGTATGCAGGCGTCGAAGAATCTCTCCAGGATGTGCTTGCCGGACACAATGGAACCAGGGTGGTGCAGGTGGATGTGGCAGGTCAGGAACTGCGTAACCTCCAGCCTCCGGTTGCCGCGGTTCCAGGTTATAACATCGAGCTAACCATTGATACCCGCCTGCAGGCTGCAGCCCAGGCTGCTTTGATATCTGAGATCAACTACTGGAACACCTATTTTGCACGCATCCGCATTTCCAGCGGCGTGGTCATGGCAATGAATCCAAAGACCGGGGAAATCCTGGCGATGGTTTCGTATCCAACCTATGAAAATAACCGGATGGAGCGTTTTATCCCTGAGTATTATTACAACCAATTAAGCCAGGATCCTCGTCACCCGCTTCTGAACAATACCATTCAAAGTGAATATCCACCCGGATCGACCTTCAAGCTTTCAGCGGCGACGGGTGCTTTAAATGAAGGTGTGGTTACACCGAACAAGGTGATCTATGCCCCGGGCACGCTTTCGCTGTGCGAGCAATTCACCCCGAATGAACCCTGCGGGCCCAGCAATTCACGTCCATTCGTGGATTGGATCACCGACGTCAGGCCTGAAGGATTCGGCGATATTGATTTCCTGCATTGCATTGCATTTTCCAGTGATGTTTGTTTTTATAAAGTCGGCGGCGGCTACGGAGACGAAATTCCCGGAACTGGCCTGGGCATCTATCGCCTGGACGAATATGCAAAAGCCCTGGGTTATGGACTGGCTTCGGGTGTTGAACTGCCGGGCGAGGCCAACGGCTTGATCCCTTCGCCTCAATGGAAACGGATTACGCAGGGTGAGAACTGGTCCACCGGCGATACCTATATTGCCACAGTGGGACAGGGTTACGTTTTGGCGACTCCGCTGCAAGTCTTGATGTCCGGAGCCACCATTGCGGATAATGGCAAGCTGGTACAACCCACCATCGTCAAGCAAATTACAAGCGGCGATGGAAAAGTCCAAACCGTTTGGTTCAATCCAAATGGTTTTACGCTCTGGGTTCCCCATCAAACTACGGACAGCTTGGGAAATAGTCATCAGGATTGGCTGGATCTGACCGATAACACAACCGCGAATCAATTGCCCGCCGGAAGTTATCAGATTTCGCCATTCGTACCCAATCAAAAATGGGATATCACCACAGATCCAAAGATCAATACGTATGATGGATGCGGCGGCTCCTGCGGCAGCACGACCGGAATTTACAGAACCGTAAGCCCGTTGACCGTCAAGGAAGTGCAGGAGGGTATGCGTTTGGTGGTGACCGATCCCCAGGGTACCCTTCACAGCATCTTTATGGGTGACAATCCTCTTCCCGTTGCAGTGGCCGGCAAAACCGGCAGTGCGGAATATTGTGACGATGTGGCGCTGGCGGAAAACCGATGCCAGTTTGGACAATGGCCGGTGCACGGCTGGACGATTGCGTACGCGCCCTACGATGACCCTGAAATTATCATCGGCGCCTTCATGTATAACGGCGGTGAAGGCGCAGTGGTGGCCGCGCCTGTGGTGGAAAAAGTGATGAGAGCTTACTTCGAACTCAAATCCATTGACCTGGCACAAAGCGGCGGAGGATGACAGTTCTAGAATCCTTGCGAAGGTCTTAAACCTTCGCAAGGATCGTCTGTTTCCATCTCGTTGGTCTTTATCAAGGTTGGGGTCTGTACTCATGCTATAATTCCCCACAACTTACCGATTTATGAATGATTTACATTCCCTTATCCAAATCAAAGGCCTGCGCGATGGCCTGCTGGTTTCGCTCTCTGAGGCTCCGTGGGCCGATCAGCAGTCCGCTTTGCTGACCCAGATGGATGAACAACCTTCCTTTTTCCAGGGTGCGCGCCTGGCTTTGGATGTCGGCACACAGATCCTGCATGTTAATGAAGTGGTTGACCTGCGCGACCAACTATCCGAACGGAATGTGGTGTTATGGGCCATTCTCAGCGAATCGCCGATCACCGAGCAAACGGCGCAACTGCTTGGTTTGGCGACGCGTATTTCCAAACCGCGTCCGGAAGAAACGCGCTTCGCCTCCAGCGACCCAAACGAAGAGACCGCTTTGTTCATCAATAAAACCCTGCGCTCGGGCACGCGCATCGAATTTCCCGGCCATGTGGTCGTATTAGGGGATGTGAATCCCGGTGCAGAGATCATTGCGGTGGGCAGCATTATCATCTGGGGCCGGTTGCGCGGCGCCGTCCATGCCGGTTCGAACGGTGATAAAAGCGCGAAGGTCTGTGCCCTTGATTTTGCGCCTATGCAGCTAAGGATCGCAAAGGAAGCGGCGAACGTTAATGATGCCAGGGAAACGGCTTCTCCCCGGATGGCATTTATTCGTGATGAACGAGTCGTGATCGAATCGTGGAAACCTTCATAAGGGATCAAAATTATGACTGCTCAAGTTGTAACCATTTCTTCCGGTAAAGGCGGCGTTGGGAAGACCACCGCGGTCGCCAATATTGCCTTCGCGCTGGCAGCCAGCGGCAGCAAGGTGGTTTGCATTGACGGCGACATCGGCCTGCGCAATCTGGATGTGGTCATGGGACTCGAGAACCGCATCGTTTACGATATCGTGGATGTGATCGAGGGACGCTGTAAATTGCGCCAGGCCATGATCCGCGACAAGCACCTGCCGGAGTTATATCTGATCCCCGCGGCCCAGACCCGCGATAAAAATGCCGTTTCGCCCAGCGATATGAAACGTATTTGCGATGAAATCCGCCCGGATGCCGATTTTGTTCTGATCGACTCGCCTGCCGGAATCGAACGCGGCTTCCGCAATGCCATCGCGGCCGCCGACCGGGTGTTGGTCATCACCAATCCGGAAGTCTCCGCCGTGCGCGATGCGGATCGTGTGATCGGCATCCTGGAGGCCGAGGAAAAACATTCGCCGGCCCTGATCCTCAATCGCTTGAATCCGGATCTGGTCAAACAGCATGATATGTTATCTGCCGAGGATGTGCTGGACCTGCTCGGCATCAAATTGATCGGCATCGTGCCGGAGGATGAATCGGTGATCGTCGGTTCGAATCGCGGCGTGCCGGTCTCGCAGGACCCCAAGAGCCGCGCAGGTCAGGCCTTCCGCAATATTGCGCACCGGCTCAAAGGCGAGGATGTGCCGTTCATGGACCTCGATAAACAAGGCGGATTGTGGGATCGTATCCAGAAGATGGCGGGGAGGCGATGATGTGGTGGTTTAAAAGCAAGCGGAGCGCATCCAGTGCCAAGGAACGTTTGCAATTGGTCTTAATTCATGATCGCACGGATCTAACTCCCGCCGAATTGAATGAATTGAAAGACGAATTGATTCAAGTCATCTCGCGGCATGTGGAGATCGAACCGGATGCGGTGCAAATTGATCTGCAGCATGACGGCCGCACCCAGCGATTAGTGGCGGATATTCCCCTGCGGAGCGTGACGCGCCGCCGCACGGGATAGTCATGTCGCGCGATCTTTCATGGCGTAATTTCGATTTCCTTCTGCTGGGTGCCATTGTGCTGGCCACGGCTTTCGGCGTGGCAATGATCCGCTCCGCAGTGGCGGGGAACGATCAGCTCACGCCGCTGGTCGCCCGCCAGATCTATTTTGCGATTGGCGGGATCATGGCAATTTTCATCGTGGCCGCCATTGATTATCGTTACTGGCTGGCGCTCTATCGTCCCATCTATATCGTCATGATGATCCTGTTGTTCGCGCTGTTCCTGAGCGCCACGGCGGTGTTCGGCTCCGCACGCTGGTTCCAGGTCGGCGTGCTTTTTATCCAGCCGACGGAATTTGCCAAGATCGTTGTGATTTTGATCCTGGCGCGTTACTTCGATAGTACTCAAAACCAACCGCGCAATATCTCCTGGCTCGTGCGTGCCTTTCTGTGGGTTTTCTTCCTGGCGATCTGGATCCTGCTCCAGCCGAACCTAAGCAACGTGATCGTGATCCTGGTGATCTTCTTCGCCATGCTCTGGATCAACGGTTTGGATATCCGGCAATTGTTGATCATTATCGTTTCGGTGCTTGCCCTGGCCTTCATTGCCTTTCCATTTCTCCAGCCCTACCAGCAGCAGCGTGTGCTTAACTTTATCATTCCCCAGTCGAACGTGAGCTACGGCGCGACCTATAATGTGGAACAGGCCTTGATCGCCATCGGCTCCGGCGGTTGGTTCGGAAAGGGCTATGGTCACGGCACGCAAACGCAGTTACGCTTCCTCAAGGTCCGTCACACCGACTTCATCTTTTCCGCGGCTGCAGAGGAGTTCGGCTTGATCGGCGCAGTGGTTGTGATCCTGGTCGAGATCTTCATTGTGTGGCGCTGTATCCGCGCCGCGCAAAAAGCCCGCGATGTCAGCGGCGCCATGATCGCCTATGGCGTGGCGATTTTGCTTTTCTTCCAGGGAATGGCGAACATCGCCGTGAACCTGAAGTTGATCCCGGTTTCCGGTCTGCCCCTGCCTTTCATCAGTTACGGCGGAAGCGGCCTGGCCTCACTGATGCTCGGCGTTGGACTCGTTGAAAGCGTCGTCATGCGCCACAAACCGATGGAGTTCTGAGTCCTGCGAGAAGAAAAAGATTAAACGCGAAGGATACAAAAGTCAGAGAACGAACCGCGAAGGTCGCTCTAAGACCGCAAAGATTTCTTTGGTTCTTTAGGAGTTGCTGTGATTCTGAACAAAAGACGACACAGCTTTTGTATGAATCGCTAAAAAGGTTCAAAAAAATCCGTGTTCTTCCGTGAAATCCGTCCAATCCGTGTGCGAAAGGTTTTTTGTCACGCCGATTTCCAGAGAGCCATTTTTTTCTTGGCGAACTTCGCGCCCTTCGCGTTGAAAAAAGATAAAACACAGGTTCACCATGGACTTCGAGAATGTCGCAAGCATGTGAATTTTTCTGTGATCACTTTTTTGGATTTCATCATTTTTTTAGAAAGGCTTTTTTATGACAGATCATATCCAACCTGCACGTGTGCGCGTGGCGCCCTCTCCGACCGGGCACATGCACCTCGGCACCGCGCGCACTGCCTTGTATGATTACCTGCTTGCCAGAAAAACCGGCGGGCGATTTATCCTGCGCGTCGAAGATACGGATATAAAACGAACCGTCCCAGGCTCGGAGCAGGAGATCATGGATGGCTTGCATTGGCTTGGACTTGATTACGATGAAGGCCCGGATGTGGGCGGCGACTTTGGTCCTTATCGCCAGACCGAGCGCCGGGAAATTTACAGCCAACATGCACGGATGCTGATGGAGGGTGGTCATGCCTATCCCTGTTTTTGTACACCTGACCGGCTGGAAAAAGTACGTCAGGAACAACTGAAGCGCAAGGAGAATCCGCGTTACGACGGCACCTGCCGCGCGCTTGCACCGGATGAGGCCGCCCGCCGGATCGCCAACGGCGAGAGGCATGTTGTCCGTTTCAAAATGCCTCACGAGGGTTCGACAACCGCCCATGACCTTCTGCGCGGCGAGATCGTCACCGAGAACACGGCCTTGGATGATTCCGTCCTGTTGAAAACCGACGGCCTGCCCACTTATCATCTCGGCGCAATGGTGGACGATCACCTGATGCAGATCACGCACGTGCTGCGCGGCTCCGAATGGCTCGGGACGTTCCCGCTGCACGTCAACGTGGTGAGAGCGTTCGGCTGGGATGAGCCGGTCTGGGTTCATCTCTCCGTTTTCCTCAAGCCCAGCGGCAAAGGCAAACTCAGCAAGCGCGATGCCGAACATGCCATGAAGGATGGTTATTCTGTGTTCGTCAAGGATATGGAAGATTTGGGCTTCACACCCGAAGGTGTGCTGAACTGGATGGCCCTGATGGGGTGGGGCGTACCGGAAGATGATGTCATGACTCTCCCTGAGATGGTCGAGCGTTTCAACATTGAGGGATTGACACCCTCTCCGGCGGCCATCAACTTCGCCAAGCTCGATCACTTTAACGGGACGCACATCCGTCTCTTGGCGGATGCCGACCTGGCTGCGCGTCTCAAGCCTTTCTTTATCAAAGCCGGCTTTGCCGTCAACGACGATCTGCTCTTGAAGATCGTGCCATTGATCCGCGAGCGCCTGGTCACACTGGATGATTGCATCGCCTTTGCCGGATTCTTCTTCAAGGATGTGGTCGAGCCGAATCCTGAGGAATTGATCGCCAAAGACTTGGATGCGAAGCAATGCGCACAGATCGGGCGCAAAGCCTATGAAATCCTTTCGGCGTTGCCGGACTTGAACCATCAAACCGCAGAACCGCCGATGCGCCTCTATGTGGAACAGTCGGGTTTTAGCGCCAACCAGGTGTTTGGAATTCTGCGCGTAGCCATTACAGGACAAAAGGTCAGTCCACCGCTGTTCGAGAGCATCGCGATCATTGGGAAGGAAAAATCGCTGGCGAGGTTGAAGAAAGCGATCGAAATGCTGGAGAAATTATAAGATAGATTGTATTTCAATTGGGCACTAAAGGCAGGGCAATCTTCCCCGTATACTTCTTTAAAGCTCGACCACGGAAGGCGGAATGACTATCGAAACATTGTTGCTATGAAACATTAAAGTTGCTGGATAAATCAGCCTCGCAAATGAATAAAAGTCAGAAAAGGACCGCCCTTAACATAACTCATATTCATGCCATCCGTGAAATAATCACGCTTTAGTCTCATAGTGGGCATTGGAATATGAACACGGGTTCCTCTATCAATCGTCAAACTCTTCAATGATCCCGGCAATAAGAGCATTAGTGAAATATGCGATGCAGGTTTGCGCATAAAAGCAAGAGATCCTAAACGAGTTGCAGAGAATGTTGTTGATGATGGCGTAACGTATGGATCAATACAAAATGTGAGTGGTGCATAGAAATCCTGCCACATCAAGGTAGTGCTTTGTGATTGCTTGCCTCGCTCATCGTTAAGATTGTCATCTTCTTGAGATTGCCAGTCAACCCACTCATTTGGCGTTAGTACTCCAAAAGATAGTATATCTCGAAGCCAATCTTGATACTGTTTGGTATCTTTTTGAATTAGGAAATTAAGCCAGGTAACAACTTGTGAATAAGCTACAACTTCCGGATCAATTGTTGGCAAAAGAAATCCGTGCAAGCAAAAGCCTTTACAAGGCTTGACCAATTTTATGCATTCGACTAGCTGGTCATCGAAGTGAGATATATCTTCAAACTCGACCGAATCGTTTTCGGAAAAGACTATTGCACAAAAACGGCCACTAGAGCTGATAAATATTCTTAAGCCACGAAGTATGGGTAGATTTTTGCTGAGTGGGCGATTTTCATATAGTAAAATGGAAGTAAATTGATTATAGGCACTTACGAATCGCTTTCCCCAGTCTAATGTTTGAAAATCAGTCTCAGTTCCCTTGTGGTCAGAACTATCACCCATAATATCAGAATGGTGATACTCTCGAATAACAGACCTTACTAGTTCAAAGGCAGGTTTGCGCCGTAAAAACTCATTGAAAATTGAAGAACGTTTTTGTAAATTATCAAGAGTTTGGTTTTCTGTGGGTGTTGTGGAAAGCCCGACTGCGTAGGCTACAGCTCCATTCCACTGTGAGTTTTGGATTGCGAACCTGTCCAATGTTAAGTTTTCGCGTGCTAATGTATATAAACCAATGCCAGCCATATAATCTCGCAATGATGCGTGAAACCATTGAACAAATTCACCAGTTTCGTTGAGGAGCCCGCTTCTTATGATTTCCGTTAGAATTTCGCTTGTTTCAACAGTTGGTAGTTTCTTCAAGAAGACCTTCTTTACATATGACTTCGCCATTCGTATACCTTGGTCATCGACAAGGCTTTGAATTGCGAGATCAGCAAGGCATTCCTTCATGACATCCATTGGGAATTTCCCTCTTTTTTCTTGTCTCAATAACTGATGAAACCTACGGTCTACGACTTGTCCATAAATATCTCGAACGCTTTGGGTATCAAATTGAGCATCAGACCCTAATTCGAGCATAAATTGAAGGTTTAATGGTAATTCCACCCACTGAAGGAATTCTGAAGAAAACCTACCGTTTGGAGCGAATCTATCCAAGAACCGCTCTGCTTTGTCCTTTTTTCCTTCACTACCAAAGTAGGCAGCCACAATCTTCTTAATTTGCTCCTCTCCCAATGGAAGGATTTCGTACACAGGACATTTGAAATTAAAGTATTCGCGATCGACCGAAGGAAATGAAATAATCATCCCGCCATTATGTATATCTATTGTAACTGCTCAGCTTGGCATTGAGACGAAAGGAGGCAAGTAAGGGGTACCGGCAAAAGCCAGACGTAAAGCATCCAGAACCTGTTGTCCATTTTTGCGAGCAGTGGAGAGATAGCCACGA
>Ga0182027_10011038_pt1 | contig 12801 bp, 16 predicted proteins | sample 712E1DmetaG_FD_121300 | JGI IMG/M metagenome (GOLD analysis project Ga0182027, IMG submission 121300) | Permafrost microbial communities from Stordalen Mire, Sweden - 712E1D metaG (Illumina Assembly) | ecosystem: Environmental > Terrestrial > Soil > Wetlands > Permafrost | place: Sweden...
ATTAACTATGGCCCGCAATATTGCCATTGCTCAGGGAATAAAATTCTGCTATGTGGGAAATGTCCACAATATTGATGGGCAGGCCACCTATTGCCCTACATGCAGTAAAAAAATAATTTCGCGTGACTGGCACTCTGTCCGCTCCAATAAACTGATAAACGGAAAATGTCCTGAATGCGGCACTCCTATTCCAGGTGTGTTTATTTAAGCTTTCTCAATAAACCCATTTGTCATTCTGAGCGAAGCGAAGAATCTCTTCCTCATAAATTTACAATAGATTAATATTTTCCGTAATTTCGTAACAGAAATAATCGAGACTGATTTGAAAAAAATATTTGCTGTGTTTACCGGATTAGCCGGGGGACTCTTTTCTGTTCTGTTCCTTAACCAATTATTCAAATGGTTAGTTGCATCCTGCTTTGTATATCGACCGGAATTATTATTTAGATGGTTCTACCCCTCCCTGAATATTAAGTTCGCCGGTCTACCCTTTTTCCCGATGCTCCTGATTATTGTTTCCCCCCTCCTATTCAGCCTGGTAATGATTGAACTCTCTTCTCTAGCCCTGAAAAAACTTGAAAAGGAATTTTTCAGGATAAATATGATGTTTTATATCTTTATCAATATAGGGTTTCTTATTTTTAATATCCTGCTCGGTATCGTTGCCCTTATTTTTAGGTCATCTTATGCTAATGACTGGGGAATGTTTCTTGAAGCTTCGGGGTATTCCTATAACGAAAAACTTGTTTTTATGTTTTTTGTCATGGTGATCCTTTTTGCTTATTTAAATTATGCCACAAAAAAAACAAAAGGTTTTATTCCGATAATAAATAAAATTGATGAGAAGAAATGAATAAATTAAAACACAAAACCGTATTTATAACCGGAGCATCTTCCGGTATTGGGAAAGCTTCCGCCGTTGCTTTTGCTTCCGAAGGCGCTAACCTAATCCTTACCGCCAGAAGAATTGAGCGGCTCAAAGCCCTTGAAACTGAACTTATAAACAAATATAATATTAAAGTGCTAACGCTTCAACTTGATGTTAGGAAATTAAGCGAGGTGAAAAAAGCCGTAAATTCTCTCAACGGCGAATGGCGGAATATCGATATCCTACTAAACAATGCAGGACTTGCCAGAGGGTTAAGCAAAATTTATGACGGTAATACTAACCATTGGGATGAAATGGTGGACACTAATGTCAAAGGACTTCTATACATAACCCGGACTGTAATACCCCTTATGGTTGAAAGACTACAGGGACATGTAATAAACTTAGGTTCTCTTGCAGGACATGAGGCGTACCCTAATGGGAATGTCTATGTCGCAACTAAATTTGCTATTACGGGCTTATCAAAAGCCATGCGCTTTGATTTGTATGATAAAAATATACGGGTAACTTCTATCGACCCGGGTATGGTCAATACCGAATTCAGTGAAGTTCGTTTCTCCGGCGACAAAGAAAAAGCCGATAAAGTCTACGAGGGCATAATACCCCTCTGCGCTGAAGATATCGCGGAAACTATTTTATGGTGTGCTACCCGACCTGCTCATATAAATATAAATGAGGTAATAATAACGCCTATTGCTCAGGCTTCAGTTGCCTTTGTTAACAGAAAATTGTAAAAAAACTGCTAACAATTATTAATTCGCATTCATTCTGACATAGAAATTTTTTGTCATTCTGAGGAAACAATAAAGCTCCGCCTTATTGAAATTGAAATGACAAGTTAGCACGACCGAAAGGATCTCTTCCTTACTTGTCATTAGAAGGGAGCCATGCGGCCGAAGAATCCCTTGGATTAGTTATACACTCTTAAAAAGACTAACGTTTCCTGCACCTTCACGAATTATTTCCGGCTCATCTTTACTCAGATCTATAATACTTGAGGGAATATTATTCAAGGCACCTGCCGAAAGCATTAAGTCTACCTGGTTTTTAAACACCTCTCTGATCTCCTCCGGATCCATCAATATGTTCCCATCCCTATTCGTTACGCTTGTACTGATTATTGGATTACCCACTTCCTCAACCAGGGACAATGTTACTGCGTGATTTGGAACTCTTATTCCAACTGTCTTTCTCTTTGTCCATAATGTTTTTGGTACAAGCTTGGCCGCCGGCAGAATAAATGTATATGGCCCCGGCAGCAGATGTTTCATTGAACGGTATGCATAATCTGAAACTACCGCATACTTTGCAATATCTTTTAAATTCGAGCAGACAAAACTGAATAACTTAGTGTTGTTTTTAATTCTGAATATTCTTTCAAGCGCTTCCCTGTTAAAGATATCGCACCCTATCCCATAAACTGTATCTGTTGGATAAATTATGACTCCCCCCTCCTTTAATACCTTAACTGCCTTGTTAATATATCTTAACTGCGGATTTTCCGGATGTAGTTCATAAAATTCCATATAATACCTAGAGATAAGAAAAAGACAAAAACTTGACCAGTTTAATATAATGCCTCTTTTTTTCAATAAAAAGCATATTTTAGCCCTATTTTCCGGAGTATTACCCTTTTTTAATGCCTGGACTTGATGAAATTCCGGTCATTTTTAACTGTCTGGCGGGTAATTATCTATGAATTCACTCTAAAAAGCTCAAATTTGTCATTCTGAACGAAGTGAAGAATCTCTAAGTTATTATATATAAGGAGAATCTTCATCCGCCGCGGCGGAGCTTCGCTCCTTCAGAATGACATATTACCTTTTTAGTCCAGGCTCATCTATAAAATATTTTAATTTCTTCTTTATTTGTTTTACTTATTTTTCTTATATTAGCGGTTCAATTTAAAACCGAATGCACCGTAAGGAGTAAAAATGTCAAGAAGATGTCAATTAACAGGAGTTGGACCTATAGCAGGCAATAGCGTGTCCCATGCTCACAACAGATCCAAAAGAAGATTTCTCCCGAACCTCCAGAAAAAAAGAATATGGGTTCAGGAATTAAACAAATTTGTTACTCTTAAAATTACTGCTAAGGGTATTAAAACTATAAATAAGAATGGCACTGCCGAAGTTGCCCGGCTTGTTTCTACTAACCAGATTAGAGTTAGATAATAATCCGATTTGATTTAAAACAAAAAAAGGAAAGCATCTGCTTTCCTTTTTTTAGTTTAAAGGAGAATTACTCTCTTACTACCCATACCTTGATTTTAGCGCTAACGTTAGCGTGAACTTTAACGCTGATTCCATAGATACCTAAAGATTTAATCGGTTCATCAATCTCAATCTTTCTTTTATCAAGATCAAATCCTTTCTCTTTCAGGGCATCTGCTATCATCTGAGTTGTAACTGAACCAAATATCTTATCTTCTTCACCTACCTGTACAGATATTGAAACAGATACTTTTTCGAGTTCTGATGCAAGTTTCTCAGCAGAAAGAATTTCATGCTGTTTCTTTTTATCAAAAGTCTTCTTTTCTTCTGCAAGTGCCTTTATGTTTCCTTTCATTGCGGCATATGCTATTTTATTTGGTATAAGAAAATTTCTTCCGAAACCATTCTTAACTTCGACCACATCTCCGATCTGGCCTAAGGTCTCATAATTTTGTCTTAATATTACTTTCATTTTTCTTTATCCTACCTTACCGTATCAGAGACATATGGAAGCAATGCCATATGTCTTGCACGTTTTATAGCAATTGATAATTCTCTCTGATATTTAGAGCTGGTTCCTGTTATTCTTTTAGGAATAATCTTCCCCTGCTCTGTTATAAATTTCTGCAGCATCTTCACATCTTTATAATCAATGTATGTCACATGGTTCTGTGTGAAGCGGCATACTTTTTTAGTTTTGGGTTGTTCTTTTCTCATTAAAAAATACCTCGGTTATTTTAATAAATCAGATTCTTCATGTGATAAAAATTTATCAAATGAATCTTCTGTATAATCGATACCTTCTTCATCAGTAAAAACAGCAGGTTCTTCTTCAACCGTACCGTTTTCACCATCATTAGGTCTTCTTGTTTTATTTAGGAACTGAATCCTTCTTGCCTTGATCTCAACTATCGAACGGTTATGTCCTTCGTCAGATTTCCAGCTTCTGCTCTGGAGTTCACCATCTACTAGAACTGCGGAACCTTTTCTTAGTCTTTCGCGGCAGCTCTCGGCTAACTTATTCCAGGCGACTATGCCTACATAACAAACATCCTCCTGCCACTGGTTGGAACTGTCTTTGTACTTCCTGTTGGATGCAATCGAAAAGTTCACTACCGGTGTACTGTTGGTCGTCTGACGGAAAACAGGATCCTTAGTTAGGTTCCCTGCTACCATCACAAAGTTAATTTCAGGCATTTTCAAATCAGCCATGGTCTTCCTCCGTTCTATATTCGTTTGTTTGTAATTAATCCAACTCCTTAGTAATCAAAACTTTCGGCAATTCATCATCTATTGCAAGGGCTGGTATGTCTGCTATTAAATCTGGATTAATTGTTTTGTTCTTCTCAAAATACTCCAATGCATCCTGATCTAATTGTATTGTAAGAAATCTAAGAATATTTTCGTCAAGAATATATGACCTTTCAAGTTTTGCAATAATATTTGATGGCGCATAAAACCTGTAGATTGCATAATAACCAATTTTGCTTTTGTTAACCATGTATGCAAGTCTTTTTCTTCCCCATTTGTCGATCTCGATTATTTCGCCACCGAGATTAATGATGTATTCCTTTAACCTGGATACTACACCCTCTATCTGTTCGTCATCTAAAGCAGCGTTAATAATAACGGAACTTTCGTACGCATTCGTCTTCATTTTTCACCTCCCTTCGGATTTTATAGCCTTCATTCTGTGATGAAAGCAGGGATTTATAAATATGTTATTTAAAGTGCCGGTAAATTTATTTATTTAATAACCGAATTACAAGTTAAATTTACTTTTCCGGTTGATTTTCGGGCAATTTGCTGTTTGCGTCAAGCATCCCCTTTGTTCCAAATTTAACAAATTCATCAATAAGCTCAATTGTATCATCAAATACCTTCGAAACTAACACCTCTTCCTCCATGAAAAATGGGGAAAGCACATAATCAGCCATTTGCCCCCGCCCAAATTTATTCCCTATCCCAATCCTTAATCTCGGGAAATTATCAGAATTTAGATAGTAAATTATCGAATTCATACCATTATGCCCCCCGTCTCCGCCATTTGCACGAATTCTGAACTTCCCGGGCTCAAGATTTACATCATCTGCAATTACCAACAAATCGGCCAAATCTATATTATATTCCATTATCGCCTGAAGTGCCGCTATTCCGCTGTCGTTTACATAGGTGGTTGGCTTTATAAGCGAAAAACCGCATTCCGCGGTTTTTCCTTCTGCATAATAATAATCGTTTTTTGATGCTTTAAACGAAATTAACTTTTTCTGAGCGTAATTATCAAGATATAGAAAACCCGCATTGTGCCTTGTAAATGAATACCGTTTGCCGGGATTCCCTATTCCTAATATAAGACGCACAGCTTATTTTTCTTTTTCCTCTTCTGCCTTCCCCTTAACAATAACTTCTGGTTCTGCTACAGCTCCTTCTGCACCTTCTTCCGGTTCAGCTACTTTCTCAACCTTTGGATGAGTTACTGTAACAATAACAGATTTGGCAGGTGTCAATATAGTTATATCATCATATTTAAGATCACCGGCATGAATTGCTGCACCAAGTTTTATGTTTGTTACATCAATCTCCAGATGCTGTGGAATATCCTTTGGTAGACATTCAATTTCGATTTTATGAAGTACCTGTTGAAGAATTCCACCTTCTTTAATACCAACCGCTGTTCCATGAAATTGAATCGGAACTTCTAACTGGAATTTCTCTCCCTTTATAAGTCCTAATAAATCAAAATGTACTACACGGTCTGTTACAGGATCAAACTGAACATCTTTTATTACACATTCATGTTCTTCATGTCCATCTACCAATAACGATATAAGATGCGTTTCAGCTGTAAACACCAATGGCTTTATTTCTTTTTCAGGAACTTCTATAGATATAGGCTTCTGGTTCCTGACATAAAATATACCCGGAACCCTTTTGTTCCTGCGTAGTGTATTTAAATCTGATTTTGTGACTGTTTTTCTTTCTGCTGCATTTAGAACTACTTTTTCCATTATTTCTCCAAGACTAAAAATTATCCTTTATCAATTGCAAATAATGAGCTGATTGACTCATTATTATATGTTCTCCTTATCGCTTCTGCAAATAACCCCGAGGCAGAAACCACCTCTATCTTATCTGTTTTCCCCTCTGTATCAAAATGAATTGTGTCTGATACATAGAGTTTTTCAATTGCAGAATTATGAAGTCTTTCAATTGCCTTTCCCGAAAATACCGGGTGGGTTACTGCTCCATATATTTTCTTGGCACCCTGTGCCTTTAATGCTTCAATTGCACCTAAAAAAGTACCTCCTGTATCTATCAGATCATCTACCAACAGTACATCTTTTCCTTTAACATTGCCGATAATATTAACTACTTCTGCCGTGTTCGGTCTCGGTCTTCTTTTGTCAATTACAACAAGATCTGCATTAAGCCTTTTGGCATATGCTCTTGCCATTTTGATTCCACCAACATCAGAGGATACAACTACAAGATTATCTGATAAGTTATTAAACAATCCGCTGAATACAGATGAACCATATAAATGATCAAGCGGAATATCAAAAAATCCCTGTATCTGTGACGCATGCAGATCCATCGTCATAACACGATCGGCACCCGCAGTTGTTATCAGATTAGCAATAAGTTTTGCCGTTATAGCAACTCTCGGCTGATCCTTCCTGTCCTGCCTTGAATAACCAAAATAAGGAATAATCGCGGTTATTCTTTTAGCAGAAGCCCTCTTGGCAGCATCAAGCATAATAAGAAGTTCCATGATATTATCACTGGGGGGATTTGTTGATTGTATAACATATACATCCGAACCCCGGATATTCTCACCATACTTAACCCAGATCTCGCCGTCACTAAAACGCCTGAATTCTATTGACCCTAATTGCTGCCCCAGCTTTTTGGCAATCTTCTCCGATAAAAATACATTTGATGTCCCGGAGAAAATTTTTATTTCACTTGGTTGCATTGCTCTAATGGTCTAATTTAAAAACAGACGGTAAATATAAGTAAAAGAGATTAAAAAGAAAATATAAAACACTGCATTGATGGAATAATGGATTAGTGGGAAGTTGGATTTTAGAGTATTTTGGGCTTTTTCCGTATTCTCATACATTAATCCAATTATCCATTATTCCAATAATCCAACTTAGAGACTCAGCATTTCCTTGAATTTGATCGCCTGACGGCGGGAAACTTCTATTTTATTCCCCCCCTTCAGCTTCACAAGAAGCCCCCCGTTTAACCAGGGCTCAATATTTTCTATCCATTTGAGATTAATAATATGTTTCCTGTTTGCACGGAAAAACACCTTATTATCCAGTCGTTCATCAAGATAATTCAAAGTTCTTAATATTAATGGCTTATTATCCTCAAAATATAAACGGACATAATTCCCTTCCGATTCAAAAAGACGAACATTGACAAGTTTTACAAACCAGCACCTTTCACCGTCTTTTACAAATACCTGATCCATTTCAGATAGTATAGGTAAATCTGTTTCTGCAATGCTTTCTTTCTTATTCTTATCGATCAGTTTCTTTATTGTGTCCTCAAGACGCTTCGGTTCAATCGGCTTTAGCAAATAATCCATTGCATTAAATTCAAATGCTTTAAGGGCATATTCATCATATGCGGTTGTAAAAATTACAATCGGAACAGAGTCAAGTTCTTCCAGAAGTTCGAATCCGTTCTTCCCCGGCATTTGAATATCAAGAAAAATAATGTCCGGATTTAGATCGTTTATTTTCTTCTTCGCATCATCGGCATTTACTGCTTCCCCGATAATACTAATTTCCTTAAATGGCGCAAGAAGTCTCTTTAATTCAACTCTTGCTAATCTTTCATCGTCAATTATTATTGCTTTCATTTGTTTTTTCTCCGGTAGGAATTTTTATTTCTGCCATTACTTCATTTGGAAGTTCGTTTTTGATCGTAAATTTAGCTTTTTCCCCGTATATAAGATTTAATCTCTGTTTTGTATTGTCTATACCAAAACCTTTTGAATAACGGAGTGAATCCACATCTATTTCTCCGCTGTTCTTTATCTGCAATATTAAATAATCTCCGTCAAGCCTTGAAGTAATCTCAATTTTTCCCCCCTCGGTCCTTTTCGATACACCATGTTTAATCCCGTTTTCCACAAGCGTCTGTATCATTAAAGGAGGAATTTCTATTTTCTGCGAACGAGGATCAATATCAATTGAATAATTTAACCTCTCCTCAAACCGGATCCCCTCTAATGCAAGATAATCTGCAACTGTTTCCATCTCTTCTTCAAGCGGAACAGTTTCGTTCCTTTCAATCTTTAATGAATATCTTAAAATGTTTGAAAGTTTAGTCAACGCTGTCTTTGCGTTTTCCGGGTCTTCTTCAATTAAAGCCCTTATACTGTTCATCGCATTAAACATGAAGTGCGGATTAAGCTGCGACTTTAATGTCTTTAACTCAAAATCCTTTACCGCCGCCTCCCATATAAGTGATTCAATCTCCACCCTTTTGTAATTCTCGAAAAAATGAACTGAAAAATAGATCAGCGACCATAATAAAATAATGCTGCTCAGATTTGAAACCCATACTAATGCCGACCCCGCATTAATTTTAGACAACCCTATTAGTCCGATAAGTAAATCTGCACCAAAATATAATATGAAAAGTACAATGCCTGTGGATATACTGGAGATCAATACACGGGGAATAATCTTTTTAAGGGGTAAACCGGTCCATGAATATTTGCCTATTATATTCCTTAGAATATGAGTGAAACTTATCCCTGCAAAACAAAGGAAAAATAATACTATAATTTTCTTCCAGGAGAATATATCGAAGGAAAGCATCGCTATAAGATTCATTAATGCATAAAGGAACCACCCCGATAACTGGCAGATCCAATATGTCCTCTTCCTGTATGTCCTGGTTAATGCATCCTTCATAATAATAGCAGAAACATTTTCATTACTTTCTGTAGAACTAATCGTTTTTATCTTCATCTAATATAATCGTATCAAGCTAAAAAGAAAATTGTTTTCTTACTTCAGCAAATTACCGTATTAGTGATGAAAAACTGATTAGTTTAGTATTTATGGTTTTATAAAATGATAAACGGCTCCCTCAAAGGTTGAGGAAGTCGTTGTATAATATAAATGCCATTAGAAGTAGTAATATTACAAAACCGACATTCTGAATACCGACCTTCACCTTTACCGGTATTTCTCTTTTTGCTATCCCCTCAATCAATATGATCAGCAGATGCCCCCCGTCAAGTACTGGAAACGGCATAATATTTATTATGGCAAGACTCAGACTCAATAGTGCAAGGAAAAAAAGATAACTCCCTATCCCGGCTTCTGCATATGAAGTGGCAGCTTGTGCTATTTTTATTGGACCGCCAAAAGCTTTTCCGAAAGCTATTTGCCCTTTAAAAACCTTCCCGAGCATATTGAATGTTAGGTCGGTCATCGTAACAATATCTCTGTAACCTAAATATATCGATTTGAAAAAGCCATAAGATTTATATTCTACGGGTCCGGAATATGCCGGATATTTAAGTACCGTTCCTATTTTGCCGTCATTGCCGGGAATTACTGAAAGACTTACAGTATCTTTTTCCCTTAGTAACTGAAGTGGAATTTCCTTCCCTATATTTGACGAAATAATTCCTACAACTTCTTCACTGGAATAAACCGGCTCATTATTTAACCGTAAAATTATATCGCCTGTTTTGACTTTGGCTTTTTCTGCCGGGCTGTGTTTAACTACTTCACCAATTCCTGTTCTTACTCCCTCCGGGATCAGATACATTTTCCCTGATTTTGATATTTCATTTTCCGGTATTCTATTCCTTGGGATATTCAGGTTTACTGTCTCATTGTTCCTGAGTAGTTTAACATTTAAGTTCTCACCCAGAGTATGTATAAATATCTGTGCTCTTAAATCGTCCCAGTTATCAACCTTGACATTATTTATTGAGCTTATCCTGTCACCTGTCCTGAAACCTGCAGAATCAGCAGATGATCCGGATTCAACTAAAGCAATTTGGGTGGTCTTTAAGATCATCTTCCCCTGGAAGAAATTTGCCCCCCAGAATATAACCCATGCAAGCAGAAGGTTCATTATTACGCCTGCTGTAATAACTATTACTTTCTGCCATACCGGACGTGCCCTGAATTCATATGGCTGCGGTACTTCATTAGCAAACTTGGTGTCAAAAGATTCATCTACCATCCCCGCTATTTTAACATAACCGCCAAGAGGCAGAAGACTTAACCTGTAATCTGTATTACCCAATCCGTCAAAATCCTTTGGAAGCTCCCCAAATGTAAAACCGGTCAGCTTATTCCATCCGAATAACCTTTTACCAAATCCGATTGCAAATATGTCGGCTCTCATGCCGCATAACTTTGCAGCGGCAAAATGTCCGAACTCATGTATAAAAACAAGAATACCAATTGTTATAGCAAAATAAATAATATACGACATGAACTGGGCGTCTCCTTAATCTAAAATCTGTTTTTCTTTACTGTTAATATATAATTAATAAAATCAAAAAATTGTACTCACTAAAACTTCCTTCCATTCCTACTAATGACCACCATAATTGATCAGGAATTTAGTCAATTAGAATTGGGAAATATAAGGGGATAAATCCCCTAAAATCCCAATTATTTTTCATCCATACTCCCAGGCATAAATGCCTGGGCTACTAAATTATAAAATAATATTTAAATTAGCCCAGTCCCGACCTGTCGGGGCTGGGTAAATGGAATAAAGTTGAAAAACCCTATGCCCTTTATGGGTTATCCATCACTCCATTACTCCAATTTTCAGCTCAACCCCGCCGCATATTCCCGTGTCTGTCTGTCACAATCGAATATCACATCAAGATCAGGATGCAAATGCCTCTCAATCTTTTCAAGTGATTTGTTAATAATATACGGTATCCTTGAAAACCCAATTAACCCTTTTAAGAATTTCTCAACCGCCACCTCATTTGCCGCATTTAGTATACAAGGTGCATTTCCCCCTGCCTCTAATGCATTGTATGCAAGCCTGAGACATTCAAATTTATCCAGATCGGGTTTATAAAAATTAAGCTGGCCGATTTCTGTCAGATTTATCCTTGTAAAATTGCTCTGAAGTCTTTCCGGATATGTAAGCGCGTATTGAATTGGAAGCTTCATATCAGGCAAACCCATCTGCGCTTTTATTGAACCATCAACAAACTGTACCATTGAATGTATAATTGACTGTGGGTGTATTACGACCTCAATTTTATCCTGATTTGTATTAAAAAGCCACTTTGCCTCAATCACCTCAAGCCCCTTATTCATCATAGATGCTGAATCAATTGTAATTTTGTTCCCCATCTTCCAGTTTGGATGATTTAACGCTTCAGCTACTGTTACATTATGAAAATCTTCTTTCTTCTTATTTAAGAAAGGACCGCCGGAAGCAGTCAATAATATCTTTTCTATCCGATCACTCCCTTCCCCGACCAGGCACTGGAAAATTGCGCTGTGCTCAGAATCCACGGGTAAAATCTCCGCTCCGCATTCCCTGCATAATTTAGTCACTAATTCACCCGCTACAACAAGCGTCTCCTTATTTGCAAGCGCAATCCGTTTTCCTCTTTTCACAGCCTCAATCGTTGGGGCAAGACCCGCCGAACCAACCATCGCACCAATAAATATATCATAATCATATTCCCTGGCTGCTTCACATAACCCCCCGATTCCCCCAAGGACTTCAGTTTTCCCCTTTAATCTTTTCCTTAGAATTTCAGCCTGCCCTTCCTCTTTTACAACAACGCACTCCGGAGCGAATTCTTCAATCTGTTTTTCAAGCAAATCTATTTTGGTATTTACAGTTAATATGGAAACTTTAAATTTATCCGGAAAGTCCCTTATAACATTAAGTGAATTGATACCAATTGAGCCCGTAGACCCGAGAACTAAAATTTTCTTCATATTTAATAATAATTTGCCCACAAAGGTAAATACTACATGTTTCTTAATCAATGATTATCCTCTTTCCCTAAAATAATGCAAAAGTACTCCCAACTTTTAAACCCCCTTTAAGCTTAATTGTCATTTCCGCATTCAAAGGTGCCATCCCCTGAACCGGCCCAAATCTTGCGTGTCATCTCCTTATTAACCTCCGATCTGCCGCGGCAGATTTCATCAACCTCGGAGGTTTTTTTGTAACCTTGCATGCCATTCCCCTCCCGGTTCATCGGGAGGAATCCATTCAGCTTATTTGTCATTCTGCTCCTCCGCCATAGCCCCGAATCTACAAAAGGTCCTATACATACATATGTACTGAAACAGGCACTTGGTGCCATTTAAAATTAAAAAACAATAAAATAATACTATTTTCTTGTCAAATGGTACCATCTGTCATTTTCGGTACATATGTAAGTAGGGGGTAATTGTTCTTTGAAATTTTGTCAGACCGTCCAGGGATTTAAAAATAATCCCGGACGGTAACCATGGTAAAAAACGATTGTCAACTGACGGTGACCAGGCGGAATTGGGAAGCATCTACGGCGGAAGATTGAAGGAATCCCGACGGTCATCAAGCGGTGAACGGACAGTCAGCGGACGGTGGCCAGGCGGTGAACAAGTACAGAAATGACGGTCGGCAAGTTAAGAAAGACGGTGAATGTGATGGAATATTGGATTACTGGATTGATGG
>Ga0182027_10011039_pt1 | contig 12799 bp, 11 predicted proteins | sample 712E1DmetaG_FD_121300 | JGI IMG/M metagenome (GOLD analysis project Ga0182027, IMG submission 121300) | Permafrost microbial communities from Stordalen Mire, Sweden - 712E1D metaG (Illumina Assembly) | ecosystem: Environmental > Terrestrial > Soil > Wetlands > Permafrost | place: Sweden...
CGGCGCCGCGTCCTCGGACGAGGTCATCTTCACCAAGAACGCCACCGAGGCCATAAACCTCGTGGCCTACAGCTGGGGGCGGGCCAACCTCGGCCCCTCCGACGCCATGGTGACGACCGAAATAGAGCACCACGCCAATTTCGTGCCCTGGTTGCAATTGCGGGCGGAGAAGGGGACCGAGCTGCGCTTCGTGCCCCTGGGCCGGGACGGCGCCCTCGACCTGGACGACCTCGACCAGCTCCTCGACGGGGCCAAGTTGCTGGCCGTCACCGCCGCTTCCAACGTGCTCGGCACCCTGCCCCCGGTAAGGCTCCTGGCCGATGCCGCCCACGCCGCGGGGGCGCTGGTGCTGGTGGACGGCGCCCAGTATGTCCCGCACCTGCCGACCGACGTCCAGGAGATGGGGGCCGACTTCGTCGCCTTCACCGGCCACAAGATGCTGGGGCCGACGGGCATCGGGGCGTTGTGGGCGCGCCGGGAGCTGCTCGAGGCCATGCCGGCGTTCCTGACCGGGGGCGAGATGATCCGGGACGTGCGCCTCGACGGGTTCAGCACCAACGACGTGCCCTGGAAGTTCGAGGCGGGCACGCCGCCCATAGCCGAGGCCGTCGGCCTGGGCGCCGCCGTCGACTACCTCCGGGGCCTGGGCATGAAGGCGGTGCGGGCGCACGAGCAGGCGTTGACCTCCTACGCCATGGCGGCCTTGAGCGAGCGCTACGGTGACGACATCACCATCGACGGTCCCCCACCTGGCGCGGCGCGGGCGGGCATCGTCAGCTTCGCCTACCGAGATGTCCATGCCCACGACCTCTCGCAGGTGCTCGACCAGGCCGGCGTCTGCGTACGCGCCGGTCACCATTGCGCCAAGCCGTTGATGCGCCGTCTCGGGGTGACGGCTACGGCGCGGGCGTCTTTTTCCGTATACAACGATGAAGCCGATGTGGACGTCCTGGTGGACGCCATCGGCGAAGCCGACGCTTTGTTCGGCTGACCCATTCGGAGCTGCCATGCCAGGACTAGAAGACCTTTACCGTGAAATCATCCTCGACCACTACCGCAACCCCCGCAACCGGGGCGAGCTCGAGTCGCCCCCCGCCCTACGGGCCGAGGGCTTCAACCCGTTGTGCGGCGACGAAGTGGTGATCTACCTGGCCATGGACGGTGGCCTAATCGTCGACCTCAAGATCTCGGGCCAAGGTTGCTCGATCTCCCAGTCGTCCGCCTCCATGATGTCGACGGCGGTCAAGGGCAAGACATTGGCCCAGGCCCGCTCGACCATCAAGGCCTTCCGGGCCATGATGTCCCTGCACGGCCAGTCCCTGGACGGCCAAGGCGACGGGGCCGCCGGCAGCGCCGGGGCCGGGACGACGGGCCCGGACGACGACGAGCGCACTGGAGTGGAGGTGGCGGCGGCCGAGGGCGTGGCCCTGGGCGACCTCGAGGCGCTGCAGGGAGTGGTCAAGTTCCCGGTGCGCATAAAGTGCGCCACCCTGTCCTGGCACACGCTGGCCCAAGCCCTGGACCAGGCCGACAAGGACGCCGCCAACCAGGCTTAAGAGCTCGGTACCGCCCAGCCCATCTGCTGGGCGATCTCCTTGCACGTCGGGCACAGGGGGTACTTCTTGGGGTCGCGCCCGGGCACCCAGACCTTGCCGCACAACGCCCGTACCGGGGTGCCGTTGACGATGCCCTCCACCACGGTGGGGCCGGCACTTATGTACTCGCCGTCATCGGCCGAAACACCTTCTAGGACTATATGGGCCATGCGTTCGTGGTCGCCGTCGAGTGCCGGCTTAGGAGGGGCAACGGAGACCTCAGGCATCACGCTCACACTCAAAGGCTAGCGCGCACATCCGGAAACCAAGGTCACTACCCGCAGTCAGCGGCCCGCACGCTGCGTGAAATCCTCACCGCTTTCTGCTTCGGCTATATGCCGCGGCAGTTGAATTATGGCTGCTCGGCGGGCACAAGTAACCTGGGAATAGGACCCTGGCTAACTCGGAAGAAGACATGGCTCAGCCACACGGAACGCTAAAAACCACCGCTCCCCCCGAGCGACGCGGCGGTCACGAGCGACTTCACCGGTGGGGTTCTCTCATCGCCATCAGCCTGGCCACGCTCATGATGCTGATGGACTTCATGGGCGTCAGCGTCGCCCTCCCCGAGGTCCGGCGCGCGCTGAACGGCTCGTTCTCCGAGATGCAGTGGGTACTGGAGGCGTTCGTCCTCACCCTGGCCGCCTTCGTCCTCACCGCCGGATATGTGGCCGACCTCGCCGGCCGGCGCACCATCTTCCTGCTCGGCCTGCCCGTCTTGGCCATCGGCTCGCTGCTGGGGGGGCTGGCGCCCAATGCCTACGTCCTCATCGGCGGCCGCGTGCTGCAGGGCATGGGCGGGGCGCTCCTGTTCGCCACGGGCTCGATCTTGATGGGCGAGACTTTCGGCTCCGGCCGCTGGCGTGCCGCGCTGGCGGTGTGGGGGACCGTGACCGGCCTGGCCGTGGCCTTTTCACCTCTGGTGGGCGGGGCCATAACCGATTACCTGGGCTGGCGGTGGATCTTCCTTATCGACGTACCCACCTCAGCGGTGGCGCTCCTGGTCGGCGCTCTCAGTATCCGGGACAAGGTCCCAGTCGGGCCCGAGGACGCCAGCGTGCTCGAGCCCGTGCACGGGCCGGACTGGAAAGGCCTGGCCCTTTTCAGCGCCGCTATCGCCATCCTGGTCATAGGGCTGGTCCGGACCACCACCACCCTTTCGGGCTGGGCGGCCAACGGTGTGCTGGCCTGCTTCGGTTGCACCGCGCTGCTGCTGATCGCCTTCATCGCCGTCGAGGCGGTCTCCCCCGCGCCCATGCTCGACATCTCGCTGTTCCGCCAACGCACCTTCACCGGTAGTTCGATCGCCGCCTTCGGTCTTTCGGCCGCCGTACTGGGACCGTTCCTGTTCCTGGTCCTTTATCTTTCCTACGACCTCGGCTACTCGGTCATGAGCGTGGCCGTCCGGCTGTTGCTCCTGACCGCCATGACCCTTCCCTTCCTGCCCCTGACCGGGGTGTTGGACCGGCTCTTCCCCATCAAGGCGCTCATCTGCGGGGGCCTGGTCCTGGTGGCCGTGGGCTTCTGGCTCATGAGCCGCCTGACCGCGACGAGCACGGCCTCCCAGCTCATCCCCGGCCTCGTCATCGCCGGCGTCGGCCTCGAGCTCGTAAACCCCCGCCTGGCTTCGGCCGCCGTCGCCGCCGTCAAGCCCCGCCTGGCCGCCGTCGCCTCCCGGACGAGCTCGACGTTCCGCCAGATCGGCACCGCCACCGGCGTGGCGGTTTTCGGCGCCGTGCTCGCCACCCGTCTCACCGACGACCTCAACAGCGCCCTATCCTCGTCCACGCAGCTGGTCGGCCAGGGACCTCAGCTCACCAGCCTCGTCCTCAACGGCCAGATCGCCCAGGCCGCGACGACCCCCGGCGCCCCGGCGGGACTGCTTGGGATCATCCATCACGCCTTCGCCGACTCCATGCACGAAGTGTTCCTGGTCGCTGCCATAGTGGCCCTGGCGTCGGCCGTTTTGGCCCTGTCGGTCCGGTCTCGCGACGTCCCCCGGGTGCCGGTCCGTGGTGCCCGGGCAACTTCACGCCGACCAGCGCCACTGGCCGTGCCCGCCCCCGTGCCCGCCCCCGTGCCGGCTGTACCCGAGCCGGTCATGTCCGAGCAGGTCATGTCCGAGCCGGTCTTACCGGAAGTGCCCGAGCCGGCCCTGTTCGAGCCGGCCCTGGCCCTGTTCGAGCCGGCCCTGGCCCAGTCCGAGCCGGCCCTGGCCCAGTCCGAGCCGGGCCAGCCCGAGCCGGGCCCGTCCGAGCCGGCACCCCTTGAGCCTGTCGCCTCAGAGCCCGTCCCGTCAGAGCCGGAAATGTCCGAGCCGGTCCCGTCCCAGCCGGTCCCGGAGGTCCCCCTCGTACCTGTGGCCGTCGGGAGCGGTCCCTTGGAGAATGGTGCCGTTGACGGTGGGCCTTCCGACGCGGTCACGGCCGAGGGCCTCCCCGAGGCGGGACCGGTCGAGGACGGCGGGCCCGAGGGCGAGCCTGCCCCGGCCGAAATGCCCACGCCCGTCGGCGCCGACGTAACAGGCACGAGCTTCATCGGCGTCTACACCGAGTACGGGGCACCGGCCGAGGAGCGCACACCGCTCCCGCGCCACGTGCGGGGCCAGGTCACGAGGGCCGACGGCGACCCTCTGGCCGGTGCCTCGGTCGCACTAGTGCACCCCAACGGGGACGAGGTGGGGCACAGCTACACCGCCGAAGACGGGTCTTTCCACCTGGACAATGTCGCGGCGGGGACTTACACCCTGGTGGTGGCGGCGCTCCACTACCGGCCGGCAGCCCGGGTGATAGTTCTGAGCCACGGTGAGACGCTGGCCATGGTCAGCCTCCTCGGGGTCGGCTCCCTGGTGGTCAGGGTCTCCCGGGCGCGGGACGCCATGCCGTTGGCCGCCGGGATCGAACTTTTCAATGGCGACGGAGGTCTGGTGGCCCAGTCCCAGGCCGGCGACGACGGTGTGTCAATCCTCCCGGACCTACTCGAGGGCAACTACGAGCTGGCCGTCGAGCGCGAGCATTACTCGCCCGCCCGCGGTCCCGTGGTGGTCCGGCGGGGCCGGACGGGCACGGCCGAGGTCCAGCTCGTCGGGCAGGGGCACCTCTACGGGGCGGTGCTCGACCCGGAGGGCGGATGGTTGCCCGCCACGCTGGTAACCCTGGCCGACGAGTCCGGGGCCCTTGTGGGTGTGACCAGGACCGACGGCGCCGGGGCCTACCTGTTCCCCACTGTCCCGGAGGGTACGTACACACTTTCTGCGGGCCACCGCGATGCCGTCCTCACGGTCGAGATCGGTGCCGGCACCGCCGCCCAGGCCGACCTCGTCCTGGCTCCCCCTATCCCCCTCGAGACACCTCCGGCGCCGGTCATGACAGTCCCTGAAAACGGTCCGGAGGCACTTTCCGCAAAAAGGGACCGGTGGGGGCCCTGCTAGCACGAAAAGCACGTTTGGCGCGATATTCCCGTTCGAGTACGCGGAATGCTAGAGCGTCCTTGACCCGAGCATTACTTTTCACATAACGTTCATCCCATTGTGACATCGCTCACATTGCATTTTCGGCACAACGCCGGAAAGCTGGCTTTGGCCTTTGCCGCCACTCTCGCTGTCATCGTTTCGATGGTGGTGCCTGCCGGTGCCGGGCAACTAGCCAACGAACGCGCCGAGGCTCAGGCGCTGGCGGACAAGATCGCGGCCTTAGGCCAGCAAGAGGCCGCCCTGGGCGAGCAATATGACGCCGGCGTCGCCAACCTTGCACTCGCCGACGCCCGGGTACGGGCGGCGGCTCGAGCCCTCGCCCTGGCGCAGGCCGGGCAAACCAAGACCATGACGCTGCTCCAGCAGGACGCCGTCGATGCCTATGTGGGCGGTGGGCCGCAGCTGACGCTCGACGCGTCCCTGCCCAACCTCAACGACGCCTTGCTGCGCCAGGAGATCGAGCAGACCTTCGCCTCGGACGAGGCCGATGCCCAGGACGGCTACCGCCTGGCCGCCGCCAACGCCAGCACGGCGCGTTCAGAGCTCGTCGTCGCCCGCAACGCCGATGCCGCCCAGGTGGCGCAGCTGGAGAGCGACCGCAACCAGGTACAGGCCGCCCAGGACCAGCTCGTGGCCCTCCAGGCCCAGGTGAAGGGCAAGATCGCCGCCCTGGTAGCCGAGATCCAGCGGGAGGAGTACCTGGCCGAGCAACGGGCCGAGGAAGCCCGACTGGCCCAGGAGCGGGCAGCCGAGGAGGCCCAGGCCCAGCAGGAGGCAGCCGCAGCCGCAGCAGCCGCCGCGGAAGCCCGCGCCACGGCCACCGCCCAGGCTCAGGCCCAGGCCCAGCAAAAGGCGGCGTTGGTCTCCCAGTTGGCGAGCGAGAGAGCCGCCAGCGCCGCCGCCAGCGCGGACGCCGCCGCCACCACCACCGTCCCCGCGGCCACCACCACGGTCCCCGCTACCAGCGCCAACCCATCGGGCGGGGGCACCACCACGGAGGTCCCGGGGGTTTCCTCGGCTGCTTCTGCCGCCGTCGCCGCCGCCGAGGGCAGGGTGGGCGACCCTTACGTCTGGGCCGCGGCCGGTCCCGGTGCGTTCGATTGCTCAGGGCTGGTCATGTGGGCGTACGCCCAGGCGGGGGTATACCTTCCTCACTACAGCGGTGCCCAGTACGACGACACGATCCATATCCCGATGTCAGACCTCGAACCCGGAGATCTGGTCTTCCCGGCCGACCCCGGCGAGCACGTGGCCATCTACATCGGCAACGGTGAGATCGTCCAGGCGCCCTACACCGGCGCCAACGTCCAGATCGTCCCCCTCACCGGCTTCTTCGTACTGGCCAGCCGGGTCGGCTGACCGGCCGGGCTCCGCCCCGGGCCTGCACTGAGCGCGCAAATGGACGAACCCCTCGTGCTGGCTCGCGGCCTGGAGAAACACTTCGGCGAGTTTGTCGCCGTGGCCGGGGTCGACTTCGAGGTGCAAAAGGGCGAAGCCTTCGGGTTCCTCGGGCCCAACGGCGCCGGCAAGAGCTCCACGATGCGCATGATCGGCGCCACCTCAGCCCGCAGCGGGGGCGAGCTCAGGGTCCTCGGCCGCGACCCCGACCGGGAGGGGCCCGAGATCAGGGCGAGGCTCGGCGTCGTGCCTCAGGAGGACAACCTCGACCTGGAGCTTTCCGTGGCCGACAACCTCTTCGTCTACGGGCGCTACTTCGGCATCCGCCGCCCGGTGCTGCGGCGGCGCATCGCCGAGCTGCTCGAGTTCGCCCGCCTGTCCGAGCGGGGCGGCGACAAGGTCGACAACCTCTCGGGCGGCATGAAACGCCGCCTGACCATCGCCCGGTCGCTCGTCAACGAACCTGAGCTGCTACTCCTGGACGAGCCCACCACCGGGCTCGACCCTCAAGCCCGTCACGTGCTCTGGGACCGCCTCTACAGCCTCAAGCAGCAGGGTGTGACCCTGGTGCTGACCACGCACTACATGGACGAGGCGGAGCAGCTGTGCGACCGGCTGGTGGTCATGGACAAAGGCCTCATCGTGGCCCAAGGCTCTCCCCGCCAGCTGATCGAGGCCCATGTCTCCCGGGAGGTCGTGGAGCTACGGGTGGCCCCAGGGGAGGCTCCCGCCATGGCGGCGGCGGTGGAGGGCATGGTAGAGCGGCTCGAGACCCTGGCCGGCCGGCTCTTGCTCTATACCGACGACGGTGACGCCACCGCCGAGCACGTACACGCGAAGGGGCTCCGGCCCCTCAGCGTCCTCGTGCGCCGGACGAGCCTGGAAGACGTGTTCCTGCACCTCACCGGGCGCCACCTGACGGACTGACGGGCGTCGCATGCAGGTCCCCATGGCTTTGCGCCCCCTCAGCTACTTCTGGACGCAGTTCTTGCGGACCTGGAAAGCGGACATCGGCACCACTTTCCTCACGCCGGTGCTCTATCTCGCCTCGCTCGGCCTCGGGCTCGGCTCCCTGGTCGGCCACGGCCACGCGTTGGCCAGCCTGGGGGGAGAAAACTACCTGTCTTTTGTGGCCCCCGCCCTCCTGGCCGCCACCGCCATGCAGGTGGCCATCTCCCGCTCCACCTACGAGATATTCGGGTACCTGAACAGATGGAACGGCACCTACCTCTCGATGCAGGCCTCTCCCCTGTCCATCGACCAGATAATGCTGGGCCAGCTCACCTGGATCGCGGCCCGGGTGCTGCTAGCCACGGCTTTCTACCTGGCCGCCAGTTCTGCTTTCGGGGCCGTGCGCTCCCCCACCGCCGCCGCCGACCTGGTGGTGGGCCCTCTGGTCGGCCTGGCCTTCGCCGCCCCGGTGTGCGCCTATTCGGTGCACGTGCGCACGGACCAGACGTTCGCGGTCATCTTCCGGCTGGTGATGCTGCCCCTGTTCCTCTTCTCGGGGACGTTCTTCCCCGTCTCGGAGCTGCCGGCGGCCCTGCGTTACCTCGCCTACGCCCTGCCCCTCTGGCACGGGGTGCAGCTGTCGCGCGACCTCTATGCCGGTCACATCGACGGGCCGGCCGACCTCGGGCACCTGGCCTACCTGGTGGCCGTCATCGCTGCTGGTGCGCTGCTGGCCCGGCACAGTTACCGGCGCCGGATGGCGCGTTGATGCCCGCCGCCCTGGCCCGGGTGGCAGACCGGGCACGCCGGCCCGTCGCCCTGGTGGCCCGCAACTTCTCCGTGCAGGTCCGGGCCGCGCCCTACGTGTGGGCCACCGGCCTTATCGAGCCCCTGCTGTACCTGCTGTCCATCGGCATCGGCCTCGGCCACCTCGTCGGCCGGGTCCCCGGCCCCGGCGGCCGGCCCGTGCCCTACACCGACTTCGTCGCCCCCGGGCTGCTGGCGACCTCGGCCATGAACGGCGCCATCTATGAGTGCACCGGCAACATATTTGCCAAGCTGCACTGGACCAAGCTGTACGACGCCGTCATCGCCACCCCTTTGGCTCCCGGCGACGTCGCCCTGGCCGAGATCGGCTTCGCCACCTTCCGCTGCGCTGTCTACGCGGGGGTCTTCCTGGCCATGATGGCCGCCCTGGGCGATACCACCTCGTGGTGGGCGCTAGTGGCGCTGCCGTGCGCCACGTTGCTCGGCGCCGCCTTCTCCGCCACCGGCTTCGCCGCCACGTGCTTCATGCGCTCGTGGACCGACTTCGACAAGATCACCCTGGTGAGCGTGCCCCTTTTCCTGTTCTCGGCCACCTTCTACCCTCTTTCCGAACTCCCGAGATGGTTGCAGGTCGTGGTCGAGGCGCTGCCTCTATATCCCGGGGTCGACCTGTGCCGACAGCTTTCGCTCGGGCACCCCTCAGTCGGAGCGCTCGGCGACGTCGTCTACCTCCTCGCCCTCGGCCTCGTCGCCCTCGAAATCGGCCGGCGTCGCGTCACCCGCCTGCTCGCCCCCTGAGCCCGGGCCCGGGGCGGTTGTGCCTTTGCCGTCGTAGACATAGCCCTTGTCCAGGTTGCTCAAGTCTTTGGCCAGGAAGAACGGCGGCTTGGCGTCCTTGGGGGCGCGGTTGGCCGGGCGGCGCACGGGAATGGTCTCGGCCGGCCAGCGCCTGGGCCCGGACCAGGGGGCGGGGACGGCGTCGATGTGGCGGGCCAGGGCGTAGGCCAGGCTCTCGTAGTTGACCCGCCAGCCCCGGAAATGCGGCCACGCCTCGGCCGCGTCGCGCTCCATGGGGAAATCGACGAGGCGCAGCATGTCGACGGCGGCGGCGAACTCTTCGAAGCGGAGCTGGATCTGGGCGTCGGGGTCGGCGTCCGTGTCGGCCGGCATGCCCAGCCCGACACCGATCTGGCGCAGCGCCGTGAACCCCATGCGTATGGCTCGGCGGGGCTCGATGCGGTCGCGGCTGGGGCACAGGGCCAGCAGCATGGCGGCCGAGTCCATCACCGCCAGCAGCCCCACCAGCCAGGAGGACAGGGCCTGGGGCGAACGGAACCGGATCAGTACCGGGTAATTGGAGTGGCTCTCGGCCACGTCCGCCGCCCAGCGCTCCCAGCGGTTGTAAAAGGCGGGCAGGTCGTCGCTGCGGACGGCGACGCCGTAGCGGGTGCGAGCCAGCAGCTCCGGGCCCCACGGCGGGGTGCCGGCCCGGGCCGTGAGCAAGGTGACCTCCGTCTCGCGGCGGTTGAAGGCGCTGTACAGCGTGGGCAGGTAGGCGATCTGCAGGGCCACCACCACCAGGCCGGTGGCGGCGGCCAGAATGTCGACGATGGTCGGCGCGGTGCCATTGGTGGAGGCGAACCCGAGGGTGAACATCGAGCTCCCCGTCTCGCGCATGGCGGCGGGAAAACCGTGCACGAACGGCCACAGGACCAGGGCGTAGCCGAGCTCGAAGGCGACCAGCCAGGTGATCAGCTGGACCAGTAGTACGACGGCCCCCTGGCCGGCCAGGACCTGGTCCTTGCGCTCGTAGTCGCGCAAGGGCTTGATGACCAAGCGGTAAAGGGCGTCCACCCCGGCGTCGACGACATGGGTGAGCATGGTCGGGCGCGCCCGCGGCACCACCAACGTCCTCACAATGTGGGCGGTGACCGCCAGCACTATGAGCGCACCGACGCTGAACCCCAATATGTGCAGGAAGGTCACCGTCCCGGGCCGCCTGCGCTCATGGACCTGCCTCGGTCATATGACGATGTTGCCCGTCACGCAGGCGACGGTGCCACCCCCGACCCAGATCGCTCCGGCCTCGTCCTGGTCGATGTGCACCCGGCCCGCACGCCCCAGGGCCGTCCCCTGACTCACCACGTAGGGCGGGCGGGCCTGACCGGTGCCGACCAACCACTGGGCCAGCGAGGCGTTGAGGCTGCCCGTGACCGGGTCCTCCATGGTGGCGCCGTTGGCGGGACAAAAACCCCTCACCTCGTAGGCGAACTCCGACCCCGCCGGGTAAGCGCCGACGACGCCGACCTTATAGTCGACCGCCCCCAAGGCGCCGGGGCGGACAGCGAGGACGCGGTCGGCGTCGCGCAGCTTCACGGCCACCCATCCCGGGCCGTTGTCGACCCACTGCGCCTCGAGCACCTCGGCCCTCTCGACGCCCAGCACGGACAGCACCTCGGTCACCAGGTCCTCGTCGACCGGGCCCGAGCGCACCATGGGCGGGGCGGCGAAAGCCAGTCCCGCCTCGCTGCGGCGCACCGGTACCAGCCCGGCGGCACATTGCTGTACCACGCTGTCCCCGGTGAGCCCGGAAAAGGCCATAAAAGCATGCGCCGTGCCGATCGTCGGGTGACCGGCGAAGGGTAGCTCGGAACTAGTGGTGAAAATACGTACCCGGTAGTCTGCGCCCGGAGCCGTGGGCGGGAAAACGAAGGTGGTCTCGGACAGATTTGTCCATGAGGCCACCTGCTGCATCTGCTCGTCGCTCAGGTCGGCACCGTCGAGCACGACCGCCACCGGGTTGCCTTTGTAAGGGGTGGTCGTGAACACGTCCACTTGCATGAAATCCCGGGACCGGGTCATGGCTTTTCACCCTCGGCCCGGACCGCTCCCGAGAGAGGCACGAGGTTGAACATCGGTGGCGGCGGTATAAAGGACGGATGGACGATGGCAACGCCGAGGTAAGAGGTCCCGGTGGGGACATGGTCGAAAGCGAAACTTCGGCGCCCTTCCCGCCGCCGGTCTCTACTGTCCCGGCGCCGGTCGCCCCCCCGGTCCCGTCCCCGCTCGTGCCGGCGCCGGCGACTTCCCCCGAGGGCGGTCAAGCCCAAGCGAGACTTGGGGTGGACCGCACGGGCGGCAAGCGCTCCGGGCGCCAGTCGGACAAGGTCGGCCCGACGCGGCTGAGCGGCGCTTGGACGGCCGCCATCGTGGCCGTCGTCCTGGTGGTGGCCATGCTCATCTTCATCCTCCAGAACGAGCGCGAAGTCCCTATCAGCTTCGTGTCCCTCCACGGTCACCTCCCTCTGGGCGTAGCCCTGCTCTTCTCCGCCGTGATCGGCGCCGTCATCGTCCTGGTCTGCGGGACGGCGCGCATCCTGCAGTTGCGCCGGATCGCCAAGCGCCGCACACGGTCGGCAGCGCGGACGTCCATGGCCTCGGTACCGGCCAATGTGCCTCCTGTCGCCACGGCCACGGGCCCCGGCCCTGGGGGTGCCGAGCCGGCCCCGTGACTGCTCGCTAGGACGCGTAACCGGGGGTGGTGTCGTTCACCGCTCCGATCCCGAACACCGCCCCCTGGGGGTCAGCCACGACCGCGCCGCGCCCGAAATCGAGGTCCGTGGGAGGCATGAGCACCGAGGCCCCGAGGCCCCGAGCCTTTTCCGTCGAGGCGTCGCAGTCGTCGACCGCGAACCAGATCGACCAGGCCGGGTGCTCACCCGGGTTGGCGGCATGGGCACCGCACACGGGCTTGCCGCCGATGGTGAAAATGGCGGCATTGGGATTGTTCGCGTCGCCCTCCGTCCCCCAGCCGAAGACCGAGATGTAAAAATCCCGCGTCCCGGGGAGGTCGGTGGTGGCCAGCTCGTTCCAGGTGAAGGCCCCGGGCTCGTTTACGAGCCCGGCACCGATGTGGTCCCCGGGCTGCCACAGGGAAAAGACCGAACCGGCCGGGTCCTCGGCCACGGCGAACCGGCCGGCGGTGAAAACCTCCATCGGGCCGACCAACAACTTGCCGCCGTTGCCAACGACCTTGGCCGCGGTCCCATCTATATCGGCCACGCTGACGTAGACCGCCCAATGCGGCGGACCAGGGTCGGTCTGGGGGCCGATGCCGGCTACCAGGTGGTCCCGCAAGCTGAACATGCCGTACCCGCCGGCCTCCGCGCGGGGGTCGAAGGCGGCCACCCAGCCGAAGAGCTCACCGTAAAACCGGGCCGCCGCCTGCGTGTCGGCCGTGCCCAGATCGACCCAGCTCGGTGTGCCGGAAGAATAAGACTTTCGCTCTGCCACGAGCTCTCCTCACATTGACACGACGGACGTTACGTGGCGCACTCTACAGAAACCTTGCCTATCTCGCCGTCCGTTATCCCCCTGCTCCGGAGCGGCGGCGGCTGACGCCCGGGCTCAAGCGTCCGGCGGTGGCGTCCGCCTCTCAACCTTGCGCGCCGACTTCAACTGCTTAGCCCGTAACCGGCGCTCACGCGAGGCCCTGGTGGGCACGGTGGGCCGGCGGGACGGGTCGACACGCAAGGCGTCGGTGAGCCGCTCGGCCAGCCGTTCCAGCGCGATCTGACGATTGCGAAGCTGCGAGCGCTCGTCGACGACCACGACG
>Ga0182027_10011040_pt1 | contig 12799 bp, 10 predicted proteins | sample 712E1DmetaG_FD_121300 | JGI IMG/M metagenome (GOLD analysis project Ga0182027, IMG submission 121300) | Permafrost microbial communities from Stordalen Mire, Sweden - 712E1D metaG (Illumina Assembly) | ecosystem: Environmental > Terrestrial > Soil > Wetlands > Permafrost | place: Sweden...
AGGAAATTAATAAAACTGTAATTCCCAAATTTTGCTTTTAGATCGCTATCCAGAGGACCCCATCCGGCAATCTGCAATACTGCATCCGGACGAGCGCCAACCAATTTAATAAATGCTTCACAAAGTATTTCTATCCCTTTTGCCTTATCCAACCTCCCGATATAGAGAAATCGATTTATTGCAGTTTTATTGTTATACAAAGAGATGGCTCCTTTCTCTTCAATCTTTTTTTGGCTGAAACCATGCGAGTTCGGAATAATTCGTTTTGTTGCGGTCGAAAAAAAACCCATTTTCAAATGCATTTCCATTGCGTACTTGCTAGGAAATGTAGCTAAATTCACTACGTTTGAAAAGGATCGCCGGATAACCTGATAAGGGCGAAGCAGAATACTTTGCTCACGAGCCAGCTTCCCAACCCTTCCCATGAGCAATCCTTCAGGACTCAACACCTCATAATCATGGCAAGTATGGATAATCTTTTTTGCACCGGCAGATGCAGCTGCGCTCCAGATCGAGGGAGATAGACCCCGCAATTTATGAGAATGGACAATATCAGCGTCTTCATTGATTATGATTTGCCGGACTAATCGGTAAACCAGTGGATTCCAAATATCTATCAATTGCCAGGCAACCTTTTTAAGATCAGCCTGCTTGTCTTTTTCTCCAACCCAGTACAAGTTCATCGGAGGGATGCGGACGATTTTTATACCACCGACATAATCAGTCTTAATTCCTCTTCCTTGCCAACTTGTGACAACAACAACTGAATGGGCTCTTTGGGTAAGCGCCTGCGCCAGCTGATTGACAACAACAGCCGATCCTCCACCGATTTCTGGTTCGTAAAGAAAAGAAAGCAGGATAATTTTCATTTACTTATGGAGAGAAATAGGAGCGTAAAAATGTTCTTGTTTTCCGCCAGGATAAAAGGGTGATGCTGATTTAGCTTCATATGTTGATCTGCTATCCGGTTTTGTAATTGGGAAGACTGAGTAAGAAAGAGGAAATTTCTGCCAATAGGCGCCGTGCGTAAGTTTTTCTATTTTTATCAATATATTCGTCAAAAAGGTAGTATGTCGCAACCAAAATGGAGCCAGTTGTCGAAAAGACCTTACTTCGCATTGAGCAAGATCACTAGAGCCTAAATTGGAGCCAGTCATCATGAAAGCCGAAAAGTAATGGTTTAAATGATGGGGAACAAAGCCTTTTCTTAACGCCCTTACTACAAAATCTGCATCACCAATTGTTTTCCAGTTTTTATTAAAGTAATAATTGGACTCAAATACTCTCCGCCTGACAAACATAGAGCAGGAATGAACATACATGTGAGAAGCCCAAATATAAGGCCACCTCGGTATAAAACCTTTTCGGTAAGCCAATAGCTTACCATCTGGCCTAATCATAAGGGTATTACCAAATAATAAGTCTATCTGCGAATGAAGACGAAAGAATTCAGAGACTTTTTGCAAGACCCCAGGTAGATATTGCTCATCACAATTCAAATATGAAATAATATCTCCATTCGAGAGTTTAACTCCTTTATTAATGGCATCATACATTCCCTGATCTTTTTCACATAAACTGATAATTTCGGGCCTTGTTTTCAGCCATTCAACAGTGCCATCTTGCGACAAACCATCTATAACAATATGTTCGGATTTTACGTTTTGGTCGATTATTGAGTTACAACATACTTGTAAATATTCCAGCATGTTAAAGCTAGGAGTTATAATTGAGAATTCAGGATGAAATGTTCTTGATGGTATATTCATACTCTTAATAAAGTGTACATTACTCTACCTATATTATCAAGGCAATTGTTATCGCAGGTTATGATGAATTCAAATGCAACTTTATTTTTGGATGGAATCATTTATTGTGAACAGAAATATGGTGGAATTTCGCGAATTTGGGATGAAGTGATTCCCAGGATCCCAGAATATGGAATTTCTGTTAATCTTTTGGTCCCTAATAGTTTAAAATATAATTTCTTGACCGATCTTTATAGAACTCATGATATAAAGATCCAACGAGATTATTTTTACTGGCCCAGAAGAATATTTGAAAAGAATCAAATTCGTAGCAAGTTTCTAACAGATCTATATAAAGCAACCAATTCAAGGATATTTCATTCCACCTATTTCACAACTATTTTCTCTAATCGTCTCGTAAAGTTTGTTACAGTACCGGACTTAATTTACGAGATAAATGAAAATCGGTCATCATCAAGGTGGGACGCGCAGGCTCTACGAAATAAACGTGAGACGATTAATAATGCTGACAAAATAGTATGTATATCTGAAAATACAAAAAAAGATTTATTGCATTTTTACCCATTGATTTCCGAAGCAAAAGTTTCGGTTATCTATTTGGGGGTTTCAAATTTATCTGGATTGGATAATGCTAATTTTAATGATGGTGTGCCCAGATCTTATATTGGTAAATTTAAGAGTCGATGTTATTTTTTGGTCGTAGGGAATTTAGATGGGTACAAAAACTTTCAACTCATTCTAGATCTTATCAATAAACAACCGCTTGCACAAAAATTTCAATTTATCTGCGTTGGAAGTAAAAAAAGTAGCCCCATCAGGGTTTACGCAGAAAAAAATTTCCCAGAAAATTTTGTTTTCTTGGATTATGTTACCAATCAAGATCTTGCCATTTATTACCATAATGCGATCGGATTAATTTACCCATCCCTTTATGAAGGGTTTGGCCTGCCGATTCTTGAAGCCATGAGCAACCAATGTCCTGTAATCTGCTCCAATTCATCCTCTCTTCCTGAAGTCGGGGGTGATGCTGCTCTATATTTTGATCCGCATTCAACAGACGAATTATTTACGAGATTGAATGAAGCCATCTCTTGTGATCGGGGGAGTGTAATAGTAAAAGGGCTTGCAAATTGTGCCAGGTTTTCTTGGGAGCGTACAACCAAAGGTTTAGTAGAGCTTTACAAGAAATTTCTTTAATATTTCCTCTTCAAAATTGAAATTTGGCAATAGTATTAGTTGGTAATATCGAAACCAATAAGCTTTTAAAATTCTTTTAGACGGAAATTGTTGTTCCAGTTCAGGAAACTGAGGTTCTGGAATAGAAGCCTAGCAAATATTTAAATAAATGATAGATATGCCAGGGAGAGGGGTAATTCGATATGGCAAGGGAAAAATTTTTGTAAATCAATTCAGCATGATCACCTGTTAAGTCTCTTGCATATAGGATTGCAATATTCGCGTAATGTTGTGATAGCACTTGGCGGCCAACCTGAGATTTGATTTCATTTTTGTGTTTTAATACTATTTGTTCATACCCTCGGGCGGCTTGGCTGGTGCTGGATGAAATTGTTCCTAAATTCCGCCGGTAATAAATAAAGGTGGGCTCTTTTACAAAACCAAATTCATATTCTCTTGCAAGTTTAATGCAAGTATCCCATTCCTGGTGTGAGACAATAGCTTCATCGAGGAATTTTATTTGCTTCAAGGCATCTGAATGAATTAATAAAGCCGGAAATACAGGTCCAGGAGCGGATAAAATCTCCTTATAAATATTTCCAATAAGTGGGTGGATACCAAATAGAACCGTTTGGTTTGTGTCTGAATAATTAATATAACATTCGGAATGAACAACTCTTGCATTGCTTCTTTCCGCTTCTGCAAGCCGGAGTTCAAGGCTGTTTGGGAGCCATTCATCATCTGAATCTTGATATGCTATCCAATTTCCCATGGCAACTCGTGCACCCGTATTCCGCGCGGCCTGAGCGCCTTTATTGATAGGGTGAGAGATCCATCGTACGCGATGATCAGAGGATGCGAACCTCGTTACAATCTCTTCGGTATTATCGGTTGAACCATCGTTTACCACGATGATTTCAAGATCCCGAAAAGTTTGGTTTTGAACGCTTCTTAACGCGCGTGTGATGTAAGTAGCGCGATTGAATGCTGGAATTACAACCGATACCAAGGGATAGCCCATCTGACTTTTGCTCTTTAAATTACTACTTATCGCGAAAAAATTATGTATAAAGCAATAATATTTGGTTGAATGAAAACGATAATGCTAATCACTATGATCAGACAAACCCTGATAATAGGATATAAGTTTTCGCGCAGAAACAGTTTAATCAAGATTTTCATTGATCCATTTTTGTGCAACAGCTTAACCGGTATAGTTAATTCTTGATTTCCCATTAATAAAGTCGATCAAGGCGGTACTTAAAGCTTCCACATTGTTAGTTTCAACCATATTAAAATACTTGTCAGCTAACGAATTTTGGTAGGCATGAAGATAACAGAAAGTCACAGGGCAAACAGACACTGCAGTTTCTGATAAAGTAACCGGGAATGCATCATAGGTAGGAAAATATATTATCAGGTTGGCTAATTTATAAGGGGCTGGCATTTCCTGTGCGAACAAAGATTTGAAGCATGCTACAACCGTCTTTTGATCTTTGTAAACCAGCATGATGATTGACACCAATGGAAAGGGGAAGACATTTTTTATCTTCAATTGATCAGGTTCAGTTTTTCTTCTGTCAGGGAATCTTCAAACACAGCCCGATTTCCGCGAATTCTTTCGTCATCCCAATTCCACCATTTTATCTGCAACAAACGGTCAATCATTGGATCGGGGAATCGATATTTGACTACCCTGGCGGGTGAGCCTACTGCAATGGCATAAGGCGGTATATAGCAATTAACCAGGCTGTTCGCCCCAATTACAGCTCCATCCGAAATAATAGCACCTGAGAGAATCACGCTTTGTGTGCCAATCCAGACATCATTGCCTATGGCAATATCACCCTTCGAAATAATATCGTTAGCCATCTTTTCGCCAAATACATTTGCATGAACAAAATAAGAGGTCAGACGATCAAAATGATGATCATATTCTTGAATTGAAACATTACGCGCGACTGAACAGAAATTACCAAATTGGACTCTATTGACAAGAGCCCAAACATCGCTATTGGGTCCGTTAAAAGAAGTATGCCGGCCTATGGTAACATTTCCAACCAGTAGGGCATCCATGATTCTGGCGTTGTCTGATACTGAGATATTTCCACGCAATTCAGAATTGCGAATAACGGCCAACTTGCTAATTAAATCAAGCCTCTCGATTTTCGAATCGGTAATATAAGGGTATCCCTTATACCTTTCGGAATTAATAGCTTGCAGTGACCGCGCAATATATCTAATTAACCTGGCTCGGAGCATGATTGACGATTTTAACCATATCAGAATACAATTGATTCATCTTGCGAATACATTGACGCTGGTCCGCAATTCGAACCATCAAAGCATAATTCACTTCATACTGGCTTTCCAACTCTTCCTTCGAAGTCCCCAAGACTTTTAACATGGCCCCGGCAAGCTGGGAAGGATCTCCAGGATTCACAATTGTGAAAGCGCCTTGACTAAGAATTTGACGATATGCCGGCAAGTTGTTGGTGATAACAGGTTTTTTAGAAGCCGCAGCCTCGAACAAACTAACCGGCAACCCATCATAATCCGGAAAGTTCACGACCAAATCAGCCAGCGCATAAAGCGCGGGCATCTCTTCATCGGCAATATTATCCAACCACACGATGTGATGGGAAATCCCTAAATCAACCGCCAAGTCTCTTAACTTCTGCTCGTAATCTTCATCCTTGCCAAGATAATGATGAAGAAGTAACACGAGTTTCTCGTTGGTTTGAGCCGCCATGGAGGCAAAGGCGCGTAATATATGGTGATGCCCCATCATGGGCACAAGCCGGCGGATGCTCAGCACAACCCGCGAATTGGATGGGATTTTATATTTGTCTTTCAGCAAACTGGCACCTAGAGCATTGTTTTCGGCCTTAAATTTCTCAAGATCAATTCCAAAATAAAACAGGCTGGTCTTTAATTTCCTGCCAGCCAACAATTCACAGCGCTCCAGGACCTCATCTGTATCGGCAGTGATGCAATCGGCTGCCAAAAGCGCTTTGAAGGTACGTTGTCGGGAATCATCATCTTCATGATTAGTTTCAAAAAAATTGTTGATGTCTGATCCCCAACATGTCAACATCAGTGGATGGATTCCGGCCAATGCGCATTGGTAAGCCCGCATATCAATCCAATGCACGTGTACAATGTCTGGTCTGATCCGCCGCCAAACCAAGCGCAATCTTGCTGCCTGAAGCCAATTACCCAGAGAATGGGCTTTCCGGAACGGGAGACGACCCAATCCGAACATTCCAGTATAGTAAATAAATTGATAACGTTTGATTTTTTGTTGTAAAGGATTGACTTTATCAATAAGTATTACCTCATTGCCTGAATCAAGCAGCATACTTAGAAAACGTTTTGAATGGATTGAGATACTAGGAGCTAAAAGTAATATTTTCATAGCAATTTGATGGGAGGGTTTTCGGTTTGAAAGAGACAATTATCCAAATTAATTATTCCATCCATGGTTACTAAACAGCCCACTTAATTACCAAAGAACTATAATTTTCTTGCAACCAACTGAATATTATCGCCTAAACCGCGCTCAGTAAGTAAAACCTCTAACTCTGGAATATTTTGGAATGTTTCACGCAACATCAGAACTATAGGATCATTTCCAAAGATCCAAATACCGAAGCACTTCCAATCAAGTAGCTCCCAACCTAAATCTCTTAACCAGGTTATCAATATCTTGCCAGATATCTTATCAACTCCATAATGAGAATAATCCGAGTATCCTTCCCAATCAGATTCAAAAATACGATGTGTCAACGAATCTGAATTTGATGTACGAAGAAATAGGAATGAACCCTGTGATGCCTTGTTACTAATTTTTTCAAGCATCATCTTTGGATTAGCAGAGTGTTCTAAAACATCCCACATCCAAATTGCATCAAAGGTTATATCAAATGGTATGTCGGATTCATCCAAATTACATTGTTTTATATGGTTAGCTGGAACTAGTTTTCTTGCTTCGTTCACTGCGAACTCAGATATATCAATCCCATATGCGTCAAAACCGGCTTCCAAGAATGCATTAGTATATATCCCAAGTGCACATCCCACATCCAAGAGACTTGCTCTACTACAATATTGGTTTACCAAATCCATAGCATAGGCTATATTCGTATGCAAGGGGTAGTTAGTATAGTCATCCCCAAAATAATAATCACTACCTATAGCTTTGTTGTCATATGGGAGATAGTGGGAGCAAATGCGGGATAGGACATGACCATCATTCAATAGCTCAAGATGTGCTATGTATTTACGAGACAATTTACAATCGCGGCGAACAAAATTAACCGTCATGTCGTTCAATAACACCATTTGATCTAAAAGGTTTACTTGTAAAATATCTCCCGCTTTAACAGATGCAATATCTAAATTGATACAGGTCTGTCCAATTACTGGTTCACGGCCCGAGAACTCCATCGTATACAAAGTATAACAAAGGTTATTTCCTTTGGAACAAAATTCGTAAGTGATCAATCCTTGTGACGAAGCTCGATACGTATAGCGTATCGGGGGTAATAATTGATTTTGTGTGCCATCAAATATTAAATATCTTGCGTTACGGGGAAGAAAAACAATCTCGCGGTTAATCATCTTTCCTAGTATGGATTTTATGGTATTGATCATCCGTTTACGTTTCATTTTCCATGACCATATTTGTTTTGAATTTACATCAAAAAAACTATGAACTAGTCTTTCGAGTATTGCCAACTAGACGGTTGAAAAACCAAACCATTTGAACGATCTAAGGGTCTCTCGATCCCGCTTTCTGGAGTTTGCACCACATGAAATGATATAGCATTTAAAATATAGTCAACCCGGCGCATTCCTTGATCTCCAAGCCAAAGGTCAATTTTGTAAGATCCTGGATACAGATTTATTTTAGGAATGGTTATCAAAAATTTGTGCTTACCAACATCCGCATTCCATTTACAATTCTCATTCCAACTCATCAAATCATGAACAGGAATCCCATCGCTGGTTGTTATTACTATATTTATAGGTGGTGAGCCGAGGTATCTAAATACTTCCAACATAATTCGGATGGTCAAGGGGCTTCCAAACTGAAACATATTTTGGCGTCCACTGACACCTAATAATTCTACTGACTTAAAAAGTGCATCCCGATTACCAGATCTATCTCCACGTGTTGCAAGGTTAACATATCCATCATTTTCGTCCGTTCCTTCTGATAAATACTTAGCCACTACTGATCTCATTTCTCCGTTGATCTCAATACTGCCTAGGTTTAAGAGAATTCCATTTCGACATAATTGTTGAACCGCTCCCATATTATGGCTTACAAATAATACAGTCCTTCCTTCTTTGGCTACATCCCCCATCTTGCCCAAACATTTCTTTTGAAATGCTGCATCCCCCACCGCCAGTACCTCATCCACCACCAAAATTTCCGGCTCCAGGTGCGCGGCCACTGCAAACGCCAGCCGCACGTACATGCCGCTGGAGTAGAACTTGACTGCGGTGTCCAGAAATTTCTCGATCTCGGCGAAAGCCACGATCTCATCGAATTTCCGCATGATCTCGCGGCGGGTCATCCCCAGGATAGCCCCGTTCAGGAAGATGTTCTCACGCCCGGTCAACTCCGGATGGAAACCTGTGCCCACCTCCAGCAGAGAACCAACCCGCCCATAAATATCCACCCTTCCGCGTGTCGGGCTGGTGATGCGGGATAGGATCTTGAGCAGCGTGCTTTTCCCGGCTCCATTGCGGCCAATGATGCCCACTGCTTCGCCGCGCATTACCTCGAACGAAACGTCATCCAGAGCCCAGAATCTGGTTGGCTGGGCCCGCCGCTCGCCATTCAGCCAGCCCAATGGCGCCCTGACTGCGTTAACCAATGTATCCCGGAACGTGGCATAGCGCACCTGTTGCTCGCCCAGCCTGTACTGCTTTCCCAAATGCTCTACCCGAATGGCTACATCACCCATTAAATAATGTCCGCGAAACCTGATTCCATCCGTTTGAAATAATATAATCCGCCGATCAAGAGCAGTACCACCACGCTGGCTGAGATACACAGCGAAAACACATCCAGGCTGCTCTGGCCCAGGATTGCCAGCCGGAAGCCTTCCACCACACCCGTCATCGGGTTCAAGCTGTACAGCCAGCGCCATTTTTCCGGGATGAGCGAACTGGAATAGGCGATGGGGGTGGCATACATCCAGAACTGTGTCAGAAACGGCACTACGTAGCGGATATCCCGGTATTTCACATTCAGCGCGGATAGCCACAATCCCACGGCCAGGGCGCTGGCCAGCGCCAGCAGCAGGAAAACGGGCAGAAGCAGCAGGCTGGATGTCAGGTGGATGCCGTAAAAAGCCATCATTCCCATCAGTACCACAAAGGCGATCGCAAAATCCACCACCCCAGCCAGTACCGACGAAAATGGCATTACCAGCCGGGGGAAATAAACCTTGCTGACCAGGTTCTGGCTGCCCACCAGGCTGTTGGAAGACTCTGTCAGCGCGAAGGCAAAAAGCTGCCAGGGCAGCAGCGCGGTAAATGTGAAGATCGGATAAGGGATGCCTTCCGATGGCAGTTTTGCCAGCCCGCCGAAAACGATGCTGAACAAGATCATGGTTAATACTGGCTGCAATATTGCCCAGGCTGCACCCAGCGCGGTCTGCTTATAGCGCACCTTGATATCACGCCAGGTCAGAAAAAAAAGCAGTTCCCGAAATTTCCACAACTCTCCCAGTGCCAGTGGTGCCCAGCCTTTGGGTGGCAAAATGACAGTGTGTGGGTAATTCCCAGCAGGAATTGCTTCAGTTTGCTTTATGGCTGGTTCTGGAAAATCCAATTTTGCCTCATGAAAAGCCTAATTATTAAGGTATTGCGTTCCCATCCCATGGGTGCATCTTTATTTTTCCTAAATTATAGCATGCCGCGCCTTATCTTCACGGCGAATTGACCACTCTGAATGGATCGGGCGTCCCTACTCCCACGCCTCCGCAATGATCTTCCCAGGTTCCACCCTGCGCTCCATCAACCCCGCCATCAGCGCCTGCACCATCCCGGGCGGGCCTGCCAGGTAGTAAGTCATGGCGAGCGACGTGGGAATGAACCGGAAAATCGTCTCCACTTCGATCCGCCCGGGCAGGCAGTCCGTACCATCCCAATCCTGTTCGGCGAAATAGCGTACCTGTAATTCCGGGCAGTGCTGGGCAGCCGCCTGCACCAATGAATGGTAGATCAATTGGCCTGGCCGCCTGGCTCCATAGAAAAAATGGACTTGGTGCGGGTACGCGGCTGGTAGACCGGCCAGAAAAGCCGTGAAAGCGGCCACGCCCGTGCCGCCTGCCAGCAGGCAGACATCCGTTTCTGGGTTGATGATAAATTCTCCGTAAGGCATATCAACCCAGACCGGCGAGCCTGGATTCAGCTCCGCTTCCATCCGGGTGGAGAAGTGACCTTTGACGGCATACGTTATACGCAGCTGGCTGCGCCCTTCTGGCGCGCTGGCGATGGAAAACGAACGGCTCTCCGGCCAGGCCCCACCAGGCAGGTACTCATCTAGTGTCAGGTTAAGGTATTGTCCCGCAGCGAAATCCGGGGCAGGCGATTCTGGCTGCAGGATCAAACTGTAAACTCGTTCTCCGTGCTCCTGGATCTCCGCCACCTGGCAGCGTATTTTTTCCGCCATCAGCCCGCCTTCTCCCTGCCATTGCAGGTATCAATAACCAAATTGAAACATTCTAACGAGTGATCCTCAACGGTTGAAATTATATTCGATACCGGCAAAAAGGGCTTATCCGTTCTGTTAAGAATCCGGTATAGCCGGCAAAAAACATACGACGCGCTGGGAAGCGCGTCGTATAAATTGACTTCATACCATGAATTTTCACCAATCCATGCTTTTATTTCTTGATCAGTGGAAATTTGCGTGGACGACTGCCACTTAGTGGTATTAGTGGATGATGTAGTGACTGCTTCCTCATGCCTTTACCAGCCCAACCGTAATCTTCTCACCGTCAAATTCATCTGATGCGGTGGCGGATTCGGGCAAAGGCTCGGCGTAACTCAATTCTACCGTTAGGGTTTCGGTGGTGATGTAATCCCGGTTAGCTTCGATGGCTTCCTTCAAGCCCGGTGTGGCTACTACATTAACCTTGATCCGGTCGGCCACATCCAGGTCGGCGGTCTTGCGTAAGTCCTGCACGCGCCGGACGAACTCACGCGCCATACCTTCGCGTACCAGTTCGGGGGTCAGGTCGGTCACCAGAGCTGCCAGGTAGGCGCCCTCTGAGGCAACCGCGAACCCGGTTTTGGCATCCGCTCGCACTTCCACATCCTCCGGCAGGATGGTATAGGACACATTACCCAGCACCACCTTCTCGGATTGCCCGGACAGAAAGACCGGGGCCACCACGTTGGGATCGAGGGCACGGATGGCCTTGGCTAGATCGGGGAATTTATTTCCGTATTTCTGCCCCAGTTGTTTGGGCAGCGGCTTGACCGAGAACGAGACTGCTTCCAGCGTGGTATCCAGCAGGCGCACTTTCTTCACGTTCAGTTCGTCGGTGATCAGGTCGGCGTAAGTTTCCACGGCGTGGTATTCGTCCTGGCGGCTGAGGGCGAAGGCCGCTTCGGCCAGCGGCTGGCGCACTTTCCGGTTGGCTTTCTGACGGGCGTTGTGGCCCAGGGAAACCATTTTCATCACCAGGTCCATTTCCCGGTTCAGAGTCTCGTCGATGTGCCACTCATCGGCTTTGGGCCAGGAGGCCAGGTGCACTGACTCGGGCGCGCTCGGGTCCATCGAGCGGACCAGGTTTCCATACATCTCTTCGGCCAGGAACGGCATGGCCGGCGCCAGCAGTTTCGACAGCGTCACCAGTGCAGTATAGAGTGTGGAGTAGGCGGACTGTTTATCGGTATCGGATTCAGATTTCCAGAAACGCCGGCGCGAGCGGCGCAGGTACCAGGTGGACAGGCTCTCGACAAAGCTTTCAATTGGACGGGTGGCGCCTGGCACGTCGTAGGCCTCGTAGGCTTTGGTTACATCTCGTACCAGTGTATTCATCGAGGAAAGCAGCCAGCGGTCCAGTGCACCGGCCCCTTTGTCCTCCTGCCCTGTGGGAAGGATGGGCAGGGCGGCAGGTTTCCAGCCGTCCAGGTTGGCATATGTCACAAAAAAGGAGTAGATGTTCCAGAGCGTCAGCGTGAAATTCTTGACCACGTCCGTCACCATGCTGGGCGCAAAACGGCGCTCGGCATTGGGCGGGGCGGATGTATAAAAATACCAGCGGAAGGCATCCGCGCCGGATTCATTCAAAACATCCCAGGGGTCGACCACATTGCCTTTGCTCTTCGACATCTTTTGTCCGTTGGCATCCACCACCAGGCCCAGACAGATCACGTTCTTAAAGCACTCCTGGTCGAACAGCAGAGTGCTGATGGCGTGCAGGGTATAAAACCAGCCGCGCGTCTGATCCACCGCTTCGCAGATGAAATCTGCCGGGTGCTGCTGCTCGAACAGCTCCTGGTTCTCGAAGGGATAGTGCCATTGAGCCACCGGCATGGAGCCTGAGTCGAACCAGACATCGATCAGGTCGGGCACGCGGCTCATTTTGCCTCCGCACTTGGCGCAGGCCCAGGTGATGGCGTCCACGTGCGGGCGGTGCAGATCCAGCTCGGAAAGGTCGCGCCCGGCTTTTTCGGAAAGTTCCTTGACCGAGCCAACACATTCGCGGTTCTTGCAGTCCGGGCATTCCCACACCGGCAGGGGTGTACCCCAGTAGCGCTCGCGCGAGAGCGCCCAATCGATATTGTTGGAGAGCCAGTTGCCAAAGCGGCCTTCCCGGATG
>Ga0182027_10011041_pt1 | contig 12798 bp, 7 predicted proteins | sample 712E1DmetaG_FD_121300 | JGI IMG/M metagenome (GOLD analysis project Ga0182027, IMG submission 121300) | Permafrost microbial communities from Stordalen Mire, Sweden - 712E1D metaG (Illumina Assembly) | ecosystem: Environmental > Terrestrial > Soil > Wetlands > Permafrost | place: Sweden...
AACGGTCCAGTTCAGACAGCGTGGACAAGCTTGCGTCTGCGCTATCTGATGCCCAGGTGGATTTGAATCCCCACCAGATTGAGGCCGCGCTCTTCGCTTTCAGGTCGCCCTTATCCAAGGGAGCCATCCTCGCCGACGAAGTAGGACTCGGCAAGACAATCGAGGCGGGGATATTGCTCGCCCAGAATTGGGCGGAACGACGGCGTACCCTGCTCGTCATCTGCCCGGCGAACCTTCGCAAGCAATGGAGCCAAGAACTACTCGACAAGTTCTTTCTTCCCAGCGTCATCTTGGAGACAAAGACGTTCAATGAGGCCATTCGCGCCAGCAATTTGAACCCCTTTCAACAGCCAAAAATCATTATTTGTTCATTTCAGTTCGCTCGGTCGAAGGAACCCTATCTCCGATCAACAGGCTGGAATCTGGTCGTCATCGACGAAGCACACCGTCTAAGGAACGTCTACAAGCCCGGCAACAAGGTTGCGAATTCCATCAAGAACGCAGTAAGCGGCTTCCAAAAAGTCCTGCTTACTGCCACACCTCTACAAAACTCTCTTTTGGAGCTTTATGGTCTCGTAAGCATCGTCGATGAGTTTACCTTCGGCGATCTGCGCAGCTTTCGCGCGCAGTTTGCCCGCCTCACAGGAAAAGCCGACTTCGACGCTCTCAAGCAGCGCCTCCGTCCCATCTGCCAGCGAACGCTCCGGCGCCAAGTGCTGGCCTACGTGCCCTACACCAACCGGCACGCGATGGTGCAGGAGTTCTGCCCGACTGCCGCCGAGCAGCAGCTTTACGAACTCGTTTCCGATTACCTCAAGGGCGAAAAGCTGTATGCACTCCCAGCCAGCCAGCGCCAGCTTATGACGCTGATACTGCGGAAACTGCTTGCCTCCTCCACCTATGCCATTTCGAATACCTTGCTTGGACTTGCAAACAAGTTGGAGGCCGCAGAGGCCGACCAGCAGAAAGCAGCCGAAGTGCCTGCCGATCTCGCCGAGGACTTCGAGACACTCCCCGAGGTGCAGGAAGAATGGGTGGACGACGACGAAGGGGCCGAATCCGACGCCAAAGATGAGAACGTCAAGAAACAGCCGGACAGGCTGACCCCGGAGCAGCTTGCCGAGCTTCGCGCGGAAAAGGAGAAGCTGCGGCAATTCCACGCACTCGCCAAAGCCGTTCAGGTCAACTCCAAAGGAGAGGTGCTTCTCACCGCCTTGCAGCGCGGATTTGAAGTTGCGCGCACAGTTCGCATGGAGAACGGCACCGGCGCGCTCCAGCAAAAAGCGATCATCTTCACTGAATCGCGCCGCACACAGGAGTACCTGTTCAACCTGCTACAGAAGACGGAGTTCGCCGGGAAGGTGGTGCTATTCAACGGCACCAATACCGACCCGCTGAGCCAGGCAATCTACCAGCGATGGATGAAGCAGCACGCCGGAACCGACCGCATCACCGGCTCGCCCACGGCGGACAAGCGCGCAGCACTTGTCGAGAACTTCCGCGATGAGTCCAGCATTATGATTGCAACCGAAGCCGCGGCCGAGGGCATCAATCTCCAGTTCTGCAATCTGGTCGTCAACTACGATATGCCGTGGAACCCGCAGCGCATCGAGCAGCGCATCGGAAGGTGCCACCGATACGGCCAGAAGTACGACGTGGTAGTCGTCAACTTCCTCAACAAAGCCAACGCCGCCGATGTTCGGGTCTACCAGCTTCTCGCAGAAAAATTCAAGCTCTTCGATGGAGTCTTCGGAGCCAGTGATGAGGTCATCGGGGCCATCGAGTCCGGCGTCGAATTTGAAAAGCGCATCGTAGCCATCTACCAGCAGTGCCGCACAACCGAGCAGATTGAGTTCCAGTTCGACCAGCTCCAGCAGGAACTCGAATCGCAAATTGCCCAGGCCCGCAGCGATGCCAGCGAGCAGCTCCTCAACAACTTCGACCAGGAGGTCATCGAACGTGTCCGGCTATCCAGCGGAAATTCCCTCAGCCGCTTTGAGGATTTGCTCTGGCGTGTGACGACCTATTTCCTTGCCCCCTACGCACGCTTCGATACCCCAGGGCATACGTTCTACCTGGAGCGTGATCCCTTTGCCGCTTCAGCCGACAAGTCCCAGCCAGTCAATCCAGGCCCCTACCGAATGGGCAAGAACGTCGAGGAAGCCAACATCTACCGCGTCGGCCATCCTCTTGCCCAGCAGGTTCTCCGTGTTTGCTGTGAGTTGCCAACACCGAAAGTGGACCTGCGCTTCGACCTTAAAAACAGCGGCAAGCACATCGCCATTCTGGAGTCGTTGTCCGCACGTAGTGGCTGGCTCACCTGTGCCCGATTTACCCTCGGTGGCTTTGAGACAGAGGACCATATCCTACTTGCCGGCGTCCTCGACAACGGCCAGTCTTTCGACCCAAGCGCGTGCAAGCGCCTGTTTGACTTGGCAGCAGAGCAGGGGCAACCGCTTTTACTTGAGCCGCCAGATCAGCTCACTGCCGAACTGGGTAAGGAGCAACAGAGAGTTTTGGCAGAGCTGGAAGAACGCAACGGCAAATGGCTCGACTCTGAAGTTGAAAAGCTCGACCGTTGGACTGAAGACCTCAAATTCGGTCTGGAGCAGGAAATCAAAGACCTCGACAAAGAGATTCGCGAGGTCCGTAGAGAGGCAGTTGCCGCCCAGGGACTACAGCATAAGTTGGAGCACCAGCGCCGTCTCAAAGATCTTACCGCTGCCCGCAACCAGCGGCGCAAAGACCTCTTCGTCGCCCAGGACGAAGTCGAGGCGCGGCGCGAAGCCTTGATTGCAGACATTGAAGGAAAGCTGAAACAGAAGCAGGAGTTGACACAACTCTTCGCCATCCGCTGGAGGTTGGACTGATGGAACCGACAATTACCTGCCCAAAATGCAAGACCGAGTTTCCTTTAACGGAATCGCTTGCAGCGCCATTGATTGAAGCGACGCGTCAACAATTTGAACGGAAGCTATCTCAGAAGGATGAGGAGATTGCCCAGCGCGAACAGACTGTGCGCGACAAGGAAAAGCATATCGTCGAAGAGAAGCGCGCGCTTGAGCAACAAGTTGCGGAACAAGTAGCGCAGCAACTCAAGACCGAACGAGCGCGAGTGGTAGATGAAGAATCGAAAAAAGCGAGACTTGCTACTGCCGCAGAACTTGAGACGAAGGCCCAGGAATTGTCGGAGCTGCAAGCGGTTCTCAAGGTCCGTGACGAAAAGCTGGCCGATGCCCAAAAAGCACAGGCAGAGCTTATCAAGAAGCAACGTGAATTGGATGATGCCAAGCGTGAACTGGAGCTGACAGTTGAAACGCGAGTGCAAGAAGGACTTTCCGAAGTCCGCTCCCAGGCAAAGCGAGAAGCCGAGGAAGGACTAAAACTCAAGGTTATGGAGAAAGATCAGACCATCGCTTCAATGCAGCAGAAGATCGAAGAACTGAAGCAAAAAGCTGAGCAAGGCTCCCAGCAGTTGCAGGGCGAAGTCCAGGAGCTTCAATTGGAGAACCTACTTCGAGCCAAGTTCCCTTACGACACGATCGAACCTGTCCCCAAAGGAGAATTCGGCGGCGACGCCCTTCAGCGCGTCGTCAGCTCCGGTGGCCTGATTAGCGGCACCATTCTATGGGAGTCCAAGCGCACGAAAAATTGGAATAGCGCCTGGCTCGTCAAACTCCGGGAAGATCAGAGGACGGCGAAGGCTGACCTATCGGTTCTTGTCTCCCAAGTCCTACCGGAAGGCATTGAGACCTTCGATGTGATAGACGGGGTATGGATCACGCATCCTCGCTCCCTTTTGCCTGTCGCGACTATCTTGCGCCATACGCTCCTCCAAGTTAGTACCGCCCGCCTGATGAGCGAAGGGCAACAGACCAAGGCGGAGATGGTGTACCAGTACCTCACAGGGCCACGTTTCCGGCAGCGAGTGGAAGCCATCGTGGAATCATTTTCCTGCATGCAAGATGACCTCGACAAAGAGCGGAAGGCAATCATGAAGCAATGGGCCAAGCGCTCTGAACAGATCGAGCGCGTAATGGGCGCCACCGTAGGAATGTACGGCGATCTACAAGGAATTGCAGGCAAGTCCATTCAAGAAATTGAAGGCTTGAGTTTGTTGTCATTACCTGATCCCGAGAATCAAAATCCAGGAGGCGTATAGTCGTGTCCACGCACCCAATCGCTGGTAGTTCTGCAACCGCTGGCTCCGCTGTTCCGGCAACGGCGACTACGGCCCCCGCTCTGGAGCCTCTTCATGACGCAACACAGCAGGCGCGGAATCTGCGCCTTGTCCTGCAAGACGACAAGCAGCGCATCGGCTGCTTTCTTGGAGCAGGCTGTCCCCTCGGAATCTATGATGCTGGGGGGACAAAGACCATCACTCTAATCCCTGCGGTCGTGGAACTGACCAAGCAAGTTGCTGAAGGGTTGCTCGCAGCCGACAACGCTTCTAAAGGCACTTCAGAACCCACCCAATTCAGGACTCAATGGGATTCATGGTGCAAAGAATGCCAAACAGACGGCGGCAAGGAGCCGACTGTAGAGGATGTACTGACGGAACTTCGTGCAATAGCCAATCGAAGAGGGACCGCAGAATTCTTAGGGATGTCTAAAGCGGCGCTGACCGCTCTCGACGAAAAGATCTGTTCCTTGATTACCGAACGGATGAACAAGGTCCTTCCTTCTTATCGCTGCTCCTACAACCATTTCGCTTCGTGGGTTGGAGGGGTCTACCGAACATTTCCGGTTGAGATATTTACCCCGAATTACGATCTACTGTTCGAGCAAGCATTCGAGCAACACCCGCTCCCGCACTTCGACGGATTCGTTGGTTCGCGCGAACCTTGGTTCGATTTGTCTTCGATTGAACATGATGCAATTCCGGCTCGGTGGACTCGACTTTGGAAACTACACGGGTCGATCAACTGGGAGAGGCGCGAAGAAACGGTCGGCACAGCCCAAGTTGCTAGGGTGGTACGGGTGACTGGTGAAGCAAAAGAGGGCAAGGTCATGATTTTTCCTTCCCACTTGAAATACGACCAGAGTCGCCGGATGCCTTATTTAGCGATGCTTGACCGACTGAAAGCCTTCTTTCATGGAAGCATCGCCAAGGCTCGCGGGGGTTCAGGAAGACTGGAAGAAGATGCTCCGAGGCTTATTATCTGCGGTTATTCGTTTCTCGATGATCATCTCAACGAGGTTTTGCTCGACGGACTACGAGGCAATCGCAATGCACAATGCTTTGCGCTGATGTATTCAGACCTTGAAGACCACCCAAGGGCTGTCCAGTATGCCGAGAAGCAGGCCAATCTCACTGTCCTCGCAAAGAACGGTGCAGTCGTTGGAACTCGCGTAGGGCTTTACCGTCCCGGCACACCCAACATAAAAGAGCATTCGCCTTGGCTATATGAGGAGGTCATTACGACCTCCGGTGCGCCCGTGAACCACCTGCGCTGTCGGCTTGGCGACTTTCATTACTTTGGACTCTTTCTGGAGCAGCTTTGCGGAACGAGGAGCAGCGATGCACAACCAATCATCTAGCTCCGATCCTTCGCGCCTTGGAACCGTGGAAGATGTGAATGGCTCCAGTATCAGCGTTAAGCTTTCAGAAAACACTCCCGGCGGCCTGATGTTTGTTAGTGGCGAGGCCTACCGCGTCGGCCAAGTTGGCGGATTTGTGAGGATACCCTCCGGATACGTTGACCTCTTCGGCATCATTTCGCAGGTCGGCGCTGGAGCTGCGCCCGGACCACCGGAGCTTGCACCACAGCTCGGGAATCGCTGGCTAAGAGTTGAACTTGTCGGCGAGGGGCGCCGAGGAATCAAGTTTGAACGGGGGATTTCGCAATATCCGTCTATCGGAGACATGGTTCATGTGGCGACTGAATCGGATCTCAAAACCGTATACGCACCGGGTAATGAAGATGGGTATGTAGCGATTGGAAGAGTCTCAAGTGCTGAGTCGATCCGCGCCTATCTTGACCTCAATAGGCTTGTCAGTCGGCACTCAGCAATTGTCGGAAGTACCGGCTCTGGGAAGTCCACGGCGGTTGCCAACATATTGGGTGTCATATCGGACCGAGCACGCTTCAAATCCGCCCGCGTCGTGTTATTTGACATTCACGGCGAATACGCGAAGGCATTTGGCAGTCTTGCAAGAGTATTTCGGGTCGGGGCGGATATAAAGGCCGGCGAAAGAGAACTTCATGTGCCATTTTGGGCTCTGACGGCCGAAGAGTTCACTTCTATCGCTATGGGGAGTGTGTCTGGCGTTCCCCTCACAATCGTTCAAGAAAAGCTACTAGCAGCCAAGCAAAAGTCGAAACCCGGCGGCGTAGCCCACGGCCTTGCCAATCCCGACATTACGGTCGATACACCATTGCCTTTTTCGGTATTCGGCTTGTGGCATGATCTCTATTCGTTGCACTACGCAACCCACACCGTCAGCTCAAGTCAGAATCAATCCGAGGCCACCCGCGCCTATATGACAAGCGGTACACCTCCACAACCGTTGCTCGGAAACCCAGATAAGCTTGAAGCGCCTCAATTCTGTGCAGAAAGCAAAGGCGCAGGAAATAACATTTTCCTGGGAGCGCAGAGCAATCTTCCCAAGACCCATGTGGATCTATTAGAGAGCAAACTTCGCGATCCACGGATGCAGTTTCTGTTCAAGCCCGGTGATTGGGCTGCTGCGACCGATGGAACGACCAAAGCTGATCTGGACGCGTTGTTTGCCGCGTGGATAGGTGCAGACGCCCCCATTTCAGTCTTCGATCTTTCTGGTATCCCTCCTGCAATTCTCGATGACTTGGTGGGGGCCGTCCTGCGTATTCTCTACGACGCTCTGTTTTGGGGCAGGCTTAAACCGGAGGGCAGTCGCCAAAGGCCCTTGCTTATCGTGCTAGAGGAAGCGCATAGCTACCTAGGCACACAACCGCCCGGCTCTCAGGCCAAATGCCGCGCAGCTAACGCCGCCCGTCGCATCGCAAAGGAAGGTCGGAAATACGGTGTTGGCCTGATGTTGGTCAGTCAACGGCCTTCGGAGATCGACGGCACGATCCTTGCACAGTGCGGCACAACCGTCGCAATGCGATTGACCAACGAATCAGACCAGTCTCAAGTTAGCAAGTGCGCATCGGACAACCTGAAAGGGCTCTTCTCAACGTTGCCCATCCTTCGTACAGGCGAAGCTTTGATTGTCGGAGAAGCCGTCAATATGCCAATCCGGGCCATCATTGATCGACCTGCCGAGGGAAAACGGCCCGACAGCGACGATCCAATGGCCGTTGTGCCAATTGGACCCGACGGAAAGAGAATCAAGAGCGGCGGATGGACAGAACAGGTCGCTACCGAAAACTATAAAGCCGTTGTTGAAGCATGGCGTAAACAGAACCCGCAAGCTGGGAGCAAAACTCCTATAACAAACCCGTAGATGTAGCCAAGTGAAAGGAAAGGTAAACCGATGGAGCGTATTTCAGTTAATTCGAGCAACGTATCCAGTGTCGGCTACGATGCCGACAGCCAAACTCTTGAAATTGAGTTTAACAACGGCGGCGTTTACCAATATTCGGGCGTGCCCGAGAGTGTATACGAAGGAATGATGGGCGCTGACTCCAAGGGAAAGTATTTTCACGCCAACATCAAAAACACTTACTCTTACAGCAAACTGTGAATACGCAAAGATCAGAGTGCCGATGCAGTTTGCAGTGAGTGTTTTCGGCAAGTTGCGTAAGAGCGAATCCCTGTACGAAAACGAGACCAGGAAGGCTTGCGGATGAGCAGTAAACAGAGGCTTGAACTGACGTGGATTGGCAAAGACAACCGGCCGCGGCTGGAGCCGCGCATCTTGCTTGAAGACCCGGAGAAGAGCTACCACGCCAAGCAGCGTGTGACCGAGCAGGACATCTTCGATAACCGACTTATCTTTGGCGACAACCTGCTTGCGCTGAAAGCGCTGGAGCAGGAGTTCGCCGGCAAGGTGAAGTGCGTCTTCATTGATCCGCCCTACAACACTGGCTATGCCTTCACTCACTATGACGATGGAGTGGAACATTCCATCTGGCTTTCGCTCATGCGCGACCGTTTGGAACTGCTGCGCAGGCTGCTTACCAATGACGGAAGTATCTGGATCACAATTGACGACAACGAGGCACATTACTTGAAGGTTTTGTGTGACGAGATATTTGGTCGCGCAAACTTCGTCGCGACTATTGTTTGGGAGAAGAGAACGACAAGAGAGAACCGGAGGGTATTCTCGTTCCGCCACGACTTCGTGCTCATTTACGCCAAAGACAAGACGGTGTTTGATTCGGTTCGGAATCCCTTGCCACTGACCGAGGAGGTTATATCAAGGTACAAGAATCCTGATAACGACCCTCGCGGACCCTGGCAGTCTATTTCAGCAAATGCTCAAGAGGGTCATGCCACGCCATCGCAGTTCTATACTCTGACCGCACCAAATGGGAAAAGACACGATCCACCCCGAGGAACGTGCTGGCGTTACAACAAAGGAAAGATGGAGCAGGAGATTGCCGCCGGGAACATCTGGTTTGGAGCCGGTGGCAATGGAGTTCCACGCATCAAGCGGTTCCTAAACGAAAATGAAGACAAGGGACTCACGCCTGAGACCCTGTGGCTAGCCGAAGACGCCGGGACAAACGACTCCGCCAAGAAACACAATATGACCTTGCTTCATGGCGATAGCGTGTTTGACAGTCCAAAGCCCGAGCAGCTTCTTCGCTTGATATTGGAGATTGCAACTAACCCAACTGACTTGGTTCTTGATTCCTTCGCCGGCTCTGGCACGACTGGCGCGGTTGCCCAGAAGATGGGCCGCCATTGGATTATGGTTGAACTTGGCGAGCACTGCCATACGCACATCATCCCGCGCCTTAAGAAGGTCATTGACGGAGAAGACGAGGGCGGTATCACCAAGTCAGTGGACTGGAATGGTGGCGGTGGCTTCCGCTACTTCCACATAGCACCATCGTTGCTGGAAAAAGACCGCTTTGGCAACCTCATCATCAGCAAGCAGTACAACGCGGCCATGCTCACGGAAGCCATGTGCAAGGTCATGGGTTTCACCTATGCTCCCAGCGATGAACTGTACTGGCAGCAGGGCTGCTCCACTGAGAATGACTTCCTCTACGTCACGACGCAGACGTTGACGCGAGAGCAACTCGCCAAGCTGAGCGATGAGGTTGGTGAAAATCGAAGTCTGCTCATCTGCTGTGCTGCCTTTCGTGGAAAGGCGGACGCCTTCCCGAACCTCACGATCAAGAAGATTCCGTCCGCTGTGCTCGCCAAGTGTGAGTGGGGCCACGACGACTACAGCCTTAACGTTGCCAACCTGCCCAAGGCTGCTCCTTCGCCCGAACCCATCCCGCCAGAAGTTGCGCAAGCCTCGACACCAAAGCAGGCTCGCCGCAGGGCGTTAGCAGCGCAACCCGACCTCTTTTCGTCCGAACAACAGGGAGGTGCGGAATGAAATCGGCTGGAAACACCATTGCCAACCGCCTGAGTCTGCGCTCCCCCCAGCGCGAATCGCTCGAGATCCTCGACCGAGTCTGCGACCTGCTAGCTCTGAGCAAGGACCAGGATGCGGCGCAGGCACTTGCCGCCATTCGCGCCGAGTTCGCCAACGTAACGGACTTCGAGCGCGATTTCCCGTCCCTCTGCTTCGCACTTGCAACCGGTGTAGGCAAAACGCGCCTGATGGGCGCGTTCATCGCCTACCTTCACCAGGCAGAGGGCATCCGCCACTTCTTTGTACTCGCCCCAAACCTGACAATCTATAACAAGCTGATCGCCGACTTCACTCTTGGCTCGCCAAAGTATGTGTTCCAAGGGCTGTCCGATTTCATCATTCAGCCACCAGAGATTATCACCGGCGACAACTATGAAAGCGGGCGCGGCGTGCGCTCGGAGCGTCTGATTCAACCCGCGATTCCTGGATTCAAAGACCCGGACGCGCCGGTACATATCAACATCTTCAACATCAGCAAAATCAACTCCGAAGTGCGCGCCGGAGCGGAGCCGCGCATCAAGCGCCTTCAGGAATACATCGGCGAGAGCTACTTCGAGTATCTCTCCGGGTTGGACGACCTTGTCCTCCTGATGGATGAATCGCATCGGTATCGCGGCAAAGCAGGAATGCGCGCGATCAATGAACTGAAGCCGATCCTGGGCCTTGAGCTTACGGCCACGCCGCGAACTGAAACTGCCGGCGGCGCCGACTTCAAGAATGTCATCTACAGCTACCCGCTATCGTCCGCGTTGCGCGATGGCTTCGTCAAGGAACCGGCCGTGGCTACCCGCGAGAATTTCCGTGCAGCCAATTACGACGAAGCAGGACTGGAGAAGTTGAAGCTGGAGGACGGCGTTCGCATTCACGAACACACGAAGGTCCAGCTCGACATCTATTCCCGCGAGAATCTGAAGTCCCTGGTCAAGCCGTTCATGCTAGTCGTTGCCAAGGATACGACCCACGCCAACGAACTCCAGAAACGCATAGAGGCTGAAGACTTCTTCGGTGGCCGATACAAGGGACGGGTGATTACCGTTCATTCCAATCAAACTGGGGAAGAGAAGGACGAGACTGTACAGCAACTCCTCTCTGTGGAAGACCCTGCGAACCCTACCGAGATCGTGATTCACGTCAACATGCTCAAAGAAGGCTGGGACGTGACGAACCTTTACACGATTGTCCCGCTCCGTGCGGCCAATTCCCGAACACTCGTAGAACAGTCAATTGGCCGCGGGTTGCGCCTTCCGTATGGAAAGCGCACAGGCGTCCCCGACGTTGACCGGCTCACAATTGTCTCTCACGACCGCTTCCAGGAGATCGTTGACCACGCCAACGATCCAAACTCCATCATTCGCACCGGCATTGTGATCGGGCGAGATATTCCCGACGCGCCGACAAAGGCCGTCACCATCGAACCCGTCTTTATGACGCAATTGGGGTTGGCGATCCCACCGGCAACATCAAGCGCATGGACTTCACCGGCTGGACCGGCCCCGACGATTACGGAGCCGGAGCGCAAAACCGCCGAATTGACCATGCAGGTGATTCGCCAGCAGTTTGAACGGCTTGCCCGGTCAGGCGATCTGAGGACCGCGGATGTTCAGCGGCGCATCACTTCGCGCGTAACCGAACTAATGCAGCCGGTTCAAGGGGAGCTTCCCGGCGTGACGCAGCCGGTGGACGTGGCTTCCGTGGTGGACCGAGTGACCAGCGCCATTGCCGAGCGCACAATCGACATTCCCAAGATTATCGTCACGCCGAAGGGGGAAGTGACCGTCGGCTATCAGGACTTCGATCTCGATTGCGGCAGTTTTCGCCAGCCACCCGCAGAGAAAGATCTTCTCGTGCAACACCTGATGAACAACCAGCGATTCAAGATCGTCAGCGGCGACGGCGTTGTGGTAGAGAAGAACCTTGAGGACTATATCGTTCGCGGACTGATCGACAAAGACGACATCAACTACGACGAGCAGGCCGAGCTCCTCTATAAGCTGGCGACGCAGATGGTGCGTCATCTTCAGTCGTATCTCCAGACATCGGATGATGTATTGAACGTGTTGCAGTTTTACCAGGCACAGATTGTCACCCTCATTCACACGCAGATGAACCAGCACTACGACGAGAGGGCGACGGAGTACGAAGTCACAGTCTCCAAAGGCTTCCAAACCTTGACGAGCAGCATGGCGGCAATGCAAACCGACCAGGAGATTCTTCTCTTCCGCGCGCCGGTCGAGGAAAGGTTGCTCATCAAGGGAATGGTGTTCGGTGGCTTTGCGAAGTGCCTATATCCCGCGCAGAAGTTCGACTCAGATACAGAACGGCGCTTCGCCATCGTTCTTGAAGATGAAAGTTCCGTGCTCAAGTGGCTCAAGCCTCCCAAAGATGTTCTCAAGATCTATTACCACCAAGATGACGTTTACCAACCCGATTTCGTGGTCGAGACGACAGAGGCTCGCTACCTGTGCGAACCGAAGCGCGCCAGCGAAATCACGGATGAGGTTGTGCAGCTTAAAGCGAAGGCTGCAACGATTTGGTGCCAGCAAGCGACCTCTGTAAGTGACAAGCCTTGGTACTATGTGCTGATTCCGCACGACGCCATTGATGCCAGCGCCACATTCAGCAGTTTAGTCAGGCGCTACCGCTTTCAGGCTCCGAACTCGAATTGATTGCTGTGTTCAGACTGGCCTCTTTTCCGTGACCCAATGAACGGCGGGCGGATGGCACTTTAGCTGCCGCCGCTTGCCGTCAATGACGCTGTTTTGGCACCCCCATGCCCTTCGGTCACGGTCCCCCCAAAAAGCTATGACCGCTGCGCTTTGCACGGCAGCACATTTGTGCCTCTCTTGCCCCCGCCGTTGGGGTCACTTCAAGGAAAAGAGGCATGACATGACGAACACAGCAACACTCTCCGAAGCTCAACTCCGCCAGTTCACGGGCTCCGAAAATTGGTATCGCCACGGCATCAATCGCTCTGTGCTATTCACGGACGGCGCAAAGTACGTCGCCGACCAGGGCGGCGCTTACTGGCTGCTCGACATCATTGCTATCGCACAGCAGCATGACAAGTCAGTGTCAGCCGAAGAATTCCAGGTCTGGAACTTGAAGGTTCACTCTGACCGCAGCGCGACCGTGTTCTGCGACGACGGGAATGGGAACCCCGTCTATACGCAGGAGATCCCGTTCACGGACTTCCCGGTTGACGAAGTGAAACTCTACTTCGCCAACAACGTCATTCACCTGCCCAGCGAGTATTAGCTGGGCACGCCCGCGTC
>Ga0182027_10011042_pt1 | contig 12797 bp, 13 predicted proteins | sample 712E1DmetaG_FD_121300 | JGI IMG/M metagenome (GOLD analysis project Ga0182027, IMG submission 121300) | Permafrost microbial communities from Stordalen Mire, Sweden - 712E1D metaG (Illumina Assembly) | ecosystem: Environmental > Terrestrial > Soil > Wetlands > Permafrost | place: Sweden...
CCCACCCCGGTGAAATGCCGAGGTCCTTCGCCCAAAAAACAGGCTCAGGATGACAGTTTTCAAGAGAGGATCGGTAACCAGAGAGGTGGATGAGTTAAGTAAGTTATTGCCCTATTTTGAATGTGGCGCCACTCTTTAGGGCGGCACATGCCGGGCTAAAGCCCGGCGCTACGCCCGTTAACTAATCTGGGTCAAGCCGCGCGCGGTCATCTCGCGGGAGAGTTCCGGAGGCAGGAGGAAGGTCACCTTCTCGTCGATGGCCATAACCTCTTCCACCTGCTCGGCCCCCATGGCGCGAAAATAGTCCAAGACTTGTTGCACAAGATATTCCGGTGCGGAGGCGCCCGCCGTGATGGCCACGCATTCAACGCCCTCCAGCCACTCCGGCTGAATCTCCGTGGCATCATCAATGAGGAAAGCCTTCGCCCCGGCGCCTTCGGCAACCTCACGCAGGCGGCGGGAGTTGGAACTATTATCCGATCCCAGGACCAGAACGAGGTCCACATCCTCAGCCAGGAGTTTGACCGCCGTCTGCCGGTTTTGGGTGGCGTAACAGATGTCGTCGCTGGTGGGGGTCAGCAAGTTCGGGAATCGGCGGCGAAGAACCTCAATGATAACGTTGGCATCATCGACGCCCAGGGTCGTTTGGGTGGTCACTGCAACGCGGTCGGGGTCCGGAACCTGGACCTTTTCCGCCTCTTCGATGCTGCCGACCAGTTGAATCCGGCCCGGGACTTCCCCCATGGTGCCGATCACTTCGTCGTGGCCGGCATGCCCAACCAGAATAATGGTACGGCCCTCATTGGCATAACGAACCGCTTCCATGTGAACCTTGGTGACCAGCGGACAAGTGGCGTCAATAACCTTCAGGTTTTTCGCGGCCGCCGTGGCGCGGACCTCGGGGGAAACACCGTGGGCGCTGAAAATTGCCACCGCGCCATCCGGAACCACGTCGAGCTCGTCAATAAAAACCGCGCCCTTGGCGGCAAGGGAGCGAATGACGTACTTGTTGTGGACAATTTCCTTGCGCACGTACACCGGGGAACCGTAGAGCCGCAGCGCCATGTTGACAACATCGATGGCGCGGTCAACACCGGCGCAGAATCCACGCGGTTTTGCTAACACTACTTTCTTGATTGGCATTTTAATCTCTCGGCTCAGCCCACACCCTGGGGGGGGAAACCCAAAGCTTGATTTTATAGGAATCGCGTGGATTCGTCAAAATTCGATTATTATGGAGACTGGTTAATAGTTAGTTGTCAGTAAGAGTGATTCCTGAGGATTGACAATAGAAAACGGGCATCCCCATGGTTCAAACGGGCGCGACACGCAAACGCTGCGCCTTGGCCAACTTGCGCTGCCGCTGGTCAAAAGTAAAGAAAGCGTCCGGCTTGAGGACTTTGACGGCTGCCACGTGGAGAAGGTCGAGGGTCCTAATGCCAAGTGCCGCCGTGTGACGGCGGGAAAGAGTCAATGCCTCTTGCCAAATTTCGGGACTGAAAGGTTCGATCTGAAAGACGCCCGCTCCCTGGTCCAGCATGAAGTCATTGAGTGCGGATCGAGCTTCCTCACGGGTCCATTGCTTACGAAAAACTCGAAGCTCGACAGCATTGGCAAACTCTGCGTCAATTAGAGGGGTAAGGATAAACGTCGGTTTGCGTTGCACGGTGGAGATTGCCGCCGCCGAGTTGGCATCCTGGCCGTAAAGTGAAACCAGGAACCCGGTGTCGGCATAGGCAATCAATAGTCGCCTCGAAATTCGGCAACGAGTTCCGTGCCTGTCTGGGATGCAATCTTCTTGCCGAAAATTCGTTTCGCCCGGGCGGCGAAATCAGGATAGGCCTTGGGCTTCGGACGAACGGGATGCAGGCGGGCAATCACCTTCTTCCGCTTTCGGATCTCGATGACTTCGCCTCTGTTCAACCGGGCCTCAATCTCCGGGAAATGATAGCGCAGATCACGCACCGTGGCAGTTTTCATGATGTGATCCATTTTAGCATCACATCGTGAACCCGCAAAGCGCTAGGTCACGATATCTTCGCCGCCATCCACGCGAATAACATTCCCCGTCAGCCAGTGAGTTTTGTCGCTCATCAAGGCGCAGATCGCCTGGGCGACATCCTCAGGAGTAGTCAGCCGCCCGCCGGGGTTGCGCAGGCGCGCGAACTCAGCCAGCTTTTCGATTCCAGGAATCTTGCCGGATGCAGCCGTAATAGTGATCCCGGCCTGAATGGCGTTGGCGGTTATGCCATGGGGCATGAGTTCATAGGCAAGCTGGCGAACGTGCGATTCCATAACCGCCTTGGCGGCTGACACCGCGCCATAATTGGGGATAACGCTGTGCCCACCGGCGCTGGTCATACAATAAATCCGGCTTCCGTGACCGAGCATTTTTCTGCGGAAAAGATCCTGCACCCAATAGACCAGGTTGTTTCCCATGACGTCCACGGTCATGTCCATCTGCTGCTGCGTCAGTTCCTCTTCCGGGGATTCCCCCACGTAAGGCTTCAGCGAACCGAATGCCACCGAATGCAACAAGACCTTGATGAAGTGATTGCCCCCGGCCTTTTTCCAATGCTCCTGCATCTGGTTCAATGACTCCGTCCGTTTCCCGGGGTCGGCAGCATTGATATTGAAGAAGATGACCTCGCAGCCGGTTTCACGAATGCGTGCGATGACCTGTTCAACCTGAGGCATATTCTGGCGGCGATCAAAATGCACGCCGAAGATATTGAGTCCGGAGCGCGCCAATTCCAGGCTGACGGCGGCGCCAAAGCCGCTCGACGAACCCACGATCAAGCCCCACGGTGTGGGGTTTCCCTTTTCCGTCATAATCTGAGTATCTCCGCTGGACTGATTGCTGACAGCCAACAGCTCACAGTTACCTTTAACTATTAGCTGTAAGCTATTAGCTTCCTTCTGTCACTTGCCATTGCTTTTATAATCCTGTTCAACCTGCGTGATGAGGCCAGGAACCATGGCACGCAGAACCTGGGCGCAAGACGCATTCAAGGCACTGGCGACGCCCTCGACGCCGTGCTCGGGAAGAGGTGCTTCCTGGCGCTGCTCACCCGACCAGACAAGTTTATGGTCGCTGGTTCGCACCAGCGAGAGTGCCAGCGCCAGGCGGACCTTGGCGCCTCCATCGGAATCGACTTCCTCAAAACTGAGGATGCGGCCCCCCAAGGTGTAATCCACACGCTCGCGCCCGGGAAGCATCTTCACCTGGGTAAAGACCCCGCTGGAATCCATCCATTGGGCCGCGTATTCAGAGAGCAGCGTGGCCGGATCGGAGCCCCAGCGATGATACTGATAGAAATTGACCTGAGTGGGAGAAACATAATAGACAATGCGATCGTCGCGCAGAATTTCCGGCGCGCGGAAGTGTTCCACGCCCAAAACGTAGTCGGTCCTGGTATCGGTGGGCGCCGGTGCGGCGGGCACTTGCAAAGTGTAGTAGTAGGTCTTGGGAACGCCTCCGCACGCCGGGGCCAGGAGCGCCAGCAAAAGCCCGAGGACCGCACACGCCCGGGCTGGCAAGCTACGCTTCCACACGTTCGATGAGGATTCGACGGGCATCACTTCCTTGATGCTCCATTCGGATTTTGACGCAAGGTATGGGAACATTATCTCCAAGCTTCTCACCCCATTCAACAAGAACTGTAGCCGCTTGACTGGATAAATCTTCGAGGCCCAGAGTGGCAAGGTCGCGAGCGCCTTCGATGCGGTAAAGGTCCGCATGAAAGACCTTGCCGGGGGAACCGTATTCATGCACCAGAGTGAACGAAGGGCTGGTAACTTCGTCTTCGCTTGCCGCGCCCAAGCCGGCGACAATCCCCTTAACCAGCGTTGTCTTGCCCGCGCCCAAATCACCTTCCAGCAGGACCAGGCAGGGCGGCTGGAGATGCGCCGCTATTTCCCGCCCCAAGCGTACCGTTTCCTCTGGCGAATGGGTTACGCGCTCAGCCAGCGTTGACAATTGTCGATTGCCGATTGTCGATTGCCGATTGTGAACAAGCAAATCTTCTTTTCTTTCCATCGACAATCGTCAATCCTCCATCGGCAATCGGCAATCGTCAATTACCTTCGGCCAGCATTTTATAGGCTCGCGGGATCTTCTCCAGAAGATCCCCGGCCAACATGGATGGTTGTCCCAGTTCTTCGGCGGCAAGATCGCCCGCCAGCCCATGCAAGTATACCGCAGCCGTGGCAACTTCGCCCACTGGATGCGAAGGAAATTGAGCCAGCAGTCCGGCCGTCAAACCCGTCAGCACATCGCCGGTGCCGCCGGTGGCCATTCCCGGATTGCCGGTGGGATTGACCCACACCTGTCCATTGGGAGAGGCGATCAGGGTTTGAAACCCCTTCAGCACGAGGGTGATACCATATTGTTGCGAGAATTCGCGCGCCACGGCCACGCGCCGGGATTGGATCTCAGCAATCGTCTTCCCCGTCAGCCGAGCCATTTCACCGGGGTGAGGGGTAAAAACGGTGGCACCCGGTGGTCGAACGTCCTGGCGAAAAGAATCCAGGCGGCCCGCAAAGGCGTTCAAGCCATCCGCATCCAGCACCAGGGGCAGCGGATATTTATTGACCACCACCCGCACAAACTCCGAAGTCTCGGGGTTTGCCCCCATGCCCGGACCCACGGCCAGGACGGTCTTTCCCGCCACGAGATTATCCAAGCGCTCGCCCTCCAGGGCGCGAAGGGAGATGGCGCCGTCTTCCGTTTCCGGAAGCGCCGCCGTCATGGATTCCATGCCCAGGGTCGAAATGATGGGCAGCGCGCTCTTGGCCGTGGCCACCGTGGCCAGGCCCGCACCCGCCCGCAATGCGGCTCGCGCCGCCATGGCGGCGGCCCCCGTCTTGCCCATCGAACCTGCCAGGATCAGCACATGTCCGTAATTCCCCTTGTTGCCAGCCACGGCCCGCGGCTTGCCAATCCACGCCACGTCCTGCGGAAATGCGTAATTCAGGGTGAGACCAGGGTCGGTCTCCAGCGCTTCAGCGGGAGTCCCAATTTGTTTCACCACCCATTCCCCTACATGCTCACCCGCGGGCAGGAAAACGTGGGCAATTTTGGGCGCTGTAAAGGTGACGCTGAAATCCGCGTGCAGGTGCTCGCCGATAAGTTCACTGGCATCCGCGGAAATTCCCGAGGGCAAATCCACTGCGAGCACACGGGCGTGGGGAAATCCCTTATTGATGTGACGTACAACTTCCAGCAAGAATCCTTCCAGGGGTTTAGCGAGTCCGGTGCCCAATAGAGCATCTACAAACAGCGTTGTATTGGCGAGAGAAGGCGCGATGGCTTGCCATGCCTCCCGGTCCGCGATGACCTCCGGCGGCCCGGAGGAGAGCAGCCGGGCGTAATTTACCGCCGCGTCTCCGCGCAAACCCGTGGGATCCGCAAACAGCAGCACCCGCGGGTTGAGTCCGAGTTCGCGAAGCAAGCGCGCGACCACCAAGCCATCGCCACCGTTGTTACCTTTCCCGCAGAGGATCACAATGCGGCGGTCGGCGAGGGGCCCCAGGCTGGTCTCGAGAAATTCCACCACGGTGCGGCCGGCGTTCTCCATCAGGGTAAGGCTGGGAACACCGTATCGCTCCGTCGTCAGACGGTCAATCCGTTGCATTTCAGAGGCAGTGAGAATTTTCATATCGAAAATGGCTGACCGCCAACAGCTCACAGTTCACCGTTACGGCTAGCTGTTGGCTGTCGGCTCCTTTACAGCATCCACCCGCCGCAGACGTTGAGAACCTGACCGGTGATGAAAGCGGCCTCTTCTGAGGCAAAAAACCTCACCGCTTCGCTGACATCGCGGCCAGTGGCAGGCCGACCCACGGGGAAGCGCGCGTCAGTAAGGCGCTGTGCTTCCTCCAGGGACAATTCTTTCTCGTCGATCACGGGCGGGTTCACCACATTGGCGGTAATCCCGTTGCGCGCTTCCTCCAGCGCCACCGAGCGCGTGAAGGCCACGAGGCCAGCTTTGGCGGCGGAATAGGCGGAGATTTTCGCCTGCCCAAACGCCCGTTCCGCGCCCACCGCGCCCAGGTTGATAATGCGCCCCCAACGCTGCCGGCGCATGGTGGGTAATGCAAACTTCGTGGTGTAGAAAACGCTGTAGAGGTTGGACTCGATGATGGAGCTCCAGGCTTCCACGGTGGATTCGGCCACCGGCTTCCACTCAAAGTCGCCAACATTGTTTACCAGGACGTCCAGCCTGCCAAAATGTTTGACCACCGCCTCAATCAGTTCTTTGACTCGCGCGGGGTCGGTAACATCCGTGGCCAGAGCCAGGCCTTCCGCGCCCGTCGCCTTCAAATCCGACAAAACCTTTTGAGCGCCCAACTTATTCGTGCGAAAGGCCACCCCCACGCGCAGGCCGGCGCGCCCCAATGCCAGAGCGATTTCCTTGCCGATTCCGCGCGAGGCGCCAGTTACCAGGGCAACACGATTGCGTAGAGCCACTCCTCAACTCCTTGCAGCAGATATTAATGCCAAAGTCTACCGGAGTTTCCTTCCGGCGGCAACCGTTGCCGGGGGATTGTGGTGAAAAGCAGAATTTGACGGGAGCGCCTCTTTGCCCGCCTTGCCCGCCGGTCAGATGAAATAATGATGGTGGGGCCAAAACGCCTGAAGCGTGCCCTTGGGTTTGCGGCAGAGGAAAATGGGGCTTCCCGATTCCAAAGCGTAGGGGTTCGCGAATGCCGCGACCTGCCGGACATCTTCGTACAGGCCTTCATAGTCTTCCTTCGATCCACCGATCACCAACAGAACTTTTCCGGGCTTGTCACCGGGTCCCCAAAACCAATAATTGTTGTGAGTGCTGATGGCGTTGGGCAGGCCGTATTGCTTCCCGAAGAAGTCGATGGCGCCCGCTTCCCCATAGTTGCTGGCCGCGATTACGCAGTCCGTTTTATCGTCGGGTGAGAGGTGATTGTAAATCTGGGCCATCTGCGCTGCCATTTCCGGCCAGCCAAACATGTCGGCATACATCTGCGAGAGCCTGTCGAGCTTGTTACCTCGCTCTTCCGACCTCGGCTCGATGCCGAGCCAGGCTTGATACCGGATAAACGTCTCGACCGGCAGGACTGGAAGAGCCAGCGGCGCCGCGAGAGCGCCTCCCAGAACCAGCACCGCCAGGCAAGTTGGTTTTAGCCAGTTCCAGGCGTGGCGGGCGACAAAGGCTTCGATGGCCACGGCGCCGGCGGGCAACAGAACGAGGAAGGCAGGCGCAGAATAGTAAGGCTTGGAGTGGGTGCTGAGCAGAATCCCCAGCACCGCAACATAGATCCAGCTGAGGACCTGGAACTTGCGCCCCCGGAGGGAGAAGAACAGGTAAAGGAGCCCCGCCAGCCAGATGGGCAACGTGAAGGGATGAACGAGCAGCACACATTCCCGGAGGAAAGCCCAAGGTGTCATGGGAAGGTTCTTCTTGACGGTCACGTTATGAATGAACTCCGCCGTGGGGAAGTGGTTGTGCACTTCCCAAAGAACATGGGGCAGGAAAATCAAGGCCGCAAGCGCGCCACCCATCCACAGCCACTTGTCGAGAAAATGCCTTCGTGCCGGCGTAAGCGCCAAGCCGGCGATCAGCCCCAGTCCGAGGAATCCCATCGAGTACTTGTTTTCCAGGCCCAGGCCCGCCACCAGGCCGAACAGCATCCACAGCCGGGTGTCGCTGCCCTTCAGGATGCGCACCAGAAGATAAATGCCCAAGGCCCAAAACAGGTGATCAAAGCAGTTCATCGAGTAATAATTGGCGAGGGCGAGATAGACCCCACCCATGATGTACGCCGTCACGGCCAGCACCTGCGCAAATCGCCCGCCACCCAATTGCCGAGCAATAAGGCCTGTTACCAAGGCCACCAACCCACCGCACACGGCAGGCAAAAGCCGCAGCGCGAACGGCGCGTAGCCCAACAGGTTTCCAATCAGCGCAAGAACGAATTCTGAAAACGGCGGTTGGTCGACGTAACCCCAGGCCAAGTGCTTGCTGCAAGCGATGGCGTAGAGTTCGTCGCGGAAGTATCCATAACCGCTGCGGCAAAGGAGATGAATCAGCACGGTTGCCAGCACAAGGGAAATCAGCACTTGATTGTCACTACCGATTTTGCGATGGCCATCTGGCTCGGTCATGGAGGGATAGTACCGAATGGGATTTTCTGCAATCCGCTATGATACAGACGTGGCTCTGCAATGCAATACCGTAAATTCTTGTTTTTTTGGCAAGAATTTCCGCACAGTGCGTAGGGCCGAACGCGTTCGGCCCCGCCGCGCTGCGCTACCCGCTCAGTGGCAAGGTGGTCCAGTCGGAAGGAGTAGTCACTATAACTGAACAGACCTTCAAAGCAGGTTTACGCCAGGCTGCGTGATCCCGCGAGCCCACTATTAGGCCCCTTTGGGACTCAATAGCGGGTACTTGCCGGAAACCTGAACTTCGTCGCACATCGCCAATACGTTTTCCGGGGGGACGTCCGGCTGGATGCAATGCACGCTGGCCACAATGTAACCGCCGCCGGGCGCCAGGTCCTTGATCCGTCCGCGGACCTCTGCGCGCACTTCCTCGGGTGTCCCGTGGGGCAGCACGGTCTGTGTGTCAATCGCACCGCAAAAGGAGATCTTCTTTCCGAACTCCCGCTTCAATCGTGCGGTGTCACCCATATCTCCAGCTGAAACCTGGACCGGGTTGAGAAGGTCCACGCCGATCTCAATCAGATCGCCGATTAAGGGATAGATGTTGCCGTCGGAGTGAAAGAAGATCTTGGCTTTGGTCTTTTGCTTAATGGCAGCCATCAGCTCGGCATGATAGGGCTTGATCATGCGGCGGTACACCTGGGGCGACACCATGAGGCTGGAGTCGGTTCCCAAATCGTCGCCGGTGATGAGGACGTCGATGTACGGGCCCACTTCCTCCAAGTGCCGGGTTACTCCCGCCAGCATGATGTCGGTAACTTTGCGCATCAAGGCATGAGCAAACTCGGGGTCAGCAATCAAATCCACCAGCCAGGTATCAAGGCCGCGCATGATGTAGATAATTTCATGCGGACTGACCCCGCTGAGAGCAACCACCGCGTACGGAGTGTCCTCATGCAGGTGCCGCGCCTCCTCGCCAAGACCTTGGAAGCGGCTGGGATGGGCCATGTCCGGCCACGCGTAGCGATCGATGTCATCGATGGTGGCGTTGCGCAGCGGCGGCTCAAGCGATTCATAGTAGGCAACGCCCGGCGACATTCGCCAATTCACACCCCAATCGTCAACGAATTCGTGAGGGGATACTTCCCTGCGCAAGGTGCTGGCGGCGGCGCGCGGGAGAAGCACGCGGCCATCGCTTCCCAGGCGGACCATTACTTCCTCGTCGAGCTGCGCATACTGCATCGCTCGCGACATCAAACGCGGTTCGTGCTGGACGCCCAAATGTGATTTGAGTCGCTCGTAGGCGGGAGAGAGAAGAGTTGTCGCACCCGAAGTACCAATGAAGAGCGGTACACGGTCCGGCTCTTCGTGATTCAAGGCACAGAGCACGCGTTCGCGCGGAGTTAACATGGTTTGCCTCACACCTTTTGCCCGGCGCATTCCCTCAGCGTATTGAGGATCGCCGTCACGCTTCTCTCGATATGTTCCGCCGGAACATCTTCGGTGACGCCCATCAGGAATCCCTTGCGGTCGCCGGCCTGGTGGACGATTTCCAGGGTCGCCTCTCGAATCGTTTCTTCGGACTGAATGTGCACGCTGGATGGGAAATTGATCCACAAGCGCTTTCCCGGCCACGCGGCGCGGGCCTGACCCACCGAAACATTGCAGTCCGGGGGCGGTGTAAAAGCTTCCACGAAATCCAGGTGGCTCGCGCGAACCACGTCCATAATCAGCAGATTGTTGGCGTCCAGGTGGTCTCCCAGCCTCTTGCCCCGTTCGTGGAGGCGGTCGGCAAAAGCATTCCAGCATGGAGCAACGTAGTCCCGCACCCGGTCCGGGCCTAGAATCTCGGGGACAACGTTGCCGCCGTACAACACGTAGTCGGCGGGACTCGCGGCCACCACGTCATACATCTTCTTGTGATTCTCAGCCAGCGCCGCGTGCAGTTCCATGACCGCGTCGCAGTTATCCGCCACCTCGTAACAGAACTGCTCCTGCCCCAGCCAATTGACTTCCACGTCCAGGAGCGGCTCATAGCAGGTTTCCGCAATCACCTTGCCGGCATTCCCCAACTTTACGATTGCGGCCAAGAACGCGTCATAATCCGGCTCGTAGCAGGCATCCTCCACAATGAATTTGGCCACGCAGTAGTCGTCGCGCGTCTTGATGGGATGTGCCACCGGGGTCAGCGCGAGAGCGGCGACCCGGTGTAGCGCAGTCAGTGTGCCCACCGGCGTTTCGTAGATGGTTCGGATTCTGCCCTCGCCTTCCTCGACCTTGGTCACCTTCACATTGGGCGTGTATTTCCGGTAGACCATGCGGCGGGCGCAAATCGCCATGCCCTTGGCCTGAAGCGGCGCGGGGTCAAACCCTGGCGGAAAGATATGGTCATAAAAAGTGAACGGCACACAATCCGGAGCGCCTCCTGCCAATGCGCATTCGATTTCCTCTCGATGATTTCTCATTGTTGTTTTTGCAGAGATTCCTCTGCGTCCCCTGCGTTTAGAAAAGCTTCACACAGAGATCACTGAGCGGCTCTGTGTCCTCTGTGTATAAAGTGTTGAAGCACAGAGGACACGGAGAGCTCTACCCTCCTTGCCCGCATCACACAAAACTGTTTTCGTGCGCACACGCCGCTTTGAACGACCGCGGCCAGTTCCAGGGCGAGCGTCCGGGGCGGTGGTAGGCCGCCAGCTTGGCAATGTATTGCCCGTAGGCGGGTTCCAAACGGATGAACGCCGCGCGCGCTGCCCGAACTCAAAGGGCAAATACCACATTGAATTTGCGCCCATTCGTTTGTGATCAGCAATTTCACGCTTCCAGCGATTCGCCTCCCACCAGCGCAGCCCCGTATCGCCATTGTGATTGGCCATGAAGATGCCAAATGGGCGTAGCGGCTTCCTGACGGGTGAACTCTTGCCAATGGCGGAATGGCCAACTACGCGCGGAGCATCGCCCGCACGGGTTTCCAGCCATGAGGAAGAAGACTCGCCTTTACCTCGATCCGCAGCAAGTCCGGCGGCCGCGGCAATTCCCGTCCCCAAGAAATTCCTTCGAGTGTAAGAGGGTGATCGCTTCAAGGGCATGTTCTCCTGTGGCAGGCGGTTCGAACCGTGAAGAGACTAATTCGCTGGTCTTGCTGTAGGGGCGGTTCGCGAACCGCCCTAGTCGATAATCACGCGAGATTTCGAAAGGGCGGTTCGCGAGCCGCACCTACGCATACTTCTGGAGAGGGGCCGATTCACCCCTTCGTCGCCGACTCCTCGTGCCACTCGTCCTTCTTTGCTTCCTCAATGCTGAGGTGCTTCCTCTCCAAACGCCCGTAGCGCTCGGCGGGGATGGTTCCCACGGGATTGTGCTTGTATTCATCCACGCCGCGCATCAAGTAGGTTTTGAAGTGCGGGTTCACCGAAAGGTCGCACTTTACGTTGGTCCCCGAATAGCGAATGGTGAAGCCGATTCGCCAATTGTCTGAGGGATTGGCGGGCGATCCATGAATCATGCGGTCGTCGTGAAAGGATATCTCGCCGGCTTTCAAGATCAGCGGCACTGCTTCGTCTTCGCGAAAGCTGCCGCGTTCGAGTTCAAGAGTGAGAACCGAATCAGTTTGGGAAGAGCGTTTGTGCTTGATCAACCCACCCGATTGCGACTTCGGAATCACGCGCATGGCGCCGTTGCTTTCGTCGGAGTCGGTGAAGGCCAGCCACGCGGTAACCGAATTGTGCGGGGAAAGCGGCCAATAATAGGCGTCCTGGTGCCAACCGACCACGCTGGGGTGGCGCGGCGCTTTGGCAAAAAAGTTCGAGGCCCATAGGTAATAATTGGTCCCCAACAGATCTTCCACGTAGTCGAGAATCTGGGGATTGACGCAGATGTCGTAGAGGAAGCGGCTGGACTCGTGCCATTCGCGGATTTCCTTTTCATCCTCGCCGGGCCGCAGATACTTCAGCAACTCCTGGTACCCGGCATTGAGTTCAGCAACTTCCGCCGCAGTGTAAATGGGCGGCAGTCCAATCAGATAACCGTTCACTTTGAAAAACTGTTTCTGCGCTTCGGTGAGCCGACGTCGCTCCGAGGTGATTGCAGCAGCCATGGAAAACCTCCGTGTTGATTTGCCAAGATATTAGTTTGACGCCCATGGAAAAGACAACGGTTATGACTAAACTTGCGAAATTGAATCCTATTCAGCCGGCGGCTGTAATGATGAAAGTCAGCAACCCTGGTTCAAGTCACCTTTTATACCTAGCCACTTCAAAAGCAAGAAGGCAACAAAATCGATTATAAACTCCGGAAAGCTGTAGTCCTTTATTTCGTAATTTCTCGATACCATCGAAGATCTGTGTTCAGAAGTCCGAGAGAATTCCGTTGAAGTCTCATCACCAAGCACACTCCCCAGCGCAAAGCGCATCCGCCGGCTGGCGCATCAGACGGTTGTTTCCTAGCCTCTGCAATCCCACGCATCCACTATCTTCCAGCACGGTTTGGGCGCGTGACAGCTTTCAGTCGCGCCGATTTTACCCGTTCAAGTCTTCCAACGCAAAGGAATGCCCAGGGTGAATTTGTTCAATCCCCCAAGTGCTATAAGCCTTAGATATTTGTAACTTCTTCTGGACAACCCCGTCGCGATGCTGTATTTTACCCGATGGAGCAGGCGGAG
>Ga0182027_10011043_pt1 | contig 12796 bp, 13 predicted proteins | sample 712E1DmetaG_FD_121300 | JGI IMG/M metagenome (GOLD analysis project Ga0182027, IMG submission 121300) | Permafrost microbial communities from Stordalen Mire, Sweden - 712E1D metaG (Illumina Assembly) | ecosystem: Environmental > Terrestrial > Soil > Wetlands > Permafrost | place: Sweden...
GGTTGATTGCCAGTGGTAAATTACCTATCGTCAGTTGGCGGCGGCTTTCCGAACGGGAACATCTGCGATATTACATGCTGACCAAACTTTTCGGCATGTCATTAGACCCGGAAAAATTCCGTCGGCGCTTCAATGCAGATGTAAATCACAAACTTTTCTGGGAATTGTCATTTTTCAGGATGTCCGGTCTGGTAAAAGGAAAAAAGAACATTGAAGTCACCCCGAAAGGGATGTATACGATGTGCGTGATGCAGAAGGAATTTTTCGCGGCCCTGAATACGCTGCGTGAGAGCTACATCGACGGGCAGATTTAAGAAATGTTATTTTTGTACTTGAAATACATTTTTAAATCAGGTAGTATGTGAAATAATTAATGGGAGGTGAATTTATGGAATACAACAAAATTCTTGTGCCGCTGGATGGTTCTAACCTGGCAGAAAGTGTTTTGCCGCACGTAGAAAAGATTGCCTTGGGCTGCACACTGCCCAGCGTTGTTCTGGTTACCGTCACCGAACCGGTGCACATCAAGACCCCCAGAGCGTTGCGCATCGAACAATTACCGGGTATTCATCAGGGCCCCGTGCTTTTTTATGGCGGGGTTACCGGCGTTGGGAAAGAAATTGTCCCCGATTCGATAATGGATTTACCGGTGACCATCGGCAAGATGGCCAAGACCGGTTATGATTACCTCTCAAAGATCGCGGCCAAACTGCAGAAAAAGGGGATACAGGTTACTATCGCTGTTTTAATCGGGGATGTAGCCGAAGAAATTACCCGTTTTGCCAAAGATGAAAAAGTAGATTTGATCGTGATGGCCAGCAGCGGCAAAAAAGCCTTGAAGCGGTGGGATGTAGGCAATGCTGCCGAGAAAGTCTCCCATGCCACCGATATCCCGATTTTCCTGGTGAAACCGCCGGCAGGTTTTAAAGAGACCAAGCCGGTCAGAAAAGGCAGAGCAAATTAATCCTCTTTTTATACGAATAATAAGAAAAATTAAATAATAAGGGGTGGGTTAGCATCGACTAACCCGCCCCTTTTGTTTTACCTGATTGAATAATTCAATTTACACCGATTTTTTTGCCTGCTGGATTAACGGCAGGATATTCTTATCGATATCGGCATCATTTTTCGGTTCCGGGACATCCTTGAAAAGGAACCAGTTCTCAATATGTTCGGTGGATTCACCGGGTTGTAATTTAACCAGCGGCCCGAGTGTTTCAAATTCAAAACCGGGACCGGTCCAGAATTGCACGGTATTGTTGAAATCAGGGTAATTGGCGCCTTTTTTAAAATCGAATGTTGCCACAAATAGATGGCCGTTATTGTAGTATGCTGCCCAGCCGTCCGAGACTGCCATCCCGAATTTATAAACACCGGGAGCTTTGTTATCTTGCTTCAGCATGATATATTTTTTCCCTAATAGCAGGCGGGAGTCCGTCAGGTCGCAATAACACCAGACCGAAATACAGGTAGTGGGTAAGAGGGAACCGCCGCTGTTCTGCGGGATAAATGGCGGCATCGGCACAATTCCTTTTCCGCCGAATTCCATTATTTTATAGGCCCAGGGCGCCAGTTCAATTGGCCAGAGGCCGCGGTTGTAAATACGGTTCACGATGCTGATATGATTGCCTTTGATCGTGGTGGGGATGTCCATTTCTTTTTGCGTACCTGTTGGGACTTCGACCGGTTGGGTGAGCCGGATAAATTTGTCGTGTTCTTCGGCCGCCACTGGAGACCTGGCCGGAAATTTCCGTTCCTGGGCTTCCGGAGCGTGGCGCATGGCATGTCCACCGTAATGATGCGGCGGGTCTCCATGGAATTCATTTCTATCGCCGATAAAACCGAAGCGAACAATATTCGGTCCGACTTCGGTGGTCGCAATTAAATCCACGGTACCATTAGAAACGCGGTAACAATTTTGTAATCCGGAACACTCAACTTTTTCCAAAAACATACTCCTTAATATTGATGAAATTAATTGACTGAATTATAGCCGTGACGCAGACAAAAGTCAAAAAAGATAGAATCAAATTGCGGGTGATTTGGATATCTCAGCGGAACAGTTAAAAGCTCAATAAAAATATTTATAAACAAGCCAGTTTTCATATTTACAAGTTTATTTGTTTTGTGTTATAGTGGTAAAACAACAGAATATTGTAGCGAACTCAGAGTGCAAGTCCGGTGTAAATCCGGCGCAGTACCGCCTGCTGTAATCCCGGTTTTCCGGGAAAGCCAGAACGCTGAGCGCACCAATTCCTCCGCGGGAAAGGAGGTGGGATATCATGTCAGTTTGAAATCCCCCTCTAACGTTACTTGAGGGGGATTTTCTTTTTCTGGAGTATAAGCGGAATAAAATAATTTAATGGGAGTCCAATGAAACTGCTTCGATTCTGCGCCCTGATTCTGGTAATCTGCATGGTCGGGCTTACTGCCTGCTCTAAAACATCCACGCCGACATCAACAACTTATACCGATGACCTTGGCAGGACAGTTACGATTCAAGCTACTCCGCACCGGATTGTGACGCTCTCACCCAGTAATACTGAGATACTTTTCGCACTGGGGGAGGGAGCGGAGGTAGTGGGGACTGACGATTACTCAGATTACCCCGCCGAAGCTAAAACCATAACACACGTGGGGTCGGCCTTCCCGAGTTTCAATATCGAGACAATCGTATCTCTAAAACCGGATTTGGCGATTGCTTTTGGGTATACATTGCCGGACTATGTAACCAAACTTCAAAGTCTGGGGATTCCGGTAATTGTGCTGGCTCCTAAAGATGTCAGTGGTGTAATCAGCGATATTACCCTGGTTGGAAAAATAACAGGAGCCGCCTCAGCGGCGAAAACGCTGACCACCGGTATGCAAAACAGTCTAAACACTGTGGAGTCTAAGATAAAAAGCGTGACCGCACCCCGGGTCCTGTGGGAATTTGACGGTACTGATCCCGGGAATCCATGGGTTGCCGGGCCGGGTTCTTTTAACGATGCCCTCATTACATTGGCAGGCGGTCAGGATGTTGGCGCCGGCGGGCCAACATCATCCTGGCAAATGAGCACGGAAGACATTGTCAAAGCGGACCCGCAGATTGTTATTCTGGACGACTATCAATTTGGCGTGACAGTACAAAGCGCAGAGCAGCGGCCGGGTTGGTCTACAATTACCGCGGTCAAGAACGGCGCGATTTATCCAATCACTGATTCGGACCTGACGGACAGGCCCGGTCCGCGCGTAATTCAAGGCCTTCAACTGCTGGCAGATATTATTCATCCCGAATTGTTCAAATAGAAACGAAAACAAACCACGAATTTGTTTTTAGTATCACGGCACATGGGAGATGGGTAGACAAATGAGGAAGCATAAAAGTGCGATAATGTTCGGGTTGGCAGTATTTTTATTGGCCGTGGTGCTCGTATCCATATCTATCGGCCCGGTAAAAATCTCCGTTCCGGAAATAATAAAAATGATGCTGCACAAGGTCGGGATTTATCGCAACACAGCCGGCTGGCAGGCGACACAAGAATCAATTTTATTCCAGGTGAGGTTGCCCAGAGTACTCGGCGCCGTCTTAGTCGGCGCGGCCCTGTCCACCGCGGGGGTATTGTTCCAAGGCCTTTTCAGAAATCCCATGGCCGACCCCTACATCATCGGCACGGCGTCGGGGGCCGCTTTTGGCGCAACGCTGGCCATGTTACTGCCGCTAAGCCTGGTTTTCTACGGTTTTGGATTGGTGCCGATTGCGGCTTTCCTGGGGGCTCTGGGGTCGGTATTACTTGTTTACCGGCTGGCTCGTTTTGGCGGAAAGGCTCCCATTATCAGCATGCTTCTCGCCGGCTTTGTTACCAGTTCATTCCTGGTGGCAATCGTAATGCTGCTGTTGACGATGAGCGACCGGCTCGGTCTGAGAATTCAGCAGGTTTTTTCCTTTCTGATGGGAGGCATTTCGGTGACTTACTGGCAGCAGATTGCGGTGATCGCGCCGCTGGTGGTTGTGGGTATCGTTGCCGCCATGTTTTTTGCGGTGCATCTGAACGCGTTTTCTATCGGGGAAGAAGGGGCTGCTTATCTGGGGATAAATGTCGAGTCTGAGAAAATGATTATTCTGGGGATTGGCTCTCTGCTTACCGCCTGTGCTGTCTCCATCGGAGGACTTATCGGTTTTGTAGGGTTGATTATTCCCCATGCGATGAGGCTGATACTGGGTCCGGACCACCGTCTTTTAATACCGGCGTCCGCGTTGACCGGCGCTGCATTCCTGGTGGTTGCCGACTTGTTTGCGCGTACGCTGCTCAGCCCCGCTGAAATTCCGGTAGGGGTGCTTACTGCGCTCATCGGCGCCCCATTCTTTCTGTATTTGTTAAGACGCTCCCGGAGGGAATATGCATTCTAATGCGAGTGACCTTCTGGTAAGTAACGCCAGTTTCTCTTACACCAGCGGTTTTACATTAAACCATATCAATCTGTGCGTGCCTGGCGGCCAGATGGTAGGGTTGCTTGGACCCAACGGCTGTGGAAAAACAACGCTATTAAAGCTCGCCACCGGCGTGCTGGTACCGTCCGAGGGGGATGTCAGGATTGGCGGAATGAGTCTTAAAAAGCTGTTGCGGAAAGAAATAGCCAGGCAAATTGCAGTGGTGCCACAGGAATTAAATATTCCTTTTGCTTACACGGTTGAGGAAGTCGTGATGTTGGGGCGAACCCCTTTTCTGAAAGGTCTGGCCGGAGAGAGTAAAAGAGACCATCAAATCGTATCCGGTGTATTGGAACTTACCGGCATGGCCGGATTCCGGAAACGTTATTTTAATGAACTTAGTGGGGGAGAACGTCAGAAAATTGTTCTGGCGATGGCATTAGCTCAAGAACCGGTAATACTTTTGCTGGATGAGCCCACTTCCCATCTTGATATCAGCCACCAGATTGAAATTTTAGAACTGCTGCGAAAATTCAACCGCGAGAAAAAAGTCACTATCGTTGCGGCAATGCATGATTTGAATTTAGCTGCCCTGTATTTCGAACGCCTGGTGTTACTCGGCCGCGGGTTTATCTTTGCTGACGGCTCACCGGATGAGGTTATCACCGGAGAAAATATCCAAAAAGTATTCTCCGCTAAAGTGGAAATTGCCCGTCATCCAAAAACTTTCGTTCCTCAAATTGTATTATTACCGGGCAATCCGTCAAACCTCAGTTAGTTCATTTGGTCCTTCCCGCTGCTCCGGATCTGCGGGCTGGCGGATTTAACAGTGGAATAGCCCCCTTCCTTTGGCTGTGATACTATACTATATAACGGTTGTTGAAAAGAACGAAGTGCTCCTGGATTCCCAATGACAAGGAGATAATTTGACCCGTATACTTTTAGTAAGACACGGAGAAACCGAGCTGCAAAGTTCCCTGAGGTACTGGGGGAAAACCGACGTTGCCCTGGGGCCGGATGGATTACATCAGGCCGAGCAGCTACGGGACCGCCTGGCGATGGAGAAAATCGCCGGCATCTATTCCAGCGAATTAAAAAGAGCCAACGATACCGCTATAATTATTGCTGCCCGGCACAACCTAAAAGTCACGCCCTGTCCGGAATTATGCGAGATTGATTTCGGAAGGCTCGAGGGGCTCGAATTTAATGAAATCCATCAGCAATTCCCTGAAATCGAAAAGATGTGGGTGACGCGTGATCCGGCGTTGGTTTACCCGGACGGCGAAAGCCTGATTGGATTTGAAGAACGGGTTGCTAAATTTCGGACGCATTTGCAAAATCACCGTGCGGAAGAGACCATTCTGGTCGTGGCTCATGCCGGTGTAGTCCGCACTTTAATTTGCCAATTGCTGGAACTGGGGATGCAAAATCGCTGGAGCCTTCGGGTTGACCTGGCTTCGCTCAGTATTGTGGAGACTTCTCCCGAACTTAACGTCCTTTGCCTGTTGAACGACGTTTCGCATTTAATGGCGGAGCGTAATTCCTGAACGAAAAGTTCCCCCGCGGCAAAAGCGTTTATTTCCTGAAGCGGCGGCAAGTTGTAATAATTCACTTTACATAAAACATTGATTTACCGTTTATTATTCATTGATTGTTTTAGCGGTTATGATTTGCAGCAATGAATTATCAAACCCGAAGATAAAATAAAGGATGTAAGCATCCTTTTTACCGCAGTCTGTCCGAGACTTGAATGCGGTGGCCTTTCGTACTTTTTTTACTATGCCTTTATTCATCTAATCAATTCTTTTTTACCCTATCTTCGTTTCCGGACCAGGATGCAGGTTAACACTAAACCAGCCACGCACCACGCGCCAACCACGGCAAAAGCCTGTCCCAGATTGACATTCAGGTCGGTTAAAGTCCCGCGCGAGAGGTCAGCCATGTAAACAATTGGCAAATATTTGTGCACGGCGCTCAACCAGTGCGGCAGCTGCGAGGCCGGGAACATTACCGGAGAAAATATCATGATGAAAAACACCAGCACTTGCGTAATCAATTGCGTTATCTGTGCCCTGGAGATGCTATGCGCAAGTGAATAGCCCAGAAAGATACCGGTCATAGCAATTAACAGCATCGCCGGAATTGCCAGCAGACTGATATGCAGCCCGAAATGATAATAAGCCGCGCCTAAAATTAAGGAGAGAACCACGCCGGGAATTGATATTAACACGTAAATAGTAGCATCTGCCGCCACGTAGACCATCCGGGAAACGGGCAGCGACCAGATATAATCGAAGGTACCTTCGGTTTTAGAAATAGATACCAGTTGCGGGACAACGACCAAACCAACCATAAGGAGGCTGATGGTCGGTGCGCCGGTGGTTAAAAATTTCGCGATGCCGGGGGTAATCGAGGGATATAAAAATCCCAGGCCGATGACAAAACCAAACGCGACCATTAATTGCACAACCAGACTGATGGGGAGGATTGTTTTACTGCTAAGCGCCTGCCATTTCAGCATTAACCCGTAATCACGCAGCAACCGTGTCATGGTCGGCCTCCTTTTCTGTGATTTCCTGCGCCTCCCCGTGACCGACTACTCTCAGGTACACATCTTCCAGAGAGGCCGGTCCGACGGTGTATTCCTCAGCGATACCTTTATTCTTCAGATTGCGCGCCCATTGGACCGCTGCGGGGATATCCGATTCCTCCATCCTACCGATCAACCTCCGTCCGGTGACCGTCGTATTCTGGATAAACTTCGGGAAGTCCGCTACTTCCGCCCTTGGTTCCAAAGTGAGTTCAAAGCGTATGTTCCGGCCGCTGTTGCCCTTTAATGAAGCGGGTGTGCCCATGCTGACGACCTTGCCTTTATCGATAATTGCGAGCCGGTCGACGGCGCGCTCCGCTTCCAGCACATTATGGGTAACCAGCAGCACCGACGAACCCATTGCCACCAGGTTTCTTACTTCCTGCCAGAGCAGACGGCGGCGCAACGGGTCGATATCATTCGTCGGTTCGTCCAAGATAACAATATTGCCGGGAACGACGGCTGCCATACAGAAAGCCACCAGCCGCCGCATCCCGCCGGAAAAAGTTTCCGCTGATTTCTTCGTCCATTCCTCCATTTCCAGGTTATGCAAAAGCTCACGGGCACGACCTCGTACGGTTTTTGTATCGCCGCCGCGGACACGGCCTACCAGTTCGATGGCCTGAATTGCCGTAAGCCCGTTAATCGGCACCTGCGTCTGCGCCTGGAAGGAACAGGCCTGACGGGCATAGCCGGGTTTGGCGATAATGTCCACATCATCTATGGTAATGCGGCCGGAATCCGGTTTCGCCAGCCCGATAATCTGGCTGACCAGAGTGGTTTTCCCGGCACCGTTCGGCCCCAGCAGTCCGAATATTTCTCCCCGCCCCAGCGAAAGCGAAATATTGTTATTGACCAATTTTCCTTTGACATAAGATTTGCACAGGTTATCTATAAATAAAACAGAATCGTTCAGGAATAAATTATCGGCCATTGTTTGTTGCCTCCGTCATTCCTTTTTTTGACACAAAAATATCTCCTCTAAAGCGGCTGCTTCTTCGTGTAATTTAAACCTCTTGTGCAGGGGAGGGTCAAGACCCTAAATTAAGTCTTACTTTTTGAAATCCCTCAGAAGCCGTTCGGCTTCTTCCACATTAATTTTGCCGTCGCTCAGGGCGGTTAATATTACCAGTTCGGAATCATAAATCGCACCTGTTTGCGAGGCTGTATTTGTTGTCATGTTTTGCTCCTTTTCGGAGGTGTTAGAGTATTGGCTCCGGGCTGACTCGGTTTTGATTTCGATATCTCCGGTCAAGGTGGAAACGTCGATCTCCGGTACTTTGCCGTCAGACTTGGCTCCGATGCTGCCTACCATCCGGTTGCCGTGCCATGATTCCGGACCCTGACGGGTGACACGCACCAGCGGTGTTTTCGATATGATCTCGCCGTGTCGTGTCGTCAAATCAAGACGGGCGGCGGTGTCGGAAGGCAGAGAAAGACGGACATCGCCGCGATTGGCCCGGATTAACCAGTCCCCCGCGGGCAAACAGGATTCACAGCCGATATCGCCGGAGATAATTTTCATATCAAAAGCGCCGATACGCCCCTGTTTTATCCGGGCATCGCCCCGGGCTGTCCGGATATAACAAGATTTGATATTGATGTCTTCCATGTTCACGTCGCCTTTGCCCACCTGGATGTTGATACCGCGGTTGGACCAGCCGGTTTCCCCGAAGAATTTCCGCAAGAATTTTTCCCCGAATTCTCCGCCCCATTCCGCCCATTCTTCCCATTCCCCCCAGCTCTCCGGTTCCTCAATGCTGATGTGATGTTCTTCACGGGGCAACGGCGGTATCTCCGGCGTGGCGGATTCGGTAAAATGCCTCATCCTGACATTCGCGTTGCCGGAGGTGATGGAGAATGTGCCGCGGCAGTTTTCGATTTGGACTTCACCCTTGCCTGTCCACATGTGTAAACGTGCCTGGATATTATCGATTTTAGCATCAGTGCGTCCGGAGAATATATCAATGGTCCAGATTTTGGATTTCGGCAGCTGCAGCGTAAACTGCGAGTCTCCGTGCTGCCATGTTGTGTACAGTTTCAGCCACCTTCCGTCCGGTCCAAAATTCGAACTCCGGGGATATCTGGCAGCGAAGTCCCCCTCCAATATAACATCGTCACCGTCAATTCCCTGGATGACGAATTTCCCCTGATTCGCCCTGATACCGACGGCGTCAAAAGAGGTCATCGGCCAGGTTTGTTTTACCCTTGTCATTTTTCTACCCCTGCAAATCCTTTAGTTTTTGGACTGCTTCCGCCGGGGATAACCGGCCGCCCGATACTTGCTGTAAAATATCTTTCCGCGCATCTTCGACAGAAGCCGCTTTCTTTTCGGCGGCACTGCCGGTGGTTTTTTCGGGGATGATGATGGTCTCATTGTTCCGGTTGAGAATGCTGTTTATTTCATCCAGTTTATTCCGGATTGTCGGGTAGGAAATGCCCAGCACCCTTTCAACTTCGGTCAGGTTGCCCCTGGCCGCGAGGAATACTTTGATGAACGTCAACGTTTCGTCGGAAAGGCTGGATAATTGTCCCGACTGAAATTCACCACGCATTTGCAGTTGACAGGCGGGGCATTTGCATTCGGTGATGATTAGCTGCCCGCCGCAGGCCGGGCATTGATTAAATAATTTCTGCATATTTTCCTCCTAATGTTTATTATTATAGAAATAAAAATATAAAATGTCAATATATAAATTAATAATATTACTAAATAATAATATAATAATGAAAAATAGAAATTAATATGATGATATTAATAATTATTAATGGCAGGGGACAGAAATTTCAGGTAACGGGTCAATTTCAAATTGCTACCATAGTGGAAGTTATGTATTATAAGATAATGTTTTTAAAGGGATGATAAAAATGGATACAAGTAGTGCAATTAGAATAGTAATTGGAGCAGTGTTGATTGCCATTGGATTACCGCTTTTTGCTTTAGCAAGATATTTTTCATCTCCGGAGAATAAAAAGAGTCAAACGGTACGAGATATTAAGATAATTGCTATAACCTGGGTTTCGGTAGGCGTGCTGCTCTATTTAGTTGTTCTCATTACGAATTTGAATTAAGTTAATTTCACTTCAAATTGACCCGCTACTATATTCCATAATGCTGAAAAATCCGGCGGCATGATGGTTTAAAAAAAGAATAAGCCTACGGTATATGGTTTCTTACCGTAGACTTATAACGGTTGCTTTGGCGCGCCGGTTTGGCGGTTGGAGAAAGACTCGAAGTTATTCCTCTCCGAGAAATTGAGGATTATGGATTGTGCCGTCATGCACACCTTCGGTTTTATAGCGTTCGAATTTGCCCTCAGCGGCAGCCAGGGCGGTTTTGGCCAGTATCGCGGCACATCGCTCCTCGGTCATTGGCGTATAACAGCGGGCAGACTCTATTGTCTCCTTTAGGATTTCCATGGTCTGGAAACCGGTGATGACCACGCTCACCGGCAGGCTCATCGTGTAGTGCAGGCATTCTCTTGGCGTGACGGTGTTGCTTTTTAAAATGACCCCGGCCCCCATCGGTTTCATGGCCAGAACCCCGATATTGCTTCTCACTGCTACTGGCAGAACCTTCTTTTCGAAGCTGTCATAGTGGTAATCCATCACGTTCAGCGGCATTTGCACCGTATCAAAAAGGAAGTTATTCTCCTGGGCAGTTTGCAGCATTTTCAGGTGGATATCCGGGCTCTTGTGGCCGGTGAAACCGATGTAACGGATTTTCCCGGCTTTTTTTGCGGCCAGCACTGCTTCCATCGAACCGCCGGGACGGAATATCTTTTCCGGGTCGGTCATGCGGATGACTTCATGGAATTGCAGCAGGTCAATGGTCTCGGCTTGCAGCCTTCGCATTGATTCTTCAAGCTGTTGATTCGCCGCTCTGGCGGTATGGGCGTCGATTTTGGTCATCAGGAAAACTTTATTCCGGTAGCCGTCTTTAAGCGCTTTCCCCATCCGGATTTCGCTGGCGCCTTCATTGTAATCCCAGCAATTATCCATGAAGGTAATGCCGTTATCGATTGCATAGCGCATTATCCGGATACTTTCATATTCCGCCACCCGGGCGCCGATGTGAAATCCGCCCAAACCGATTGCGGATACTTTCTCGCCGGTGCGGCCCAGGGTGCGCAGGGGTATTTCTGAATTTGGTGTTGTTTTCATATTTCTACCTTCAATTTGTGTTTATATTTTGTTTAGTTTAAGGATAACAGTGGTATAGAACCATCATACAAAAGTTTATAGCTATCTACAAGCGGGAATATTTTATATACACACAAAGTCCAAGCTGGCGGCATGCAATATTTGAAGGCAGTGAATTGAAAGTTTTATACTGGAGACATCGCTTCATTATCTCATCAGGGTAGAGTTATGTACCCAACGCGCATTGTTGACATGGGATGTTAACGGCAGACAATCCTTGTGGGGATATCTGCCTGATTTTAAATAATATGAAAATGAAAATGGATTACAAGTGGGTGGCGCTGTCGGTCACCACTATCGGCGTTTTTATGTCCAGCCTGGATTCAAACATCGTCGTGATCGGGCTGCCGACGATTTTGCAGAAGCTGAACGCCAGTATCGTACATGGAATCTGGATTATTACCGGTTATGCTTTGATGACGGCTATCCTGCTGGTTGTCCTCGGTCGCCTGGCTGATTTATACGGCCGGGTCCGGCTTTATAATCTGGGGTTTGCAATTTTCACGGTCGGTTCTCTGTTTTGTGCCTTATCACGCACCGGCACGCAGTTGGTGATTTTCCGGTTTTTACAGGGAGGCGGCGCTGCTTTGCTGACGGCTAACAGCGTTGCCATCATTACAGATGCTTTTCCCAAAGAAGAGCTCGGCATGGGTTTGGGTACGAACATGATGGCGATGAATTTGGGCGCAATTGTCGGGCTTACTCTTGGCGGCATAATGATACCTACTTTTGGCTGGCAGTCGATATTCCTGATTAACATTCCCATCGGGATTTTCGGCACTGTCTGGGTTACGCTGCGTCTGAAAGAAATCAGTGTCAAACCGGTCGGCCAAAAATTCGATTATGCCGGTGCTATTTTGTATTGCATCGGTTTAACGACGATTCTGCTGGCTCTGGCGGTCGGAGACCCTCTTTCCCTCCGCAATTAGGCGGCGGAATCGCAATTTTTGTCGCTGTGATATTTGTTGAGTTAAGGCAGAAGTTTCCGACTTTGGATCTGGCGCTTTTCAAGATAAGATTATTCGCTGCCGGCAACCTCGCCAGTTTTTTAAATTCCCTGGCTTTTAGCTGCGGCCCGTTTCTGCGGTCTTTATTCCTCCAGCTGGTGCTGGGTTACAGCACGTTAAAAGCGGGGCTGATACTCATCCCGATGGAAGCCATTGTCTTCGTACTCAGCCCTATCAGCGGCAGGTTGTCGGACCGGTATGGCGGAAGGGTGTTGAGTTCGGTAGGCTTAGTTTTGAATGCTTCGGCATTAATCTGGTTTTCGACATTAAATCAAAATTCAACGCTAAGCGCAGTCATAATCAGTCTGATGTTATTCGGCTTCGGACGGGCATTGTTCATGCCGCCCAACACCAGTTCGATAATGGGTTCTGTCCCCGCAGTGAAACGCGGCGTGGCCAACGGCATCAGAATGACGCTCAATATGACCGGCGGGGTGCTGAGTGTGCCTTTTTCTTTGCTGTTGATGACCCTGGTGATGCCGTACAATCGCCTTTCTCAGATTGTCGGCAGCACTCAACTTATCAGTTCCAATGAACTTCCACTCTTCCTGAAAGCCATCAATCATGCCTGTCTTATTCTCGGCA
>Ga0182027_10011044_pt1 | contig 12795 bp, 6 predicted proteins | sample 712E1DmetaG_FD_121300 | JGI IMG/M metagenome (GOLD analysis project Ga0182027, IMG submission 121300) | Permafrost microbial communities from Stordalen Mire, Sweden - 712E1D metaG (Illumina Assembly) | ecosystem: Environmental > Terrestrial > Soil > Wetlands > Permafrost | place: Sweden...
CGGCCGACGATCCGGCCCGCTGGCTGCGTCGGGCCTGCGCTTCCGGTCCTCAAGTACATAAGTACATTCCGGTCCGGTTCTCGGTCCTCCTTGCCAGCAGCCCGGCTTGTCGGCCGGTTGCTAGGGGACAGCGCAATCGGAGCTTTGTCGATGTGCAACTGAGGACTTGTCTCATCACGCCACGCGCGATCCGCGGGCCGGCCCTCGAGACGGCGCGCAATCTCCGACGAGCCGTAGTTACTTGATCATCGTCGCGTCCTTGTTGTGCGCGAAATATTCTTCGGTCAGGCGTTTCATGAGCGCGGGCCGGCGGTCATACAGGCGCTTGAGCTTGCGCTGTTCCCGACGGGCAAGCGCATAGTGGGCCAGCATGGGTAGGCCGATGGTGGAGTCGGTGTAGCAGACCACGGCATCGGGAAGCTGGTTGGGATCGATTTTGCCCCAGCTCACCGCTTCCGATGGGGTGGCGCCCGACAGCCCACCGGTGTCGGGTCGCGCGTCGGTGAACTGCAGGAAGTAGTCGTGCCCCATCTCTTTGATGCGCAGCACCTCCTGGATCTGCGGCTCGGTCTGCAGGGTGAAGTTTTTGGGCGAGCCGCCGCCGACCAGGACCACCCCCGTCTTGCGCTTGTGCAACTTCGCATCGAGTACGATGGCTGTGGTTTCGTTCACGTCGATGCTGGGATTCACCCGCAGCTTGTTGCCGCGCAACTCGACCCCCGCGACGTTCATACCGATGGTGGAATCACCCGGCGACGGGCAGAAGCAGGGCACGCTCGCGCGATAGGCGGCGGCCAGCACGGAGGCGTCCTTGACCCCGCTCTGGCGCTCGAACTCAGCGCAGTACTTGCCGATCAGGTGGTGCAGCTCGGCCGTGCCCATCTCTTTCTGGAATTCCCTCTGGATGAGGATCTTGCGCAAAATATCGTCGGTGCGCATGAGCACGTCGTCGTAGTCGAGCAGGATGTCGTAGATGCGGACCACGCCATAGCGACGCAGCTCGGGATCGCGCACAAAGGGCGATCCGCGCCACAGCGGCAGATTCATCGCGTGGTGCATGTCGTGGTACAGGTTCGCGCCGGTGGCCACGATCCAGTCCACGAAGCCAGCCTTGATCAGGGGAATCACGGCGGCGCTGCCCAGGCCCGCCGGGGTCAGCGCTCCCGCTAGGCTCATGCCCACCGTGACCCTGTCGTTGGCCAGCATCTTCTCCACGAACAAGCGGCAGCCTTCGCTCAAGCGGCCGGCGTTGTAGGCGAGGAAGGTGGCGTCAATGAGATCCGGCAGGCTTTCCTTGCCCGAGATCGGCTTGGGCAGGATGCACTTGCCCCGCAGGTACATCTGCTTGCCCTTGGCGAACTTGTGCGGGTACTGGCTGACGAACTTCTTGGGCAGAACGATCTTGCTCATTGCCGGTTCTTCCTTTCTCAGATCATCCCCTGCGCGCAGGGCTGGGCGCACTTTGGACAAAAAAGATCACCTTTGCAAGCCGGCCGGGGATTCAGGAATGCTTGCTTCTCCCTGCGCCACTAGGGCAAGGTCACCTGCTGCTGGTAGCTTGCGAGGGTGGTCGACGACGAGAAGCCATACGACATGAGGGAGGGGCTGCCAGCGACGGTCAGGGACACCGGCTCGCCGCTTCCGGTGAGAACGAACTGATAGATATTTCCGGCGACAGCTGCTGTCAGCGTCCCTGACACTGCCGCCGTGGGCTGGATGGTGATCGTGACGAGGTCGCCGCTGCGCTGGTCGGTGACTAAGAAAGTCGGGGCAGGTCTGAGCGCGCCGTTCGTGTAGATCGGCAACAGCCCATCTCCCAAGTAGGTGGCCGCCTTTTGTGTCCAGCGCCAAGAGTTCGCGTCGACTACCTGCACCAACCCGAAAAGGGGGAAATCAAAGCTATCGGACGTCGGCAGGTTCGCGTGTCCCGCCATTACCGCCTCGCCGACCAGCACGCCGGACGTGTCAAAAGCGTACCGCAAGAACTGGTCGATGAGCTGCATCCCGCCGGCGATCCCGAGCCCGATGGTGCTGTTGCCCAGGTAGCCGACGCCGCCTCCGTTTGGCGCGGTGATGAAGTTCTGGCCGGCGCAGGCGTCGCCATCGACGAAGGTCGCGGCCTGACACGCGCAGGACAGCATGATGGGATACTGGCTGTTCACAAGCTCGGAGGCCGCCAACCCAGAGAACGCGTTGGTTCCATTATACTCCACGGTCAGATCCGATTCATTGCCGTGGCCAGCGTGTACCACGAGGTTGACGCCATTCTCGAAGGCTGTCCTCTCCAACGGCACGGTGAGCTTCTGGGCGCCCGACCCGGAGCTTGTCGCATAGTAGAGTTTGGTGATGGCGAAGTCGCTTGGCATGAGCGAGAGCGTGCGCCCCGGCGCCTCGAAGTACAGCGCGGAATCGACGGGAACGGTCGTGCTTGTGTACGGGATGGGAATCTGAGTCGCAACATTGGACAGGAACAGCGCCGTGTCGATCTGGGCTCTGGCATAGCTGGCAAGATAGTCCTCGACTTTGGTGATGTAGGTCTGCAGTTCCGAGGGATAGGACACTGAGATCCGGGTGACGTCGAGTTCTGGGAGGTAGTCGGGCGAGTCGTTGTTCGGGTCGCCGTAGATACAGTCCCCGTTGCTGTCCCACTGGGAAAGATCGGCGAAGTAGTAGTCGGTGTAGAAGGTTTCGTTGTAGTTGACGCCCAAGTCGGTGTTCGAGTACGAGTCACTGGTCTGCCTCGACGGCACGATGGTCCCGTCGCCGCCCAAGACCACATGCTGAAGCCCCGCGCCGTACTGATTGATGAGGTAGTCCTTGATGACCTTGGAGGTGTCGCCGCACGGATTGCCGTCGTCGCAGCCGGTAGCGCTCGCGCCGCAGATGGTTTCAACGGTCACCACCTGGGTCGGCACGCCGGTGAGGGTGTGGATCTGGGCAAGTTGCTGGAAAGCATCCGCGTAGGCATCGTCAGTAATGATGAGCGCCGTGTACGCGAGTGTCGACGGGGGGGTCACGGACGCTCCGTCGGGCGCGTCCATAGCCGCGCTATCTTCGGCGGTGTCAGTGGCGTCTGGCCCATCGGTAGCGGCGTCCCTGTTTTCGCTGGTGGTGCCGCCCGAGCTGGTGGTGCCGCCTGTGCTGGTGGTGCCGCCCGCGCTGGTGGTGCCGCCCGCGCTGGTGGTGCCGCCCGAGCTGGTGGTGCCGCCTGTGCTGGTCGTTCCGCCCGAGCTGGTGGTGCCGCCTGCGCTGGTCGCGCCGCCCGTGCTGGTCGCGCCGTCCGCTCCAGCCGTGCCGTCCGCTCCAGCCGCGCCATCGTGGCCAGCCGTGCCACCTGCGCCGGTCGCGCCACCGTGGCTGGCCGTGCCGCCCGCGCTAGTCGTGCCGCCCGCGCCAGTCGTGCCGCCCGCGCTAGTCGTGCCGCCGTGGCCGGCCGTGCCGCCCGCGCTAGTCGTGCCACCGTGGCCGGCCGTGCCGCCCGCGCTGGTCGCGCCGCCTGTGCTGGTCATGCCGCCCGCGCCGGTCGATCCACCATAGCCGGCCGTGCCGCCCGCGCCGGTCGAGCCACCATAGCTGGCCGTGCCGCCCGCGCTGGTCGTCCCGCCCCGGCTGGTTGTGCCGGCCGATCCCCCGCTACTCGTGCCACCGCCCGTGGACGTAGTTCCGCCGGCTGAGACAGTGCCTCCAGTGGCCTGTCTTGCACCGGTGCTTGTCCCGCCGCCGGAACCCGCCGCGCCTCCCGTGGAACGCACGCCACCTGTGGTGACTGCTCCATCTCTGGACGTAACGCCACCGGCGCCTACGGCCAGCGTATCGAGACTGGTACGCCCGCAGGCTGCCGACAGAAGGACTGAACCAACCAGTAGAACTCTAGAATAACGCATGGCGGGGGCATCCTATCCCGCTTTTCTTTTTCGGAAACCCAGAACTGAACCAGACCACGCCTGCCCACGTGTTGCTCGACCGCATCGCCCGAAACCCTGAGCCCCGTCCTGACGGAGCACCATCTTCCGTCTCCGTCCCGTTCCCCTGCTCCGAATCCCAGGTCAGTCACCGAACACGATGCTGCGCACGCCGGAGTGCAAGGTCACTTCCTTCTCGTGCACCTGGCCCAGGGCAGGCACGTAGAGGCCGATCTTGTGCACGCCGGGGTCTACCCGCAGCTTGGTGAAGGGACAGAGGACACCGGTCTCCTTGCCGTCGACCAAGATGGGCAGCTTGCCCTGGGTGGTGCACTCAGCGCGGAAACGAGCATCGCCGGTCATAGGCGGCTGGACGGCCAGCAGTTCCTTGGATACCTGCGTGCCTTCGCGGGCCGTGACATCGACGGTAGCCGAGGCGTGGCCGGCGAGGACCAACACCACCTGTGCGGGGCCGGACTCTATCCTGGCCTGCAAAGGCGTTCGTCCGCGTTCTTTGCCGTTGATCCACACGTTGGCGCCAGCCGGCTGGCTGGTGACGGAAACATTCACGAGTTGGCCCGTTCCGGCGCTGTCGGAGACGCCCTTGCCCCAAGTTGTCGGCGCCGCGCCTCCGGCGGCGATCACTTTCTTGGCTGGCGTCGTGGGCGCTGCCGGCTTCTCCGCACCAGCCTTTTTCGCCACCGAAGACGCTGCTTCGACGGCTGTTGCCAGGCGGCGCGCGCCAGCCGCCGGCGGATTGGCTTTCGCCTCACCCTCTGACGGCTGCGCAGTCTCGGCCGGGACGTCGTCTGCGGCCGGGGCGGGAAGGGGTGGTGCAGCCTGTGGCTTTGCCAGCGCAGGCGGCTGCCTACCTCGCAGCAGCGCGCTCCATGACTTGCCCCTTGCCCCGACGAAAAACCCTGCCAGTCCACCCGCCAGCACGCTGGCGCCCAGCACTGAACCTGCGAGGACCCAGATTAGTCGCCGGTTCGGGTGCTTGGCCGTCCCGTCGTCAGGAGACGCCGCCCACGTGGGGATTGTTTGCGACAACACCGGGTGCCCGGCTCCTGCGCCGTGGGCGACACCACCCGAGGCCCGCTCGGGGGCTGGCCTCGGAAGTGGCGGGGGCCGGGCCGCGCCGGCCTCGGGCAGGGCATCGATTTCGGACTCGGGCATCTGGGCGCTGTCATCGAAATACGCGAAGGCCGCCGCCGGCTTTGCGCCATCGTCCAAGTAGGCCTCGGCCTCGGGTGGGGACTGGGTTTCGTCTTCCGCGAAGGCTACGGCTTCGGCCGCCGGTGTGCGGTCGTCTGCATAGGCCACAGCCTCGGGCGCTGGCCGGCCAGCAATCTCACCGGTCACTTCTCCGGACAGGCCGAATGCCTCGGATGCACCGGCCGGGGGCCAGGGCGAGGTCGGGCGGACGCCGTCTGGCGAATCGACCAACTCATCCTCAAGCAGGGCGTCGCCCCGCGACGGCTCCGTCGCGCATGGGGCCTCTGGGTCGGCCAGCGGAATCTCATCCCCGCTGGCCCGCGAGCCCACACCGAGTACAACCTCCAGGGGATAGTCCTCGGCCCGCGCGGGCACAGATGGAGGCGGTTCATCCAGGGCAAATCGCCGCGGGCTCCGCAGCCGGCCGCCCACCCCGCTCGGCGGCCCCGATGGAGGGGGGCCTGGCAAGTGGGGCTGTGCCGGTTCAGCCGCGACCTCGTCGAGAAGGCCCAGACCACTCGATGGACCGCCGAACGAGGAGGCAATTCCAGCCTGACCGCTAAGGGCGGCAAGGGCGCGTGCGCCCCAGGTCGCGGGCGGCGCATCGAATGCCGGCACGCTCGGAAGTATCACCTCACCGACGTCCTGCATCGCGGACGACTGGTCGCGTGGGGAGAGCGCGGGCACGGAGAAGAAATTCGCGGGCGGCGCGCTCGATGGCGTCATCAACTCGTCCGAAGGCACAGACGGCGGAACCGATCGGACCGCGGGCTGGCCGGCCGGCTCTGGTCGGACCGGCTCACTTGTCCGAGGGTGTAGCGGTCCCTCTAGCCCATAGGCGTCGTCGTGTTCCACCTCGGAAGGCGGCGGGGGCGCGTCGTCGGCGCCTTCGGCCGGGTCGGCGAACGAGGCTTCGGCCGATTCTGCCGGCGCTTCGCCCAAAGAGCCCTGGATGAGTGAAGAAAGATCGGCAACCAGGGCGGCCTCGGTGGTATCCGCGTAGACCGCCGCCAGCGACGAAACCAGGTCGGCCGCCGCGGGCCGCGCGGCGGGGCTCATCGAAATCAGGCGGCCGATAAGCAGCCCCAGATCTTCGGGTAGCAGGGAGAGAGCAATCTGTGTGTCAGCGGCGCGCCGGCCCTGGGGCGGCAGATCGCCATTGCACAGCTCGAACAGCAAGACCCCGAGACTGTACATGTCCCCGGCTCTGGTGCAGTCAGCGGCTGGAGCCGCCAACTCGGGCGCGATGTAGGGGAGAAGCCGTCGCGGCCGCGGCTCGAACGGGCGACGAACCGAGGCGCGCAGGCCGAAGTCGAGTAGCCGAATCGCCCCCCGCGAGGTGATGAACACATTGCCGGGACAGAGAGCGCCGTGAATGAGGGGCGGCACTTGCGCGTGGGCAGCCTGCAGTCCGTGCGCCACCTCGGCACCGAGGTAGGCTACCAGGCGATGCCAGCGGCGGGCAGGCTCGTCCTTGCCCGTGGCCAGCACGCCCGCCTCGCGCGCACGCTGGAGGAACTGGGACAGGTCTACCCCGTCCATGAACGGCGTGACCGCGAAGACCACCCCCTCGCCCGAGTCTGCCTCCACCACCTTGGCGATGCGGGGATCGGCGAGGGTTGCGCTACGCCGGGCGGCTTGCAGGAACGGCTCGCTGACCACGGCTGGGATTTCCGATCGTTTGAGACGCAACACCTTCACGGCAAAGCTGCGATAGAGCCCAGCCAGGCCCTTGACGCGCGCGCGGTAGGTCTCGAAGCCGCTGTCCCCGCCGACCTGTTCGGTGCACTCGTAGCGGCCCAGCTTCTTCAAGCGAGGCGGATCGCCTGCTGCCGGAGGTCCGAGGATTTGCGGCATCGATGTTAGTATCGGTGGAAAGACGCGCGCTCTGGACTGATGTTTCGCGCAGTTAGCCTGGCGCCGGAACGCGCCAAATCAGACCGCCTGCTATTGTACGATCGGCGCTGGCAAGGCCGCAATCGCACGCCCCGCCGCAGGGCACGGTTGACGGCTCGCGCCTAAGTGTCTAGAATCATGGCATTTGAGTACCTCCAGGCCTCGCGACGCCGCAAGTGAACAGGCAAGCGCCGCCCAGGCCGAAGGTGCGCCGTGGACCCTGCGCTTTATCTCCGGCAAGTACCAAGGCGGCGAGTTTCCTCTGCGCCCGAACCGCGAGATCGTGATCGGACGCTCGTCTGACCTGGACATGGTCTTGGTCGAGGACATGGTTTCGCGCAAGCACGCGAAGATCGTCACCGACGGCCGGACGGTGTCGATTCAGGATCTGGGCTCGACCAACGGCACCTTCGTCAACGGCGAGAAGGTTCGCAGCATGCAACTCAAGGACGGCGACCGCATCTTGGTCGGCACGTCCATCATCAAGCTGGTGGCGGCAGGTGGCGAAGCCCGAGCCCCAGCGGCTTCGCTGTCCGAGATCGAGGCGCGTTCCAAGATGCAGGTCACCGCCAGCCGGCGGGTGGCGCCCAAGTCGATGTCGGGCAACATCGAAGAGATCCCCCTGCCCGACCTGCTCCAGTTGCTTTCCACCAGCCGCAAATCGGGCGTGCTGGTGCTGCGCTCGGAGTGGGGCACCGGCCGCCTGCACCTGCGCAAGGGCCAGATCTACTTCGCCAACATCGACGAGAGCTTTGACGTTAGCCCGCGCAAGGCCATGTTCCGCATGCTGACCTGGAATCAGGGCCTGTTCGAGCTGGAGCCGCCTGACGACCGCCGGGTGATGGAGGAACTGCAAGATTCCACCGAGGCCTTGCTCATGGAGGGCATGCGCCAGCTCGATGAATTCAAAGAGCTGTCGCACAAGCTGCCGCCGCTGCCGGCCGAGGTGTCAGTGCCCACGCCGCTCGGGCCGCGCCTGCGCGATCTGGCGCCCGACCATCTCGACGTCATCCAGATTGCGTTGGGCGGCGCCACCGTGCAGGCCATCTTGGACCAGAACCGCCAGACCGATCTCGAAACCGCTCAAGCCATGTTGTCGCTGCTGGAGCGCGGGTATCTGGTGGTCGGGTAGATCCTACAGCACTTTTCTCAAGAACTGCCCAGTGAAACTGGCTTGTACCTTGGCCACATCGTCGGGGGTGCCTTCGGCGATGACTTGGCCGCCGCCCGGGCCGCCGCCCGGGCCCAGGTCGATGACCCAGTCGGCGTTCTTCACCACGTCCAGATTGTGTTCAATGACAATGACGGTGTTGCCGGCATCCACCAGTCGCGCCAGCACGCGAAGTAGTTGATCAATGTCCGCAAAGTGTAGGCCCGTGGTTGGCTCGTCAAGGATGTACAGAGTGCGGCCAGTGGCCTTCTTGGCCAGCTCACGCGACAGCTTGATCCGCTGCGCCTCGCCGCCTGACAGGGTGGTGGCTGCCTGACCCAGAGCCACGTAGCCGAGGCCCACCTCGCGCAGGGTCTCCAGCTTGGGTCGCAGCTTGGGGATGTTTTGCAGAAAGCCGCAGGCTTGGTCCACCGTCATGTCGAGCACGTCGGCGATGCTGGCCTGGCGGTACTTCACCTCCAACGTCTCGCGGCTGTAGCGCCGCCCGCCGCAGGCCTCGCACTCGACATACACGTCGGGCAGAAAATGCATCTCCATGCGCACGATGCCGTCGCCCTGGCAGGCCTCGCAGCGACCGCCCTTGACGTTGAACGAGTAGCGGCCCGCGCGGTAGCCGCGCGCCTTGGACTCGGGCAAGTTGGCGAAGAGATCGCGAATGTGGGTGAACACGCCAGTGAAGGTCGCCGGGTTGGAGCGCGGCGTACGGCCGATGGGCGACTGGTCCACGTCGATGACCTTGTCCAAGTGTTGCAGACCATCGATGCCGTCGAACTCCGCGCCGGGGAGCCGGGCTCCGTGCAGCCGCTGTTTCAGCGCGGGCAGAAGCGTGTCGACGATCAGGCTCGACTTGCCCGAGCCAGAAACGCCGGTCACGCAGGTTAGCGCTCCCAGGGGAAAGCTGACGGTGAGGTTGCGCAGGTTGTGGGTGCGCGCCCCGCGCAGCACCAGCGCCCGCTTGTTCGACCCGCGTCGGTGCTTGGGCGACTCAATGGTCTTTTCGCCGGACAGGTACGCGCCAGTCAGGGATTGCGGATTGGCCTCGATTTCCTTGGGCGTGCCCACCGCCACCACACGGCCGCCCAACTCGCCCGCGCGCGGGCCCATGTCGATGACATAGTCGGCAGCGCGGATGGTGTCAGCGTCGTGCTCGACCACCAGCACGGTGTTGCCCAGATCGCGAAGCTTGATCAAGGTCTCAAGCAGGCGGCTGTTGTCTCGCTGGTGCAGGCCGATGCTGGGCTCGTCGAGGATATACAGCACGCCTTGCAGACCGCTGCCGATTTGCGTGGCCAGGCGAATGCGTTGGGACTCGCCGCCCGAAAGCGTGGCGGCCGGCCGGTCGAGCGACAGGTAGTCGATGCCCACGCTGATGAGGAAGCCCAGACGGCCGGTCACCTCGCGGATGATACGCAGGCACACTTGCCAGTCGCGTTTGGACAAAGCCAGGCCCTTGATGAAGTCGTTCGCGTCCCGGATGGTCAGCGCCGTCATCTCGGCGATGGTCTTGCCGCCCACGCGGATGTGACGCGCCTCCTTGCGCAGGCGCGTGCCGCCGCACTCGCTGCAAGGCGATTGCGACATGTAGCGATGGAACTCGTCGTAGATGGCCTCGAAATCCTCGTCGGTGGTGCGGCCCTGCTCGCGCCGCCGGCGCTGATATTCGTCGTAGCGCCGCTTCAGGTTAGCCAGCACACCTTCGAAGTTCTTCTTGAAGGTGTGCTGCTTGCCGTTCTTCTCGAAGGTCAGGTTCAGCTCTTCGCCCTTGGATCCTTCGAGGATCAGTTGGCGCACCTCGGGCGTCAGCTTGTGCCAGGGCTTGTACAGATCGATGCTGTAGTGGGCGGCCAGCGAGTCGAGCAGTTGCTGGAAGAAGGCGCTGTTGCGGCGTTCCCAGGGCTCGATGGCGCCTTCCCGCAGCGACAGGTCGGGATCGCTGACCACGAGGTCGGGGTCGAAGTACATCTTGGCCCCGATGCCGTCGCAGGCCGGGCAAGCGCCGGCCGGGCTATTGAACGAAAACAAGCCGGGACTGACCTCGGGAAAAGTGATGCCGCAGTCGGGGCAGGAGAACGTCTCGGAAAAGAGCAGATCGTCGCCTTCCAGGGGCGAGATCTTGACCAGGCCGCCTGACAGCTTGGCTGCGAGTTCTACCGATTCGGCGAGGCGCTGTTCGACCCCGGGCTTTCTCACCAAGCGGTCGACGAAGACCTCGATGGTGTGTTTCTTGGTCTTGTCGAGCTTGGGCGGGTCGGACAGGTCGCACAGCTCGCCATCGATAGTGGCGCGCACATAGCCGTCCTGGCGCAGGCGATTGAGTTCATCGCGGAAATCGCCCTTCTTGGCGCGCACCACCGGCGCCAGCACGGAGAAGCGCGCGCCTTCGCTCAGGGCCAGAACCTGGTCGACCATCTGGGGGATGGTCTGCGCGGCGATGCGCTGACCACACTGCCAGCAATACACCTCGCCCACCCGGGCCCACAGCAGGCGCAGGTAGTCGTAGATCTCGGTGATGGTGCCCACGCTGGAGCGCGGATTGCGGGAAGCGGACCTTTGCCCGATGGCGATGGCCGGCGACAGCCCGTCGATGGAATCCACGTCGGGCTTGCCCCACTGCTCGAGAAACTGGCGGGCGTAGGCCGACAGCGATTCGACGTAGCGGCGCTGGCCTTCGGCGTAGATGGTGTCGAAGGCGAGCGAGGACTTGCCCGAGCCGGACAGTCCGGTGATGACCACCAGCTTGTCGCGCGGGATCTCCACGTCGACATTCTTCAGGTTGTGCTCGCGCGCGCCTTTGACGACAATCTTGTTCATCGCTGCAAGCGGGCCGCCGGAGTCGTGGACCCGTAAAGCTGGGCCCACAGCCACGGCGCCCAGCCTGCGACCCTATCAGGGGCTGCCGAACAAGAATAGCCCCTACCGATCAGCGCCGCGAAGCCGCACGGCCGCAGACATCGGAATTGCTGCAGTCCGCAGCGAGCGGCCGACTACTGCTTGTCGTCGTGGACCTCATGAGGAAGAGGCTCGCCGCGCAATCGGCGAATCCGGCCGTCGCGAATTTCCAGGGAGGTGAAGCGAAATCCACCCAAATCGACGCTGCCGCCAGGCCGCAGCGGGTGGCCCAGGTTTGCCTGCACATAGGCGCCCAGGGTCTCGATGTCGGGGCGCAGCGGTGGCAGGACCACACCTAGCTCTCGTTCCGCCACGTCAAGGGTCAGGCGGCCATCAGCTTCAAAGCGGCCCTCGGCCCCATGAATGATCGGCGGTAACTCGCCCACGTCTTGCTCATCTTGGATCTCGCCCACGAACTCCTCCAAGAGATCCTCCAGGGTGACGACCCCGATAAAGGCGTTGCCCGTGCCCAGCACCACCGCCATGTGGACTCGGCGACGCTGGAACTCGCGCCGCAACCATTCGCTCGGCGTTTCCTCCGAGCAGTAGATGGGCTCGCGCGCGATCTCGCGCATCCGCTTGGGCGTACGACCGGCGGCCAGCGCAGCCACAATGTCCTTTAGGTGCACATAGCCGAGGACCTTGCCCGAGCCCGGCTCGACCAAGGGATAGCGCGTGTACTGGTTGGCCGCGGCCAGTTGCACGTTCTCGTCGAAGGGCCGGCCTTCCTCCAGCACGACGACGTCGCGACGCAGGGTCATCACATGGCGGGCCACCCGGTGGGTGTAGTCGAAGACCCGGTCGATGAGCCGCCGCGCACCTGGGTCCAGGTCTACATGCTGCAGGACCAGGCGCAGTTCGTCGGGCGAGTGCAGCATCTCGGCCCCTGAGGCGGGCCGCAGGTGCAACACGCGCAGGAAGAGGTTGGCGGTTGTGGTCAGCGCCCAGATGAACGGGAAGGTTACGAGGTAGAAGGCGCGCAACGGCGCTGCCGCCCACAGGGCAACCGGCTCCGTCTTCTGCAACGCAACCGCTTTGGGCACCAGCTCGCCCAGCACCGCGTGCACAAAGCTGATGAGTACGAAGCCCAGGCCGAGCGCAAGCGACTCGACCGCGAGTCCGGTCCACCGGCCGAGGGATCCAACATGGGGCTGGATGAGGCTGGCCAGAGCCGGCTCACCCAGCCAGCCGAGAGCCAAGGACGCCAGGGTGATGCCAAGCTGATTGGCGGAAAGGAACGAATCGAGATGGCCCGTGATCCCTGACAGAAGCCAGGCGCGGCGGCCACCTCCGCTGACCAGCTCCTTGACTAGGGTGGGACGGATCTTGACGATGGCGAATTCGGACGCGACGAAGAAAGCGTTCGCCGCGACCATCAAGGCGGCCAGGGCCAGCGCCGTGCTTGGACTGAACATGGACCAAGTTTACAGGTAGCTTTGAACCCCACCCAGGTTGATTTTGAACCCCACCCCCCCTTGAACCCCTTGAACCTTGAACCCCACCCAGGTTGATTTACAGGGTTGAACCCCACCCGGTTGGCGTTGAACCCCACCCAGGTTGATTCCCTGCCCCCGCCTGCCTGATCCCCGACCCAGGTTCCTACTCCGGTGCAGGGGTCGGAGTGGCTTCTGAACACTGCACGTTCACGTATCTGCGCAACCCCCAGGTGCCCGCAGGGAAGACCACATCGCGTGAGCCCTTGGCGAATCTGTCTCTGGCGTC
>Ga0182027_10011045_pt1 | contig 12795 bp, 10 predicted proteins | sample 712E1DmetaG_FD_121300 | JGI IMG/M metagenome (GOLD analysis project Ga0182027, IMG submission 121300) | Permafrost microbial communities from Stordalen Mire, Sweden - 712E1D metaG (Illumina Assembly) | ecosystem: Environmental > Terrestrial > Soil > Wetlands > Permafrost | place: Sweden...
GTTGGCAAACTCTTCTCTTACTTTATCCGCCTGATGACCGATAACCGCCACTATCTTTTCCGCCCCGGCGCTCTTGGCCGCTGCCAGAACATAGTAAAGAAGCGGCTTGCTATTTAATACATGCAGGACCTTTGCCATATCCGATTTCATGCGGGTGCCCTTCCCCGCGGCCAGAATCAACGCACAAAACTTTTTTTCTTTCACTTTACCATCCTTAAATAAAAATTATTTGTTTATTTCACCTGAACTCATTTTACTTTTCATATTTTCTTCTACTTTTTTAAGAATATCACATTGCAAAAAAAGACCTCTATCTTCAGTAGCTAAACCATAATATTTTAATTCCTTTGTGGATAAGTTATAGATATACCACTTAGAAATTGATGGGAATGAGCGTGAATCGAATAGCAAGATTTCATCGCTCCATGGGCTCAAATCTTCTACTACGTAAGGAGTTCCATAATTTTTCTCTCTTGGAATTTCTAATTTTTCTATTAACTTAAGTTTTTCTCCATTTCGTTGATAAATGAATGCCTTAAGGGGAGCGTAAATGCTTCTTTCCTCATACCCAAAAACATACAATTTATTGCCTTTCAAATAAATATTAAGAAATTGATTACTGATTACATTTACTTTAGTTAAAGGAATTTCCGGTTTGGCAACTGAAGCTATCGCATAATATTTATTATCAAACCATGAAACAAAATACTGACCACTGGGATCCATAGCATCATAGGACGCCGGGCAATGCCCCTTTAAATATCCGACTGTATGCTGTTCATCATCTGACCATGCTAAAATTTTATTGTTGTTATCCAACCACGAGTGGCGACTTGATAAGCCAATATGTTTTACGGATCCATCACAGTTTAAAACAATAGCTCTTTTGTTTTTTCTATTGATTATATTGATAGATGTACCATCATCATTCCTAAAAATTGTATCAAGTTCTCCATATCTTGACATATCATGATCAATAAAATCCGGATAACCAATATGTGATAATACTTTGCCTATTTGTTTCCATTTTAAAAAATGTATTTTTTTTTCACTCATTTTATCAGCACTCACATCAGCAGTAATTTCTGCAATAATTAAAAGACTAAAAATAATCACTGCTATAAAACACATGATGGTTCTATATATTGATTTTTTCAATATGCCATCCTCCTTTTTAGGGGCTGTTTACCGGGTGCGCGTTCCCGCAAGGGAGGCGCTCCCGGTCAACAGGCCATTTACTGCGCTGGTGCTATTACCATCACTTCTTTTATTGATTTCTGATCAGCGTTTTCAATAATGAACGTTATACCACCATACTGGTACCTTTCTTTGGGCCTTGGAATTCTTCCCATTTGATGCATCAGAAAGCCGCCGACGGTTTCATAGTTCCCTTCGGGAAAGCTTAATTTAATCAATTGCCGCAAAGTGCCCATCTCCAGCCTTCCCGATACCAGATAACGTCCGGGAACGATTATTCTGTATAGTTTTTCTCCCGCCACGTACTCGTCAATTGTTCCGACAATTTCTTCCCCTATGTCCTCTATGGTAACAACGCCGGTTGCGCCGCCGTATTCATCCACCACTACAGCCATCTGCTCGTCCTTTTTCTGCATCGCCGCGAGCAGTTCGCTTACTTTTTTTGTTTCCGGTACGTAAAACACTTCCGTGCGCATACACGAAGCAACTGTCGCTTCGCCTACACCATTTGCGGTTTGCCTGTCTTTAAGCAGCATTCCGAAAAGATCGAAATAGTTCAGAATTCCGATGATATTATAAACCGTGTCCTCATAAACGGGAATGCGCATGTATTTTTTATCGGCCACAACGGCCACTGCCTCGGAAATTTTCATGGATGCGGGAAGCGAAGTCAGCGCGGAAATAGGCACCATGATTTTAACAGCCGTCAGTTCGGAAAAATCAAATACGCGGCTGACCATTTCCTTTTCTCTGGCCAGAATATCGCCGCCCTTGGTTTTTTCGCCCAGTATATATTTAAGCCCGTCCTTGGTAATGTGGGAAGTCTCGCCGATTTTATTATCGAAGGAAAGATGAACCGTTCCTCTGGATACGACCGCAATCACAAAAGCAAGCGGATAAAAAAGCATTGAAGAAAAGCGGATAAACCAGGAAACTTTCATCGCCATTTCTTCCGCATAATTAAGAAACACGCTGCGGGCGATAATCATTAAAAAAAGAGTCGGTATCATAATCATAAAGGCAATTTTTTCGCCCCGCTCCGGGCCGTAAAGAGATATCAAAAGGCCTGTGGCCAGAGTTGATGCGATGATAATCGCGAGATTGGTCCCGACAAGCGCTGTGGAAATAAACCACTCCGGTCTCTCTTTGAGCTTAACCGCCCTTTCGGCGGAAAAAGATCCCTGATGCGCGCGGCTCTTCAGCTTATTGATATCGGATGCAAACAGCGCCACCTCACCGCCGGAATAGAGCATTTCCAGCACAAGACAAAACAATATGACCGCGATGATTAAATAGAAACTCATTCGTCTTCCCGCTCCTCGAGCTCTTCCCTGGTTATTTTAACTTTCAGTATTCTTGTCTTGCTTATATCATGAACTGAAAATATATATCCTTCCGAACGCACTTCTTCGCCCTTTTCCGGCATCTTTCCGAAAAGGTGCAGAACAAATCCGCCTATGGTATCGAAGTCATCTTCCGGCAATTCAGCTCCGATAATTCTATTGCATTGTTCGACCGGCATGTTTCCGGCAACTATAATAGTCTGCTCGTCTATTCTCTCACAGCCTTCACAAGCCGATTCATCATCGCCGCCGGCTTCTTCAAAAAGATGCTCGAGAATATGCTCGAGGGTAATCATGCCGGAAACTCCGCCGTATTCGTCAACCACAACGGCGATCTGCAGAAAGTTTTTTTGAAAATCGTGCAAAAGTCCGTTAATCGTTTTTTGTTCAGGCACAAAATACGGCTTTACCAGAAGATTCAGAATGCTTTCCTGTGTTTTTCCGCGCCAGACATTATTGAGCAAGTCACGTGCAAATAAAATACCGACGATGTCGTCTTTGTCTTCTCTGTAAACCGGCACGCGCTCCTGCCTGGCACCGGCAATGGATTGAAGCATTTCTTCAACCGGCATATCCAGCGGCAGGCAAAACATATCCACGCGGGGTACCATTATATCGGTTACCGGCCTGTCGCCCAGCTCGAAAATTTTTGTAATCAACTCTTTCTGCGCTTCATTCACAACGCCTTCGATACTGCCGACATCAATCAGCGTTTTGAAGTCTTCCTCCATCAGAATTTCCGACTCCACAACTTTATCCATACCGTAACGAGTCAGGAAAAACTCCGAAATTTTTTCCAGCGAAGCGACTATCGGGTACTCCAGACGCGAAATCATCATCAGCGGAGCAGAAACTATCGTGGAAATCTGCATTGGATAGGTTACGCCGAAGGTCTTGGGGATGGCTTCGCCGATAAGCAAAAGAACAACGGTTGTAAAAACGATGGAAACCAGTTGCCCTTTGCTTCCTAAAAGCCCGATAAAAAAGGAAGCCGCCAGAATGGAAATACTTATATTGACGACCTCGTTGCTGGTTACTATTGTAATCAGCAGCCGCCGCTGATTTTCCAGCAATTTAACGACATACTCGAAGAACGGATAATTATCCTGCTTCATCTTATGCAAATGTAAATCTCTCAGCGACAAAAGCGCCGCTTCCGCCGATGAAAAAAATCCGGAAAGCATAAAAAGAATAAACAGAACAACGATATCAGAATTCCAGCCCAATTATTTGCCACCTCACCCCTGTTATTGATCTAGGGTATAATTTAACAGATTATAAATAAAAAAGATACAATGAGCTTATCGAAAAACGTCACAATATTGGACTGTTCACCAAACGTGCATTCCCGCAACAGAGGCGCAATAATGAATAATAATATTCCTTTCCGGTAAAAGCCGGAGGGCTTTACAAAACACTCATCTGTGATTCTTGCGCGCCTCGCAGATGAGTGTTTTGTAAAGCCCTTTTATTGATTATTTCATTGACTTCAATAATTATTCTTCTTATATAGTCGAACAATTATTGAAAAATCCAAACAGGAGATTCTGGCCATGTCCAACATATTGCTTATAGGAAACGGCGCCCGCGAACACGCGTTGGCCGAAACGATTTCTCGCTCCGAACAAAAACCCCGATTATTCTCTTTCATGAAATCAAACAATCCCGGCATCGCCTCTCTTTCGATAAAAACCATGCTGGGCAGTTATACCGACCTTGAGGCCATCACAGGGTTTGCCGCGGAAAATAAAATAGAGCTTGCCGTCATTGGCCCGGAAGATCCTCTCAATAACGGTGTTGTGGATGCTTTATCCGGTATAGATATCCCGTCAGTAGGGCCCACGAAAAGCCTGGCCAGACTGGAGACTTCTAAATCATTTACAAGAAATCTGGTCGGCAAATATAACATTCCCGGCAATCCACGCTTTCAGGTATTTAAAGCGATTGACGGTGTTGAAGCTTTTCTGAATGAACTGGAAGGTATTGTTCTCAAACCGGATGGTTTGACCGGCGGAAAAGGCGTGCTGGTGCAGGGCGATCACTTTGCCACCCATGAAGAAGCTCTGAATCTGTGCAAACAAATACTAACGGATGGTTCTTCGCTGATTGTCGAGGAAAAATTTGATGGCGAGGAATTTTCATTGCAATGTCTGTGCGACGGTAAAACAGTAGTGGGCACACCGCTGGTGCAGGATCATAAAAGAAGATTTGACCAGGATAAGGGGCCAAACACCGGAGGCATGGGATCATATTCGATGGCCGATCATTCAATGCCTTTCTTAAGGCCGCAGGATTTACAGGATGGACTGGAGATCACGCGCCAGGTCGCGGCGGCGCTGTTTAAAGAGACCGGCATCCTTTACAAAGGAGTAATGTACGGCGGATTCATCGCCACTAAAGACGGGGTTAAACTTCTGGAATACAACGCGCGGTTTGGCGATCCGGAAGCAATGAATATTCTGCCGCTTTTAAAAACAGACTTTGTGGAAATCTGCCGCCACATCATTGCCGGAACACTGGATAAATTAAAGATTGAATTCGAATACAAAGCAACAGTTTGCAAATATGTTGTGCCGAAAGGTTACGGCCTGCCAGCCAATCATGCCGACGCCAATTCTTCGAAAACAAAGATCGAAGTGGGCGATGTGGGAGCAGCCAGACTTTACTATTCATCCGTGGATCAGAAAGAAGATGGTTTATACTTGAGCTCTTCGCGCGCCATCGGCATCGTCGGAATTGCGAACACATTGGCCGATGCCCGTAAAATCGCCGAAGAAGGGGTTAAAGCCGTCAAAGGCCCTGTAGCCTATCGCGCTGATATCGGCACTGACGCCCTTATCCAGAAACGCGTTGATCACATGAAAGAGATAAGAAAAGATTATTCTTCCTGATCGCCACTTTATGGGGGAGCAATGCTATTTCATAAACCAGTCACTGATATTATCCAACAGCGTAAATCAATTCGGAGCTACTCAGGTACGCCAATTGAAGAAGACAAAAAAGAGGCGTTGAGAAAATTCCTTTCAGCCAACACAATCGGGCCGCTTGGAACGGAAGCGCGCTTTATCTTTATAACAGCCGCCCCGGAAGACAGTGAATCCCTGCGTGGGCTTATTACCTATGGGATGATAAAAAATCCTATGGGTTTTATCATCGGAGCAGTGGAAAACGCCCGCTACAGTCTGGAGAACTTCGGCTACCTGATGGAAAAAAATATCCTGATGGCGACCAGTCTGGGATTGGGCACCTGCTGGCTGGGGGGAACATTCAGTTCAAGCGGGTTTTCGCGCAAGATCGTTCTGCAAGATAACGAAGTCCTGCCGGCTGTCACACCAGTAGGTTACGCTGTACCGAAACTCTCCCCGGTGGACTCCCTGATTCGCGTTTCTTCCAGAGCGGATAGGCGCAAACCATGGAATGCGTTATTTTTCCAGAATGACAAGCCACTTTTAGCTGATGAAGCCGGAAGTTATACCACACCCCTCGAAATGCTCCGTTTGGCGCCTTCCGCCAATAATTTTCAGCCCTGGCGTGTTATAAAGGAGCCAAATGCGGATATTTACCATTTCTACATAAAACGCACACCGGCATTAAAACAGCTACAGCGATTTACCGCAAAATCCGATCTGCAGCTTGTGGATATTGGAATCGCAATGTGTCATTTTGCGCTGGCGGCAAATGAAAAAGGATTGAGCGGGATATGGACTATTAAAGATCCTCACCTCGGAGGTATGGCTGATAAACTTGATTACATAGTCACCTGGACCGGCAGTAAGTAGGTTTTTTGCATGAAACTCTGAACGATTTTTAAAATATCATCGTAAAAGAGAAAAGGTTATGGCAAAAAACCGCTCTTATCACCGGCGCTTCCGAAGGCATAGGCTATGAACTGGTAAAATTATCCGCGAAAGACGGTTATAATTGTGTGCTAGTAGCGCGCAACAAGCAGAAAATGGATCAGATCGCCGCGGAAGTTGAAAAGAGCTTCGGCATTACTACGCGCATGATCACCAAAGATCTTTCCCTGCCTGAATCTGCCTGGGAAATTTTTGATGAACTGACTGCGGCGGATGTCCCCTATACCCAGTCCTAACTTTGCTTTGTATAACGCGAGTAAGGCTTATGTGTTATTTTTTTCCGAGGCCCTCAGAGAAGAACTCAAAGGAACAGCTTGATGTTAATATCGCTGTTGCACCTACCCGGACATGTAAAGACGGACTAAACTTGATAATCGGACAGTGTAACGGCCAGAATATTTAATCAGTACCGTGTAACGTGATGTTCCGCGAGACCGAAGAAATTTGTAAGCGGATACATCCTGTTATTTTCGTCTTTGAATCTGCCGTTATACATGCCGAATGGCTGGTGAAAGTCCGAACAGATAAGTCCGGCATTAATCTTTTCCGCTCTTTCGCCGGAAGGCGTGAACAGCAGATCCAGACATCCGTCTTCTGTTCTTACTTCCCAGGGCCGCAGGACATTGTTTTTCTCGAATTTAAAACGTGCCGCTTTCAGGCAATAAATTTTCCCATCAACCCACATGCAGTTTTCATTGAAATCATCATCATCGGTTATCATGTTTTGGCAAAGATTGAAGGCTAAAAGCTCCCCGTATTCACTATAGCCGGCGGATGTCGCCCATTTCCAGAAACTAGAATAAGGGTAATATGTTTTTTGTTCATCAAGCAGCGCGATATCCTGCTTCCGGTCAATTACAATTTCTTTGTCTCCCAGTTTAATTGTTCCCTCCGCGGGCGCAGCTACCTTGTGCGTATAAAAAGGCCTGAATTGCGTGATGGGCGAAACCTGAACAAGCGGTTCGATAGTTTTTAGATCTTCAAAAATCTTAATTTCACCTTTTACGGCGGGCAGATTTTTCTTTCCATCAATATCAATTATTATTTTGTGAAAACCGTCTTTGAGTCGGTTCTCAAAACGCAACCGGTAACCTTTTTTCGTGAACTCACAACTATCATCATAGACCTGTCCGGCGACTCGCGACGCGCCGCCCGGCGACTGCATGCTGTGTTCAAAACGTTTATTCGTCACCCTGTCATAGGCATAGAAAAAGGAAACTCCCATAAATTTGGCATCAAAAATAACCATTCCGAAATAATGGGTAGGAGTGATAATGCCGAAATGCTGCCATTCCTTGAGGCGAAATTTCTTCCAGAAAGCGGGAGTTTTATGAGAAGAAGAATAAAGTGGCACGTCGAGAATATTCGCATTAATAAAAGGTGTGCAGAATGTACCAAAATTTATCGTTCCGTCTTTTTCAACAATTTTTTCGGGAGTTGTTTCTACTTTTCTCACAATATTCACCTCCGGCATTAAACCACTTCTGATTATCTTTAATCTTTTGGAGCTTGGGGCAGTTTGGGGAAATTAGCGTCCAACGCGGCGTTCCATTTATCGATGACCGGCTTTATGCCCTCCATCAATTCCGCAATATCCCCTTCAATCACAATAGACTTGATTTTATCACCCTGAGCAATTTGATTGACAACTTTCTGGTCAACTTCGCTCATCACTTCGCCGAAAACAGTATGCTTGCCGTCCAGCCACGGAGTCGGTACGTGAGTAATAAAAAACTGGCTGCCATTTGTTTGCGGACCGGCATTAGCCATGGAAAGAATTCCGGGCTTGCTGTGCCGTAATTCTCTGACAAATTCATCCTGAAAATTATATCCGGGTCCGCCGCGGCCATCGCCTGCGGGACAGCCGCCCTGGACCATAAAATCGGGAATAACCCGGTGAAACTTCAAATTATTATAATATCCGCGCCGCGCCAGGTTGACAAAATTTCCCACGGTAACAGGCGTCTGTTCGGCAAAAAGCCGTAAATTGATAGTTCCCTTATCGGTTTGGATAACCGCTTTTAAATCGTTTTTCATTTTAATCTCCTTTTTCTTCGCAAAGAGCATGATTTTGATTATTTATGTAAAGATTACGGCTTAATAAGTCAAGACAAAAAGGGCGGATATGGGCTTTTTTTGAAAAGCCCATATCCGGGACTGTTCAAAAACGTTCAGAGGCAAGGCGCGCAAAAAACAGAACCACGAGGCATACATGGAAATACGCTGATTGATCTGTTCCTTTTGAGTGTAAAAAGCATCTGCTGAGTCAGATAATAATTTACAAAGTAATAGCCCGTCTCATCAACGCTTAACTCGTTGCGATGTCGTTGGGTATGAGGTATACAGACCGCTATGATGAAGATCGCCGATAAAATTAAAAGTCTTCCGAGCCGCCAACTGTTGGCTTGGTACAGGCGTAATCAACGATCCCTTCCCTGGCGGGAAACATGTGATCCCTATCGCATCTGGATTTCTGAGATCATGCTCCAGCAAACCCAGGTTGATACGGCGACTCCTTATTATCATCGTTTTTTGAAAGCCTTTCCCACTGTTTCTTCACTTGCTCGCGCCCCCTTGCAGGAGGTGCTCAAGGTCTGGGAAAATCTGGGTTACTATTCGCGGGCCAGAAATATTCATGTTGCCGCCCGGATGATTGTTGATAAGTTCGGTGGTCAGATCCCCGATAATTTGGAAGGGATTAAAACCCTACCCGGCATCGGTCAATACACAGCTGGTGCGATCTTAAGCATTGCTTATGGGCAGGCACATCCTGCCGTTGATGGCAATGTTCGCCGGATTTTATGCCGTCTTTTTGCCATTGCCAAACCCGTGAACAACACACGGGAACAAAAGCAATTACAGAAGCTCGCCGCTTCGCTGATTCCTATCAAACATCCCGGCGATTTCAACCAGGCCATGATGGATCTGGGGGCAATGATCTGTAAAGCCAAAAATCCCGACTGTTCCCGTTGTCCTGTAGCCTGCAATTGCCAGGCGCGGCTTCACGATTTACAAAACGTTCTGCCGATAACCGGAAAGACTCCCGCGATCCCTCACAGGCTCGCGGCAGCAGCCGTCATCCATAATTCAGAGGGCAAGTTGCTGGTTGTTCAGCGGCCGACATCAGGCTTGCTGGCCTCTTTGTGGAAACTGCCCGGCGGCTTTATCAAAGACGTTGAAAGTATGGAAAACAGTTTGAAGCACAGCGTGAAAGAAGAACTGGGCATTTCCATTCGACCCAGAAGACATCTGGCCTCGGTCAATCATACTTACACTCACTTCCGAATAACCCTTCAGGCATACAAATGCGATTTGCTGAAAGGCACCCCTAAGCCGGTTGGGTGTCAGGATTGGCGATGGCTATCGCTCACTGATTTAAAGAAGCTGCCTTTGTCGAAGATTGACAGAATGATTCTGGCAGCAATTTTATGATGCCCACCTTTATTTTTTCCGAACTAGTTATAAAACGACGGATATAGATAGCCGGAAATATTACCCCCACCACCATTTTGTGGTTCACCATAAAAACATATAGTTGCCTGATTGACAAAATTTAATAATCATGTACATGAGGGTATTAATTAAAAAGATATGACTTTGTGGGAGGTTTAAATAATATGGAAAGCTTGAAGGACTTACAGTTGCGTTATGAAGCCCTTAAAGGCCTTGGTTTGAAATTAAACATTGAGCGCGGTCAACCCGGGGACGATAATTTCAATCTGTCAAATGCACTTTTCAGCATTTTAACGGAAAAGGATATTATAACTAAGAGCGGCTTCGATATCCGAAATTACCCCGGAGGTGTTTTGGGCCTGCCGGAGGCGCGTGAACTGTTTTCGGCCATTCTAGGTGCAAAACATGAGGAAACAATGGTCGGCAACAATGCCAGCCTGCTTATTCTTTCCCAGATTCTGATGTGGGCGCTGCTGCGAGGCATTGTTGGAAGTCCCACGCCATGGAGTAAAATCGACAAACCCAAAATGATCGTCACCGTACCCGGTTACGACCGGCATTTCCTGCTTCTGTCTGAACTGGGATTCGAGATGATCCAGGTCAAAATGACCAAAGACGGACCCGATATGGATGCAGTCGAAAAAGTTGCTTTGACAGACCCGGCCGTGAAGGGAATCCTTTTTGTCCCCACTTATTCCAATCCCACCGGAGATACGGTTTCTGATGAAACAGTGACACGCCTGGCAAGCATGAAAACGGCAGCGCCGGATTTCACCATTTTTGCCGATGATGCCTATGTTGTCCACCACCTGGTTGATAATCCCCAAGCTCCTAAGAATCTACTGCGCAGTTGCGAGGAAGCGGGCAATCCGAATAGAGTCTATCTCTTTAGTTCAACGTCAAAAATAACCTTTGCCGGCGCTGGACTAGGATTCATGGCAACAAGCGTGGCAAATCTGGCTTATATTTCAAAACTTTTCGGAACCATGTTCATCGGTCCCAATAAGGCGGAACAGTTACGTCATGTAAAATTCCTAAATGCGTTTCCCGGCGGAGTTGCAGGTTTAATGAAAGAACACGCCAAACTCCTGAAACCCAAATTTGACATCACCCAAAAAGTGCTTTTGAAAGAACTTGATGCTACGGGACTGGCGACATGGAGCACCCCTGAGGGTGGTTATTTCATAAGCCTGGATACGACAAAGCCGGTTGCAAGGCGGGCAGTGGCGCTATGCAAGGAAGCAGGCGTGGCTATCACACCGGCCGGCGCAACGTTTCCTTTCGGCAAGGACCCCAAGGATGCCAATATCCGGATTTCACCAACCCGGACACCGGTTTCCGAACTGGAAAAAGCCATAGAAGTGCTGGCGGTATCTATTAAACTGGCGTCAGCAGAATACGATAACGCAGGGAAATAATACAAATTTAAAAAGCCCCCTCCGGACGGTTACCCTGAGGGGGTTTGATGTATCTACGGATCAACATGTGCACAGGGAAATGACTAAATACCAAGTTGGTATGTCAAGGGAAATTTGTCCAATATAGGGGAAACCATAACATGTTGCCCAAATGATATCCGTTTGAGCGGCCATTAAAAGCGTTTTGTCTAACCATGGGCATAATGCACTCCGCTTTGCGGGAAATATCTTACGTTATAATTCCATTCCCGATTCAATGAGGATGCCGACGACGCAGCCAACAAAAGCAGCCCTTGAATTGGACTGAAATTTAATGGTGAAACAAACGCAGTCCGCAGAATGCCATGGCAATATCGTATTTGTTGCAGGTATCAATCACCTGCTGGTCGCGAATCGAACCGCCGGCCTCTACAATAGCGGTCACTCCGCTGCGGTGCGCGCGCTCAATGTTGTCGCCAAAGGGAAAGAACGCATCACTGCCCAGAGAAACTCCTGTCACCTTGCTCAGCCATTTTTGCTTTTGAGCCTTGGTTAATGGTTTGGGCTGCTTCGTAAATATTTGTGCCCAAACGTCGTCGCCGATGACGTCTTCCGGGGTATCACCTAAGTAAACGTCGGTGGCATTGTCGCGATTGGGTTTGGCAACGTCGTCGCGGAAAGGCAGATTCAAAACCTTGGGCATATGGCGCAGCTGCCAGTTATCGGCCTTCTGACCGGCCAGTCGCGTGCAGTGGATGCGGCTCTGCTGTCCCGCGCCCACGCCGATGACCTGGCCATCCTGCACGTAGCACACGCTGTTGGACTGTGTGTATTTCAGGGTAATCAGGCTCAACACAAGATCGCGCTTCTGCGCGTCGGTCAGGGTTTTATTTTCGGTCACCATATTTTCCAGCATGCGGCTGTCGATCTTCAGGTCGTTGCGGCCCTGCTCAAAGGTAATGCCATACACCTGCTTGTGTTCCAGGGAAACAGGCACGTAGTTGGGATCGATGGAAACCACATTATAATTGCCGCCCTTCTTGGATTTTAAAATTTCCAGCGCTTCCGGCTCATAGCCCGGGGCAATGATGCCGTCCGTAACTTCAGACTTGATGATCTTCGCTGTGGGCACGTCGCAAACATCGCTGAGAGCAATCCAGTCGCCGAAACTGCTCATGCGATCGGCACCGCGCGCGCGCGTGTAGGCGCAGGCAAGCACAGATAGCTTCATTTTGGGGTCGATATGATACATCTTGCGCAGAACTCTGTCCAGAGGATAGCCCAGGGCTGCGCCTGCGGGAGAAACGTGTTTAAAGGAGGCCGCGGCAACCATGCCGGTATTTTCTTTGAGCTCTTTAACCAGTTGCCAGCTGTTGAACGCGTCCAAAAAGTTGATGTATCCGGGCTTGCCGTTCAAAACCTCAACAGGTAGATTGCTGCCATCCGCCATAAAGATTCTGGCCGGTTTCTGGTTGGGGTTGCAGCCGTATTTCAGTTGTATTTCGTTCATTGATTATCCCTCCACTGTTTTGTATTTATTGATAATGA
>Ga0182027_10011046_pt1 | contig 12795 bp, 8 predicted proteins | sample 712E1DmetaG_FD_121300 | JGI IMG/M metagenome (GOLD analysis project Ga0182027, IMG submission 121300) | Permafrost microbial communities from Stordalen Mire, Sweden - 712E1D metaG (Illumina Assembly) | ecosystem: Environmental > Terrestrial > Soil > Wetlands > Permafrost | place: Sweden...
ACGCGTTTAAGATGCTTAAAGTTTAACGAAGGGGAGACAGGAAAATGGAAACCGGAAACTGGAGATTGGAAAATGGAAACCGGAAAATGGAAACTGTCAAAAAACATTTACTTTGTTATAAAGTGTATCGCGTTCTACAGGAATTCGATTGGCCGATTTGATCAGTTCAATCATTTCTGAGAGTCCCATTGTATTGTTTTCTTTTACGCCGGCCATAGAATAAATTTTTGTCGAGTCGTCAATTGTACCATCAATATCATCGACACCAAATGACAATGAAGTTCTTGTGATATCGCGGCCAATCATTGGCCAGTATGCTTTAATATGTGGAATATTGTCGAGGAACAACCTCGAAACTGCATAATTTTTTAAATCGTCAATAGCTGTTGTTTCGCCAATGTGCGAAAGAAAATTATTTTCTTTTCTGTACTTAAGCGGAATGAAAGCATTAAAACCTTTTGTCCCGTCCTGCAGGTTCCGAATTTGTAACATGTGATTTACCCTGTGGCCATAATTTTCAATATGCCCGTAAAGCATTGTAGCGTTTGAAGGAATTCCGGCCAAATGCGCTGCCTTATGAATCGTCAGCCATCGCTCACCTGAAGATTTCTCGGGACACAATCTTTTCCTGATTTCTGGGTCGAATATTTCTGCACCTCCGCCAGGGATGGAATCAAGCCCATATTTCTTCAGCAAAGAAAAACCTTCTTCAAGGCTTAATCCTGCTTTTTTAATCATATAATCAAGTTCAATGGCTGTAAAAGCTTTAATATGGATTTGAGGTAAAACTTCTTTTATCTTTAGCAACATAGAACCATAATAATGCAAGTCGCGTTTCGGATGTACTCCTCCTACAATATGGACTTCAGTTATCGGCTGGTTTTTATAAGTTTCAACTTTTGCAACAATTTCATCAAGATATAATTCCCAGCTACCTTTTTCGCCGGCTTTTCGTTTGTACGAACAAAACTGGCACTGATAAATACAGATATTGGTCGGTTCGATATGGAAGTTTCGGTTGAAATATACATTGTCGCCGTTGTGTAATTTTCTAATATGGGTTGCCAGTACCCCAAGCCATCCCAATTCAGCTTCTTCGAATAAATGAATTGCATCATCAGGTTCCAGACGCCTCTTTTCAAAAACTTTTTCTGCTATCTTTTGCAGGGTTTTATCAGCTATATTTAGGACAATATTTTTTAGTTCTGTCATTGGAATTTTATAGGAAACCGGAGTCCGGATTACAGAAACCGGGAAAACTTATTATTTGCGTTGTTTAGACAAAATGAATCTTTAAATCTTGGTTTGAAAATTTTATAATATCCAAAAATCAAAAAATAATATTGAATTATAAATGACTCAGGAAATTACACTTTTGGTTTTAATGTTCATATTTTAATTATTAGCACATTAGCATATCAGCACATTGGCACATTGTCAAATTCTGCAGTAAAGTTAAAACAAAAAAGGCTGTCATTTCAAAACAGCCTTCTTCATTTATTTATATTATTTGTTATGCTTTATGCTTATGTTCATCAGAAACTGTGAGTTTTGCCCTGCCTTTTGCACGGCGCGATGCCAATACTTTACGTCCATTAGCACTTGACATTCTTTCAATAAACCCATGTTTGTTTTTCCTTTTTCTGGTCGATGGTTGAAATGTTCTTTTCATCCTGGTATATTTTTAATAAGTTGAATTTTAATTTTATGTTTCCAAACGGACTGCAAAAGTAAATTAATTTTTTATTTATGCAAAAAAAGTTTCTTATTCCAGATTCGGGCCTAATTTTAATAGCGATACTATACGCTTGTTGAACAACATTAGTTAATGTTAAGCTTGGCTTAGAATTGTTTCTCAATGAGATATCTCGAAGAAGGCCCTGCCTGGAAGTAATGGGCGTTGAGTTTTTCGAAATGTAAATTTGTAATCATCATGATGAAACTTCGACAAGATTTTGGCATGAGCTCAATAGAACACTCAGTGACCCAATATTCAAATCACTCGTTTGGATTTAAATTTTGCCATTGGCCTAATACATCTTTTTAATTATCCTTCCCAGGTTTGTTAAAACATAGGCTTCGCCTGTTTTTGTAAACGACCATGCATTGAGTGTCTCATAATCGGGCTGAGGGAATAAGGTATAATCTGTTTTCCACGATTTCCCTCCATTATACGTATAATAAATATTATATTCAGTTCTAATATAACCTGTATCGGCATTTACAAAATTTATATCATTTATTGGAAAAATTCCATTTAAATGATAAACAAATATCCATGTAACTCCACCATCCGTAGTTTTGAATAAATTATTATTATCATTATTTTCGCCGACACCATATCCTGTTTTATTAGTGATAAATTGGATTTTCCATAAATTTTGATTTGAACACGCTAATGAATCCCAGGTTAAACCATCATTTGTTGTTTTTCCAATAAACAAATTATTTGGCCAAATGCCATTATTACGTGCAAGAAAAAAGCCTGTAAATTTTGAAATAAACATAATTTGATAAATTCTCATAAAAGAATATAACCTCCAACTAAAAACATTATTCCAGGAAACACCTCCATCAGTTGTCAAATATAAACCAGTATCTCTGTATAACAGAATGTGCATGTCATCAATTGCATAATAGTAATAATATGTAAAAATGCTTTGAATATTATTATTTTGGATTATAGTTGTCCAGTCAACCCCATTATTTATTGATTTTAATAATTTTTGGTTATTATAGCAATAGAGATTATTATTAACGGACTGAAATGAATAATTATTAATAAAAATTGAATCGGCACGCAGGTTGCAGATGTTATTCACCCAAGTTTTTCCGCCATCGTGTGTGGCCAAAATACTTTGCTTTAATGTACTGTCATTAAACAATACCACAAAGCCGGTATCTTTGTTTGAAAACGAAATAGCAACCCCATTAAGCGGATTGTTTTTTAAAATTGTTGCCCAACGGTTGGTATCGGCTTTATTTTTATCCGGGGTTTGCGATCCGGGTTCTTTTTTACAGGCAAAAACAGTCAATATACAGGTGAATAAAAGAAAATAAATTTTCTTCATAGCTAAAAATTAATTCAGTTTTGGGTTTAGTTGTTTGTCATCTTCGGGTATAGCGAAAAAATGCGTTTGTATATTAGTAAATACTTCCGTATTTAAACCCTGCCCGGGATATTTTAAATTGGGCAACTGCCCAAGCATTTCAAGCCTTAATAAATCGAAGTAACGACATTCAGGTTCTCCGCAAAATTCAAGGGCGCGTTCCCAAACCACCGAATCGGAGAATTGGGCCGATGAAAGCCCCGGTTGCAAATCGAACTTTGAAGGGGTAAATAAATCGACCTTATTTGCACGGCGACGTATTTGGTTTATAGCTTCATAGGCCGAAGCATCGATATTTCCCGAGCGTGCTTCAGCCTCAGCATAGGTTAATAAGGTGCGGGCATACCGGAACAAATAAACAACCCGTCCCAGATTATCATCATAACTTAAATTTGTGTATGGGGTATAGAATTTTTTAAAAACAACATTGGTACATAAATTGATTAACGAATCGGGCAATCTGATAGTATCGTAATATAGAAAAGTGTTAATATTAATTACAATATTTGTCCGGTAAGTCATATTTTTACGATAACTGGCCGTAAAATTATTATAGAATTGAATTCCTATCTTGTTACCATAATCCCAGGTAATATTGTGCATAAGGTTATTCGTAATGTCAGAATACATATCGTTAAAGTAAAATGCAAAAACTGTTTCGTTATTTAGTTCCTGTCGGTTGTTCCATAAATTGGCAATATCGGGCAACAAGTTGTATCCAAAAAATGAGGCGCTGTCCATTACCTCCTTTGCCGTGCTTGCTGCAAGTGTGTACATTCCGGTTTGTTTCAACGGGTATCCGCCCATTGTCAAATATACTTCGGCCAACAATGCTTTTGCCGTTCCCCTGTGTGGTGTAACATATTTTGAACGGGCAAGGCTATTGTTTGCAGGCAATAAACTCATGGCCATTTGCAGGTCGGATATTATGAAATTATATAGTTCTGTGAACGATGGTTTATTCAATGTATAATTTACATTGGTATTTAAAACAACAGGCACCTGGCCAAACAACCTTACCAGCCTGAAATAGGTATAAGCCCTTATAAAATAAACTTCGCCCAGCATTTGTTGTACAGCGATATTTGACTGGTTTAGTTTTACCGATTTGCCAAAAATATCGTTGGCGCTTATTACTGTTTGATAAAGTGTGAGCCAAAAATATTTAACATCGTCATTAATTTGCGATTGCCCAGGATTAAATATTTGGTAACACATACAAGAATCTACACAAAAATAATTCCAATCGTTAATATTAATAATAGCTACATCGTCGGAGTTGATAAAAGGAATATCGTAATTTGAAAGCCCGTAACCTGCCCCATTGCCCAATACCGAGTTTTCGAACCTGTAATACAAACCGGTAATGGCATTGCTTAAATCGTCCGGATTATTAATTGCCATTTTGTTTTGGGTATCGTCTTTGAATACCTTTTTGCAACCGGCAATAATAAAAATAAGCAGTATTAGAAAGGCAATCTTTTTCATAATTTTTTTCCAATTATAATTCGAGTCTAATTCTCAGCTAAGTTTTCTGTGTGAAACCCTGCTCAGACGGAAAACCGAATTTTATTATTTAATACATCTTTTTGATAATCCTGCCCCAATTGGTTATAACATATGCTTCGCCGGTTTTTGCAAACGACCAGTCCGTAATATATACGTAAGCTGGCGCACCTTTTAAGGTAAAATCAACGCCCCATGTTTTACCGCCATCCATGGTGCAGTATATTTTATATGGCGTATAATAATAACCGGTATCGGCATTAATAAAATGAACATCATTCCAATAAGTGTTTGCTGGCAATTGATAAACAGTTTGCCAATTTTGGCCGCCATCTGTTGTTTTATATAATATCCATTTATTATCCGTATTGTTCCATCCATCGGTGAAACCATATCCAACTTTTTCGGTGACGAACTGAAGCCTGTCAAAAGGTATTGGTGTATTTAATGAAACCCAGGTTTGCCCTCCATCTGTAGTTTTTTTAATAAACTGCGAGTTTATTTCGGAATTTTCATCAGCAATAAAAAAACCGATTTTATCAGATATAAATGAAAAATTATGGACATTTAATCCATCGTAATATAATAATAAAACGCTGTCGGCCCACGATTTTCCGCCATTACTGCTTAAAAGGAGGGCTTGCCATGCCCGCAATAATATATGCGAACTATCAATTGGATAATAGCAGTCATTGGATTCACCCCCATAAAAGCTAATACCGAGTTTTGCCCAATTGATGCCGTTGTCAACTGATTTATATAATGCAGAATCTTTATGTAAGAATATAATATTATCAACCGATTTTAATGTATAGTTACCATATTCGTAAGAACTGTTGGTGAAGTTGCAAATATTCTTTGTCCATGTTTTTCCTCCGTCATGGGTTGCTAAAATACATTGCCTTAAAATAGTATCGTTATACAACTCTACAAAGCCGGTATCCCTATTTGAAAATGAAATGGCTATAAAATTGGTTATATCATTTTTCCAAATGGTTGCCCAACGGTTGGTGTCGGTAGTGTTTTTACTTAAAGGATGCGATGTCACAGGTTCTTTTTTGCAGGCCAGGAATGAAAAAAAAATGCAACCAAGAAAAATAATTTTTCTCATAGTTAGATGAATTAATTCAAATTGGGGTTAAGTTTTATATCACCTTCGGTTATCGGGAAAAAATGAGTTTCTGGATTAGTAAGCACTTCCTTCGTTTGCCCTTGTCCCTTAAATTTCAGAATAGGTAATTGACCTAACATTTCCAAACGCAATAAATCGAAGGAGCGGATTTCGGGTTCACCGCAAAACTCCCACGCCCGTTCCCAAACTACCGTATCGGCGAATTGTTTGGATGTAAAGCCTGGTGGCAAATCGAAATTTGAAGGTGTATTGATATCAGCATTATTGGCACGCCGGCGTACCTGGTTTACCGCTTCATATGCCGAAGCATCTAAATTTTCTGAACGTGCTTTTGCCTCTGCGAAAGTTAATAAAGTATTTGCATATCGCAAAAGGTATATTACACGGCCTTTTACACCATCTAAATATAAATTTGTAAAAGGGTTACAATATTTTTTAAATATTACAGTATTCGGATGTTCAACAATCGCACAAAGGTCTGTTATAGCAATAGGTATCCTGGTTGTATCGTAATAACCATTACCATTAATATCGATAGAATTACCTGTTCGATATGTAGTTGTTTTACGGTAATTTGCAGGAAAGGTATTGTAAAATTCTATTCCTATCGATTCAAAAAAAGAATTTTCCCATGTGTTTGGCAGATATAAACCTCCAAAAACAATATTTGAGTAATATTGCTGGTCTTCAAAATACAATGCAAAAACTGTTTCGTTATTAATTTCCTGTTTCCCGTCCCATAAATTTGAGAAATCGGGCAACAGATTATAACCAAAGAACGTAGCGCTATCAATAACCTCTTTTGCCGTACTTGCTGCTAAAGCATACATTTCGGTTTGATTTAAAGGGTATCCGCCCATAGTTAAATATACTTCAGCTAACAAAGCTTTGGCTGTGCCCCTGTGCGGCGTTACCGATTTGTAACGCGCAAGGTTGTTCGATGCAGGAAGCATAATTATTGCCAATTGCAAATCGGATGTTATAAAATTGTATAATTCAACGAATGAAGGTTTTTTCGAAGAGTAATTTACATTCACGTTATCAATTAAAGGCGCCTGACCGAAATACCTTACCAACCTGAAATAAGTAAATGCCCTTATAAAATAAACCTCGCCCAGCAGGTTTCTAATTTCAGGGTCATTCCGGTTTATTTTTGCAGATTTGCTTAATATATCGTTTGCACAAATTACAGACTGGTATAATGACGACCATAAAAATTCAAATGCCTGTGTTACAAATGAGCTTTTTATATTGAAATTAGCTGTACAAAAGCAATTACTGTTTTTACTATCACAAATGTGATTATTATCAGTTATTACCGATACATCGTCAGCATTAATAAAAGACATGGAACTTATTCTATTATCAGGGTCGCCAACTACAGAATTACCAAACCTGTAATATAAGCCGGTCAAAGCGTTTCGCAAATCGTCCTGGTTATTTATTACCAGTACATTTTGCGTATCGTCTTTAAAAACTTTTTTGCAGGAAGTAAAAGACATCAAAAGTAATATTAGAAAGAAAATTCGTTTCATGGTTTTGTTTTTAATGTTTTTACGAGGCTTTGTAAAAAGGCAGAAAGGTGATTGAGCGGAGCCGAAACCACCGCATTGACACTTCGGCTTCGCTCAGTGTCCGACTTTTTACACAGCCTCATCAGCTTAATACATTTTTTTAATAATCCTTCCATCACTGGTTATGGCATAAGCTTCGCCGGTTTTTACAAACGACCAGTCAACTATTCTTACATAAACCGGTTGGCCGGTATTTGTAAAATCGGTTTTCCAAGTTTTTGTACCATCGGTTGTAAAATATATTTTATAATAGTCGTAATAATAGCCAGTATCCGGGTTTAAAAAATTAATGCTGAGCACACTATAATTGTTAGTCTTGTATATTTGCTGCCAGCTATTGCCTTCGTCCGATGTTTTATTTATACCAATAAAATTACTGATGAAACCTATTTTATCATTAAAAAATTGCATTTGGATAGGCCATGTAGTAACACATTTACTGAAATATCTCCAAGTATTACCGCCATCAATAGTTTTATATACGTAGCTATAAATATTATTATTAACACCACTGGCATAAGCATAGATATAGCCAATATTTTTTGATATAAAATATGGATAATATAAATTGTACTTAGCAATTGAAATATTTTGCCATGTAATTCCACCATCGTATGTAATATAAACACCGCCCCAGGATGATAATATGAGATTTGAGTTATCAAAAACAATATAATCATTAATAGAATTATTATTACCTGAATTGCCGTTAAAAAGAATATTCCAGTCCGCCCCGCCATTAAAAGATTTGTATATATTGCCATTGTTTAAAAAGTATAAACAATTTTCACCGGCTGCTTTTATATTTGGAATATAGGCAGTATCCAAGCCTAAATTACAATTAATAAACAGCCATGTTTTCCCGCCATTATAGGTAGTTAATATAATTTGGTTTGTTGTACTGTCTTTGAAAGCTGAAACATAACCTGTATCCTTATTAGGAAACGAAATACCGGTTAAGGTGTACGATTCGTTTTGCCAAACCGTTGCCCAGCGGTTCGTATCTGCAATTTGCTCATTAGGTTTCAAAGGTTTTTCTGGTTCCTTTTTACAAGCTACAAAAACCAGGCTGAAGAAGAAAATTACTATTAGGTTTTTCGTTGTAGGTATTGCTGTCATTGTATTAATTTAAATTCGGGTTAAGTACTTTATCAGCCTCAGGAATAGGAATGAAAAATGTTGTAGGGTCAACCAGCATAACCGAGGTTGATCCCTGGCCAGGAAACTTTAGTTTGTTCAATTGGCCCATCATTTCCAAACGCAATAAATCGAATGACCTGCTTTCAGGTTCGCCACAGAATTCGAGGGCACGTTCCCAGACAACAGAATCGGCAAACTGTTCGGAAGTTAAACCCGGCTGCAAATCGTATTTTGAGGGAGAAAACAAATCAACTTTATTTGCACGGCGGCGTACCTGGTTGATAGCGTCATAAGCCGATGCATCCATATTGCCAGAACGGGCCTTTGCTTCGGCAAACGTTAGCAAGGTTCGGGCGAAGCGCAAAAGATATACCGTACGGCCTTTTTGTTCATTCAATAGTTCAGATAAAAAAGGATTATAATTTTTTTTAAATGCTACATCATTACCTCCATCACATATATTAATTTTTTTAGGTAAGCTTGCTGTATCGCTATACCAGCCATCAGGTAGGATTTTCTGGGAACGATACGTTATGTTTTTTCGGTAACTATCCGGGAAATTATTGTACATTTCGATTCCCACAAAAGAATATAAGAAAATCCTAAAGTCTAAATATGCGCCATTATATGATTCTGCATTAAATGTGAATTCAAATTCATTATTAAAATCAACATCCTGAAAATATAAAGTATATACCGATTCGCTGTTTAGTTCCTGCGTACCGTTCCATAAATTTGCCAAATCGGGCAATAAGCCATAACCAAAATATGCCGCGCTATCCATTACTTCTTTTGCAGTAGTTGCTGCCAATGAATACATTTCGGGCTGCTTTAACGGATAACCTCCCATGTTTAAGTAAACTTCGGCCATTAAAACTTTAGCAGTTCCCCGGTGAGGTGTGTTATAAGGTATGCGGGCTTCTTTATTTGAACCCGGCAATAGATTGATTGCATTTTGCAAGTCACTTAATATAAAATTATAGATATCTTTAAACCTTGGTTTTTTTACTGTGTAGTTTACATTAATATCATTGATAATCGGTACCTGACCAAAATACCGTACCAACCTGAAATAGGTATATGCCCGTATGAAATAAACCTCGCCAATCATATTTCTTATTTCGGCATTATTCCTGCCCAGGTTCAACGCTTTATTAAGGATGTTGTTAGCGCTAATGATGGTTTGATACAACGATTTCCAAAAATAATCGGGGCCTGTTTGGTATTCCAATGCACCAAGGTTTAAGTATTCATTGCAATTTTGGAAGCCATTTACCACTGCGAGATCATCGGAATTAATAAAAGAAATATAATAATAGAAGGGTGTTCCAACTATCGAATAGGCAAACCTGTAATTTAACCCGGCAATAGCAGAGGCAAGGTCATCCGTGTTATTAATTATAAGTGTATTCTGTGTGTCGTCTTTGAAAACCTTTTTGCAGGAAGTAAAGGATATTAAAAGTGTTATCAGAAAGAAAATTTGTTTCATGGTTTTGTTTTTAAAGTTTTTACCTCAACCCCTAACCCGTTGGCTTCGCCGAACACTTCGGGGTTCTCCATTTGGAGAAGGGGAATTCCCTCTCCGTATGGAGAACTTAGCGCAGCGATCTCACGACCGAAGGGAATAGCGTTGGGGTGAGGTTAATAAATACATTCTATAAATCGAGCTTAATTGTAAAATAAACCGATTTCGGATTGGGATAAGCACCCCGGTCAACAGCAAAATCGGAAAAACTGTTGTCGGTATAAATACTTGCTTCGGGGTCGTACCCCGAATAATGTGTAATTGTAATAAGGTTTTCGAAACTTAACGAAAGGGTAAGCGTTGCCAACTTGTATATTTTCTTTGGCACACGATACGAGAAAGTAAGTTGCTTTAACCTTATAAAGCTTGCATCTTCCACAAAAAATGACGACTGATAAAATGCCGAATCGCCCAGGGTAGTTTGGTTTGGTTTCAGAAAAGCAAGTGTTCCCCTGTTTGCACCTGACATGTAAGTAGATGCTTTTGTCCCGTTGTATTTGCTAACACCTGCAACTCCATACCAAACAAGCTCGCACGAAAAGTTTTTATATACAAATGTGTTTGTCCAGTGCCAGGTATAATCGGGCAGGGTTTTGCCCAAAACAAATTTGTCGCTGTCTTTTAAAGAATAATCCTGCACATTTTTGGCTTTTGCAAATTTATCGCCGTTTACATTCACATACGGGTATTTTAACCCAATACGGTTTTGGATTGCCGCATCGCTATCGTTCCACTGGCCTTCGTACTTGTATCCTTTAATTACACCTACTTCTTCGTTGGCTTTTACTTCAAATTCGGGAACCAGTATATCGCTGTTGTAATAATTCAATTGGTTCTGATCGCCGATATTTATAACCCGTTGCTTATTGGTAGAAATGGCAAAACTTGTTAGCCATGCAAATTTTTTAGTATTTATAACATCGGCTTCCAGCGAAAATTCCTTGCCCGAGTTTTGTAATTTACCAATGTTTATGAACATTCTACCGCCGCCATAATACAAAGGAATATCGCGCATTATAATAAGGTTGGTACTGTTTTTTATATACCAGTCGGCTGTGAAATGAACACGGTTATTAAATAAACTAATGTTGGTGCCTGCATTATATTCGTTAATAATTTCCTGTTTTAGCACATGGTTTGCAAGTTGCGAAACCGCTTTACCGCTCATTACGGTATCGTAGTAATTGTAATTATACGTGGTGTAAAAATCGTGCGACAGGGCATTGAGCGGATAATTGCCAACAATTCCCCAGTTCCCGTAAATATTAAACTGGTTCAGCCACGATAGTTTGTTCAAACCATATTCCTTCGAAATATCCCAAGTTAAAGCAACCGAAGGGAACAAATTGCCACCTGCATCAAAATTATCAACAGTAAGGCTTTCGTAATTCGAAACCAGCGAAACAAAATACTTTTTTTTATAATTATAATTAAGATGTGCAGCAAACGACTGTATAAACCGGCTTACAGAGCCCTGGTTCCCGTTTATGGCCAATGAGTTTTTAAGATATATATCGCTCAGGCTGTTTGGGTTTTCAATGGAATCTAAGTTCCAGTACGCATTGTCGGCATAGTTGCGATATCCCGAAACAACTATAAATTCATTATCGCCCATTGTTTTGTGCCAGGTTAAATTTAATTGCTGGTTAAACAGCAAATAATGTTCGCTGCTTTTCATATAATTGCTGTTATTGGCATAATTGGTCACCGATTGAAAAACAGGATCGCTGTTAATATTTTCATATTGAATGTTCGACGAATACAGGTTATTCCTGAAAGTTACCGATGACGAGCCGTTAATATAAAGGTCGTCAAACAATGAATATTTTACCATCAGGTTAATTGTATTGGTATTCACGTTTAATTTATTCTGGATGTTTTTTATAAGCGAATCGGGTGGGTCGATATAATTCAATAGCGGGTAATTGAAATAAGTCCTCAATGCCATGGAACCTATTGATCCTTTTTTAACCGGATGGGGCGGGTCCAAATAAAAGGTATCGGGCGTGCTGTTCATTAAGGGCGATTTATTTATGGTTTCGAGAATCAAATCGTTGCCCATATAATAATCGAGGTTGTTGAAGTTTTTCTGCAAGCTGCTCCTGACATTCAATTCAACCGATAGTTTTTTTGAAATATCCCTTCCTACATTAGCGCTTAATGTGTAACGGCTATAACTCGAATTTGAAATTATACCGCCATGTGTATAATAATTGCCCGATATATAGAACTTGTTTTTTCCGATACTTCCAGAGCCCGATAGTTGATATTCGTGAATGATGCCCAGTTGAAAAAGCTTGTTTTGCCAATTGCTGCTTTGCAGGTTTTTTGTGGTATCGGAAGGATAAAATTGCTGTATGCCCGAAACCCCGTTTTTTGCTGTTGTATCAAGGGCCGCCAGGAAATCTTTTGTGTTCATTAAATCGTAGCGTTTGGTAACACTTTGAACGCCAAATTTTGTAGAAAACGAAATGTGGCTTTCGCCTTTGTAGCGTTTGGTATCGATTATAACCACGCCATTTCCACCCTGGTAACCAAACAACGATGTTGAAGAAGCATCTTTTAAAACGGTAATATTTTCAATATCGTAAATATTTAAATCGGCAATGCCCAAAGAGTGTGTATCAACTATGGGAACTGCCACACCATCGATAATATATAGGGGATCGGTGCAACCAAACAATGTGTTTAACCCTCTGATGACAACTTTCTGGTGATCGCCGGGAGCGCCCGAAGTGCTGGAGCTCCAAACACCGGGCATGCTGGCTTGTAAAATATCGGTGGCATTGTTGTTGTTCAGCAGTTCAA